>Ga0302320_10013368_pt1 | contig 17166 bp, 10 predicted proteins | sample Bog_T0_3_FD_202130 | JGI IMG/M metagenome (GOLD analysis project Ga0302320, IMG submission 202130) | Peat permafrost microbial communities from Stordalen Mire near Abisko, Sweden - Bog_T0_3 | ecosystem: Environmental > Terrestrial > Soil > Wetlands > Peat | place: Sweden: Abisko, Stordalen Mire... | reverse complement strand
TCCCGGGTACCAAATCTTTGAACCCGCTCTCGGCGAGGGCGCTTACGGCAAAGTCTGGCTGGCCAAAAACAAAAAGGGCGAGTGGCGGGCCCTCAAGGTCGTCTTCCAATCCCGCTTTGGCGAAGATACCGCCCCCTTCGAGCGCGAGTTCAACGGCATCAGCCGGTACCAACCGATTTCCGCCCGGCATCCCGGCCTGTTGCTCGTCGATTTTTTGAGCCCCTCCCGCGACGGTCTTTTCTATTACACCATGGAACTCGGCGATTCCCTCGACGCCGGTTGGAAGCAGGACCCCAAGCGCTATAAGGTCTGCGACCTCGTGTCCGTTCGGGCGGATCAGCCGTCGCGGCGGCTGCCGGTTGCCGAATGCCTCGAGATCGGCATCGAACTGGCCGAGGCCTTGGAATTCCTCCACCAGCAGGGACTGACCCACCGCGATATCAAGCCGCAGAACATCATTTTTGTGAACGGCCGGCCCAAACTCGCCGATGCCGGATTGGTGGCGGAGATTCGGCCCCTGTCCGAAATGAAAACCTACGTCGGCACCCCCGGCTTTATGCCGCCCGTCCCGGAAATGCCCGGCACCGTTGCCGCGGATATCTATGGGCTCGGCATGGTCCTATTCGTCGCCGCCACCGGCAAACCGGCCGCCTTTTTCCCGGACATTGCCACCTCGCTGGTCGCCGAGGAATTGGTCGCCGGCGCCAATTCGGCCACCTTCATGCAGCTGAACCGGATTATCCTCAAAGCCTGCCAACCCGAAGCCGGCCAGCGCTACGCCACCGCCGCCGAACTGCTCGCCGCCCTTAAGCGTCTCGCCGCCAAGTAGCGTCAGGCGTCTCGCCTGACGTAGCGGGCGGCATCCTGCCGCCCGGAAAGACCGTTCGTTTAAAACGCTGTTGGTTTCATAATTCATAATTCCTGCTATTTTCCCCTCTCCGCGCCTCCGCGTCTCCGCGTGAACCTTCTTCCCCTTCCGCTTTGTTATCTTGCGTTCGCAGCACCCGGATTTAAACTCCGCGCCCGATGCTGAATCTGTCAACCTTGAACCCGCAGCAATGCCAGGCCGTGGAGACCATCAAAGGTCCGCTGCTGATCCTGGCTGGCGCGGGCACCGGGAAGACCCGGGTGATCACCTACCGTATCGCCTACATGGTCGCCCGCGGCATCCAGCCGCAGCACATCCTCGGTGTCACTTTTACCAATAAAGCCGCGCGCGAAATGCAGGAACGCATTCGCAAACTCCTGCCCGTCAAAAAAAGTCTCACCCCCGGAGTCAAGGCGGCCGACTGCCGCCCCACCATCTGCACCTTCCACTCCCTTTGCGTCCGGATTCTGCGGGTGCATATTGAAAAACTCGGCTATAAGCGGAATTTCGTTATCTACGATGAATCCGAGCAACTCGCCGCCGTAAAAAAAATTCTGTCCGCCATTTCCGCCAAAGGGGAAAAAACCGATCCCGGCGCTGTGCTCGCCATGCTGAGCAAATTCAAGAATGCCGGCGAACGCTCCAGCGTTTTCGGCGATCCCAGTGTGCGCGCGCTCGCCCTCCATATTTCGAAGAAATACGAATCCGCCCTGCACGCCTGCAACGCCGTGGATTTCGACGATTTGATTTTGCTCACCCTCCGGCTGTTCCGCGAACACCCCGACGCCTTGGCCGCCTGTCGCGAAAAATATCAGTATGTGATGGTGGACGAATATCAGGACACCAACGCGGCCCAATTTGAACTCGTGCACGCCCTGACCCAGGAACACCGCAACTTCTGCGTCGTCGGTGACGATGACCAAAGCATTTACGGCTGGCGCGGCGCCGAAGTGGCCAATTTGCTGGATCTCGAAAAACATTTTCCCGAAGTCAAAGTCGTCAAGTTGGAACAGAATTATCGGAGCACCTCGAATATTCTCAATGCGGCCAACGCCATCATCAAGAACAACGTCCGCCGACGCGGAAAATCCCTGTGGTCCAGCAAAGGCGCCGGCTCCAAGATCCTGATTCAGGCGTACCCCAACGACGAAGACGAGGCCCGCGAAATCGTGGCCCAGATTGAATTCAAACGGCTCGCCCACAAGACCGCCTGGCGGGAATGCGCCATCCTGTTTCGCACCAACCAGCAGTCCCGTCCCATTGAAACCGCGTTGCGCGCCGCCGGCGTCCGGTATCATTTGATCGGCGGCCAGAGCTTCTTCGACCGGCGCGAGATCAAGGATTTCCTGGCGTACCTGAAAACTTTGGTGAATCCCAACGACGACATCAGCCTGTTGCGAATTGCCAACGTTCCCGCTCGCGGCTTGAGCGATGTGACCATGGAGCGGCTGCTGGGCGCCAGCCACGAGCGGAAATGTTCCGTGTTCGCCGCCATGAAGAATCCCTTGGTTACGGCCACGTTTCAGACGGCGACCCGCAAGAAAATTGAGGAATTCGTCGAGATGATCGAAAGGGTCCGCACCGAATTGGAACAGGCCGCCTATTCCGGCCCCGCGCCGAAACTGGCCGCCCCCTCGACTACGATGGTGGCCTCGGCCCTCCCACCCGAGCGTGACGATGAATTGATTCCCGCGCCCTTCGGAGGGGAGAGGGATCGGGTGAGGAGTGATGCCAATGATGCTGTTGAGTTGTCGGCGGGGCCGGCCTCGATAATCGCGCCCACGCCCGAAGCCATTCCGGTTCCGGGCTCCGGACCGGAAAGTTCCTTTCCTTTCGCCCCCGCCAAGCCCAAAGGGCCGTTCCTGCTGGCAACCTGGGCCGAAGAGTTCTTGTCCGACACCGGCTATTTTGCCGAGTTGCGGCGCGTGGAAAAAGATCCGGAAAACGCGGAAAGCCGAATCCGGAACCTGCGGGAAATGATGACCACCATGGATGGCATCGGCAACCGCCCCCTGGAACGCCTGGAGAACTTTCTGGAAAACGTCACCTTGGACAGCGACCGCGAGGAGGAAAAGGAAAACACCAGCGACGCTGTGACCCTCATTACCATCCACTCCTGCAAGGGTTTGGAATTTCCGCACGTATTTATCATTGGTCTGGAGGATGGACTCATGCCGCACGCCCGCTCCAAGGCGGAGGGCACACTCGACGAAGAGCGACGGTTGTTTTACGTGGCCGTCACCCGCGCCATGCTGACCTTGGTGTTAACCCATTGCGCCGGCCGTAAGAAATACGGACAGTTATTGCCCTGTCATCCTTCGCCTTTCCTGAAGGAGTTGCCCGAAGAACTGGTGGAACATTCCGATTCCAAATCCAAGACCCCCGTCGAACCGGATTCCGGCAAAAACCTCTTCGCCGCCATGCGCGCCCGCGTTTCCGAAGGATAAGAAGCGTTTCGGATCTCGCGGCTGAAGGCTAGGGATTTAATTTCGTGTTTCCGGCTAACGTGCATTTTTTCCAACCCGTGTCATAATCGCTTCGTATGAAAGGAACATTAGTCAGAACGTGGACCGGGTTTCCCCGGCTCGGCCGGCGGACCCAAGACGAGGCGGCGGCCCCGTATTCGGTTATGCCCCATCGGCCTCGCTGCCCCACCGTGCGTAAACCATTGAATTCAACAGATTTCATTTGAATTCAAGTCATTTTAACCCTCTTTTTTTATTATATATTTCATAGAGAGGAAACAGTTGAGGGCGGGCCCAATATTTTGGCTCCTGGAAGAATTTCGTCTCACAAGCCCGCGTTTTTGTCGTTCATGCCCGCCATTGACAGCCGCCGCCGTTTCTGCGGAAATGGATATAAGTTTTTTCCCTATGAACCATCAGGCCATCTCCACCGATTCCTTGTCGACCGAAAGCCGCACCTTCCCGCCATCCTCCGAGGTTATCCGCCGCGCCCATCTGGATGCCGCGCATTTTGATGCGCTCCATCGACAATCCGTGGAGGATCCGGACGCCTTCTGGCTGGAACAAGCTCGCACGCTGGAATGGTTCGTGCCGCCCACTGTGGCATTGAAATACCAATGGCAGACCGACGAGCGCATAATCAATCATACCTGCTTCGAAGACGGGCAGTTGAACCTCACGGTGAATTGCCTCGATCGTCATCTCACCACCAAAACCCGCGACCAAGTCGCCATCCTCTGGCAAGCCGAAGCGGAAGACGATGTCCGGCGCATCACTTACGCCGAGCTGCATGCCGAAGTTTCGAAATTTGCCAACGTCCTGAAATCGCTCGGCATCAAAAAAGGCGATCGGGTCGCAATCTATCTGCCCATGATTCCCGAAGCCGCCGTGGCCATGCTCGCCTGCGCGCGGATCGGCGCCATTCATTCCGTGGTTTTCGGCGGCTTTAGCTCGGACGCCCTCGCTGGCCGCATCGTCGACTCCTCCTGCAAGTTGCTCATTACCGCCAACGTTTCCTTGCGTGCGGGCAAGAGTTTGCCGCTAAAGGCGCTGGCGGATGAGGCGCTGAAGCACACTCCCAGTATTGAAAAAGTGGTCGTCATCCGGCGCAACGCGGAACCCTGCAACATCGTCGCTGGCCGCGACCTCTGGTACCACGACCTGATGGCCCAGGCGGCGCCGGTTTGTCCGCCCGAACGGATGAATGCCGAAGACTATCTGTTTATTCTTTATACTTCGGGTTCCACCGGCAAACCCAAGGGGGTCGTTCACAGTACCGCCGGCTATTTGTTGTGGTGCGCGCTGACGCATAAGTACGTTTTCGATATCCACGAAGACGATGTTTATTTTTGCACCGCCGATATCGGCTGGGTCACCGGCCACAGCTACGTGGTTTACGGTCCGCTTTGCAACGGTGGAACCACCGTGATGTTTGAAGGCGTGCCCACCTATCCCGATGCCGGGCGCTTTTGGAAGATCGTGGAAAAATTCAAGATCACGGCCTTTTACACCGCGCCCACCGCCATCCGGGCTCTCATCCGGCTTGGCGACGAATGGCCGGATAAATATGACCTCAGTTCGCTGCGCGTGCTCGGCACGGTGGGTGAACCGATTAATCCCGAGGCGTGGATGTGGTATTATCGGGTCATCGGCCACAACCGCTGTCCGATCGTCGATACTTGGTGGCAAACCGAGACGGGCGGCCATTTGATCACCCCCTTGCCCGGCGTCAACACGCTCAAGCCCGGCAGCGCCAGTCGGCCGTTCTTTGGCGTGGAGCCGGTCGTCCTCCGGGACGACAACACCGAATGCCAGCCCAACGAAGGCGGAAAACTGTGCATCAAGAAACCCTGGCCGGGAATGATGCGCACCACGTGGGGCGACCACGACCGGTTCATCAACACCTACTTTTGCACTTACAAGGATATGTATTTCACCGGCGACGGTTGCCGCGTGGATGCCGATGGCGATTACTGGTTGCTCGGTCGCGTGGACGATGTCGTGAACGTTTCCGGTCATCGGATCGGCACGGCGGAAGTCGAGAGCGCCCTGGTCAGTCATCCTAAGGTCGCCGAAGCGGCGGTCGCGCCCATGCCCCATGACATAAAAGGGCAGGCACTGTACGCTTTCGTGACGCTCAAGGAAGGGGTGGTTGAAAGTGACGAATTGAAGCAGGAACTCGCCCGACATGTCCGCAAAGAGATCGGCGCCATTGCGGTTCCCGACAAGATTCAATTCGCCCCCGGATTGCCTAAAACTCGTTCCGGCAAGATTATGCGTCGAATTCTACGCAAAATCGCTGAAGACCATCCCGATCAAATCGGAGACACCAGCACCCTTGCCGAACCGGCTATCGTCGACTCGCTGGTGCGCGGCAAACAATGAGTGTGATTGGTAATTTGTTGGCCTGGTTCATGCTACCGGAGTCTTATGATAGTGCTGACTCATGTTCGGTCCGCGTTTGCGGGCCGTAAAATTATTCAGGATCTGTTGTTGCCGACTTTAATGTTAGTGGCGGGTGTTTTGTATTTTATCGGCTAAACGTTGGGAATGAATACCGACTCATACCGGGCATTGTACATGCTGAACGGTTTCTTTTGGAATGGTGAGCTCGGCGATTTTGTTGTCGAGTACTCCGGCAAGGAAATTTCCTACCGCCATCCCAAGACCGGCAGTGACCAGGTTGCCCGTTTCATTCGCCCCCTCCAGATCAACGTGGGCCGTTTCAGTTCCTACTATGAAGCCGTGAGCGAGCAATTGCAGGAAGAGGTCGCCCCCGTCGGCGATTGCAACGCCGCGCACATCGATCTCCTGTTGACCGAAACCGGCCGTCTAGTGGGCTATGCGGAATGCATGTTGCTGCGCTGGGGGGAATCCGCCCAGTGGCGGCTATCCGCCTCCTCCCTGCTCCGCGGCTTTGAACCCGTGGTGATCGGCGAAGTGAAATAACTTGGCCGCGAACCCTTCCCGGCGCGAAAAACCGGGCCCGGCGGCCAATTCATTTTTTCGGCGGCGGAATCAACTGGTGCAGTTTCTGCAACTGATCCGGCGACAGGTAAGTGAGCCCCACCTCAAACGATGCATTCATCCACCCAAAACCTTCCGTGGCAATATAGGCAAACTTCGTCCCCACATTCCCGTATTCCACGAACACATCGTGTGAACCCGTCACCACATTGTATTTCTCGGGAATGGTGCCATTAAAGTCGTGGGCGTTCTTGGTGATCGTATAAAGCCAGCGGTAAGCAAGTTTTCCGGCGTATTCATCCAGTCGATAGTTTTTCAAGCCCTGCCAAGCCAGCATCTGGTGCGGCGCCCAACCATAGGGATAATCCCATTGCCGCCCGTCCCGCCGGTGGGCCGATTCCACCGATTCCCGCGCCGTCGCCGCTAATCCGGAAAATTGCTCCAATTTCGCCTGAGCGAACGCTGCCATCTTCCGGACCATTTCGATTTCATGCGGGTCATTGGCATCCAGTATTTTAGCCCACAGGGGATACAGTCCGGTGGCGCTGATATAGGTCGAACGCTGCTTTAAATGGAAATCGTAATCAAAAAAGAAACCGGTTGGCTCGTCCCACATCAGAGCCATCATGGCCCGTTTTCGCGCCGCCGCTCGCTCCCGCCAATATGCCGCGTGGCCCCATTGCGACCCCAAGCTGGCCAAGGTTCCGCCAAAGTCCTGCTCAATCAGCTCCGCAAAATCCCTTTCATATTTGTACAAAAGGGAATTCAAATCCACGGTGACAAAGTCCGCCGTTCGATCATCAAAGCGATGGGTGGTATCGTGGCCGGATTCGCGTTGCGCCCGGTCGTGCTTGAAAAAATCATTCAACGTCAGACCATCCGCCGTGAGATTCTCATAACCTCCGCAGAACAGATACTCATTGAGAAAACGATACGGAGTCAAGGGGTGCGCCGGATCCTTCGCGTTGACTTGATCCAGCCAGGGCAGGATTTTTTCATCATAATGGCCCGCTTCCACTTCCGGACAGGGGCCATTTCCGTCGTCATAATAGCGGCTTAATTCATAGTCGCCAATATGCCTCAGGCGTTCGGGGCCGAGCCAGGTCGATTGATAATCTTTCAGCGCAATTCGGAGCGCACTTTCCAGCCAGGATCCGTCCGCACCTCCCGCCTCGTAGACGGCGCGGATGACGGACGTGAGAAACGGCGGCTGCGAGCGGGTCAGGTAGTACGTGCGGTTGGCATTGGGAATTCTTCCGTAATTTTCCGCTTCATAGAGCAAATTATCCGCCGTGCCGCGGGCGAGATCTTTGCGATCATCCTCCAATAATCCGAGAATGATAAAATAGCTGTCCCAGCCATAAAGTTCGTTGAACCGCCCGCCCGGAACCACATAGGGTACGCCCCGCACAGGATTGCCCTGCGTATCCCGTTCCAGCTTTAGACTTAGCAACCCATGCGCGCCATCGAGATTCCGCACGAATTCCCCCGTGATCTTTTCCGGCTCCGGCAACACGACCACTTTGAGCGCGGGAAATCGATTTTGGCCGGCGTGCGACTGTTCGATGGCCTGGAAATATTTGGTGGCGACCGGATCGCCGAGCGGCACGTAAATGTAGTCGTACTTTCCCGCCGCCTTGGAATCCTGCAGCACTTTGTCGAGATGGTCGGCGTCGATCCGCCGGGTCAGGCTGTCCCAGAAATAATCCTTGATGTAACGGTGGGTGCGGCCGACGGCCGATTCTTCAATATTTAAATTATCCATGACTACGGTTGCTCCTGGCTGGGATGCAAACCGTATTGGATTAATTTTTCGCGCATGGTGATGCGGGAGACACCCAGCCAGCGTGCGGCTTTGGCTTGGTTCCCCTGGGCTTTTTGAATCACCCGACTGAACAGCAGCCGCTCGCTCATTTCCTGCAGGCGCGCATACGCGTCGGTCATTTCACCCCGCTGGGCGGCGATGATTAATTCGTCGACAATTTTTTCGAGCGGCTGGTTATCATTAAATGACGGGGCGACATACTTGGTAAAGGCGGTCTGAACGTGTTCCGCGCTGATCGTATATTCCTGGGCGAGCAACAGGACTTTGCGAATGATGTTCTCCAATTCGCGGACATTTCCCGGCCAGTCTTGCGTCTGGAGAAACTCGATGGCGTCCGGATGGATCGCGGGACTCTCCACGCCAAACTCGGGACCGTATTTTCTGAGGAAGAATCGGATCAGATCGGGGATATCCTCTTTGCGTTCCCGCAATGCCGGTAAATTTAGCACCACGACACTGATGCGATAATACAAATCTTCTCGAAACAAATTCTGCCGGATGGCGGCCTGCAGATTGCGATGCGTCGCGGCAATCACCCGGGCATTGACCGGAATGGTTTCCTTCCCGCCCAGCCGTTGCAACGTTTTCTCCTGCAACACGCGCATGAGCTTCACCTGGGTTCCCAAGGTCATGTCTCCAATTTCGTCGAGAAAAATGGTTCCGTTGTCCGCCTGCTCAAAGCGCCCGATCCGCCGGGAATCCGCTCCGGTGAAGGCGCCGCGCTCGTGGCCGAACAATTCGCTTTCCAGCAGGGTCTCCGGTATGGCGGCGCAATTGATCGCCACAAAGGGCGCGTTGGCGCGGTCGCTGTGCTGATAAATCGCGCGGGCAATCAGCTCCTTCCCGGTCCCGGTTTCCCCTTGAATCAGCACGGTCACCGGCTTGGCGGCGATCCGGCCGATTTCTTTGTAGATGGATTGCATGGACCGGCTGCTCCCGATGATGGCGCTGTTGGCGGTGCCGGTGTTGCCGAGTTGAACCGGATCGGTCATCAGGCGGCTCGCCGCGACGGCGCGCGCCAGCAGGGATAGCAATTCCGGCATTTCGAACGGCTTCACCAAATAGTCGTACGCGCCGGATTGCATGGCTTCGATGACGGTTTCGGTGGTTCCGTGCGCGGTGATCATTAAAATCGGCAACCGGGGCCGGAAACCATGGAGCGTGCGAACCAATTCCAGCCCGTCCATGCCCGGGATTTTCAAGTCGGTGATGACGACATCAAAATCATTGGCTTGGGCGGTGGCCAGAGCGACGGTGCCATTGCTTTCGACGGATACCTCGTAGCCCTCTTCGGCCAGGATTCGGCGAAGGTACACGACGATGGCGGAATCATCTTCGACGAGGAGAATTTTAGCGGCTTTGGTCATAGTTTATGGAGCGGGAGGATAATCCCGAAGGTAGTGCCATGATCGGTCTGAGTTTGATACTGGAGGGCGCCCAGGTTTTTTTCCACAATCCGGGCGGCGATGGGCAACCCCAAGCCGGTGCCGGTGTCCTTGGTGGTGAAAAAGGGATCGAACAACCGCTTTTCCACCTCGGGCGGAATCCCTTTGCCGGTGTCGATCACCTCCAGCACAATCACGTCGGCGGGCTGGTTGGCCAGCGTCTTTTCGTCCCGGCGGGCGCGCAACGTGATGGTGCCGTTGGTCCCGATGCTGTCGGCGGCATTTTGAACCAGATTGATCAGCACTTGTCGGATTTGTTCGACGTCGATCTGAAGATTGGCCGGGTAAACGTCGGCAACCACCAGGTTGATTTTCGATCGATCCAGTTCCGGCGCCAGGAGTTTTTGCACCTCCAGCAAGGGCTGTTTGGTGGGAACCAGGGATAATTGCGGTTGCGAAGGGCGGGCGAACGTAAGGAAGTCTTTGACGATCCGTTCCAGCCGGTTGATTTCACCCGAGACGAAACAGGCATCAGCGTGATCGGGTGTGCCGGGCGCGAGATGCTTCTGCTTCAAAAACAGCCACGCTTTGATGGCGGTCAAAGGATTGCGGATTTCATGGGCCACCCCGGCGGCGAGCATCCCCAGGGACGCCAGCTTCTCCTGACGCTCCAGAATCTGCCGGCTTTCCACCAACTGTACCTGCAGCGGCGAAATCATGCCGCGATAAACGACCGTGGCCAGCCCCGCCCCGGCGCCGAGCAAGAGCACCAGCGAGCCGAACAGAGTGAGTCGCAGTATACCCAGCGTCCGCAAGGTCGCGCCCTGGAAGGAATCTAATTTTTCCTGGTTGGCTTTGGTGAGTTGGAAGCCCAGGTCCAGGATCCGCCGCGCCTGTTTCTCAAAATCCGCAAACTCGACGACCCGGGTGATGGACTGGTGGCTGGTGTATATTCGGGTATTAATCGCTTCCGCGGCCTTGTTGTACTCCACAAAAGCGGCTTGAATCCGGTCGAGGAAAGGCTGCTCGTCCTGCGAATAGAGCAGCGGTTGCTGCTCCGCCAGCCAAAGGCCCAGCTGCGCGCTGTTGGTTTCGAAATCGGACCAGTCTTGCGTTTCCCGATAGGCGGCAAAGCGCAGGATCGAATTGTTCAGCCCCAAAATTTCCTGTTCAAGATGGTCGGCCACAAGAAAAGTGCGCGACTGCATGTTCGCGATTTTTTCGCGGAGATCGCCGATTTCAACCCAGGAGGCATGCGCAATCCAGGCAATCAGCAAAAACAGCAAAACGATACTGGAGATGAAAAGGGTCAGCCGCAGTTTAATGCCGGAGTTCATGCCATGGTATGCTTGCCTGCTGTTGGTAACATCGTTCGTCGCCCCAGACAATACGGTACCGGCAAAAAACTGTAAAAGCTCAAATTATTGCCAGAGACAAGCAATTGACCAACCGTGAGAAGAAAATAGGCAGCCGCCGGTCGAGTTGGCCGCCCGGATCCCGGTTTTTGTCAGGATCGCCCAAAAAACGCAGCCCTTGAGACTTGGCATGCAATCCGCTTTAGCGATCCCGGCTAGAAGGATGCGGGCAGTCCCCGTGCGAACTGCCCGAAAGAGCAGCGGGCAATTAACCGGAAGGAGTTTGGCGGATGAAAAAGAAAATTTTGTTGATCGATGATGATTCGGCGGTGCGGCACGTATTGGTGCGCATACTGATCGATGAAGACTATGGAACCGTTTCGGCCCCGGACGGCCGGTCGGCTCTGGAATATGCCGCGGGTGTGAAATTTGATTTGATATTATTGGATTTTAAGATGCCGGAGAAAGATGGGTGGGCCAGCTTTCAGGAGCTCTCCCATCTTTATCCGCAAGTGCCCATTATACTGATGACCGCCCAATCGAATCAGCTTTATCCGGCCCTGGCCGCCGGGGCTAGCGCACTGTTGGAAAAACCGCTGGATTTTGAATGCTTGATTTCAACCATCCGCATGCTGTTGGAAGAATCGCCGGAGGCGCGCCTGGTCAAACAAAGGGCGAATCAATCCTCCTGCTATTATTTTCCCGGACAATACGGGACGCGATTATGACTTTTTGGCCTTCAGAAGCACCCGCCACATAAAATAAATGAATGCTGCGATCAACACGTACTAGGATAAACGTGCGCGCATTCAAGCTGGCAAGCCGGGCGTGGCCTCCCCCCTCATTCCCGCCCGGCTTGCCTTTTCTTTTTCACGATGCCTAAACTGCCAGCGGGCGGTCAGGGGATGTGGTTTTCCCCTTTCGACTCAGGGGCCGGGTCCTTGCTTTCAAACCACGGATACACGAGCGGAAGAATCAGGAGGGTGACGAGCGTGGCCGTGATCAATCCGCCGATGATCACCACCGCAAACGGGCGGGAGGTTTCCGCGCCGACTTCGTGCGAAAGTGCCATGGGCAATAAACCCAGCGCCGCCATCAGCGCCGTCATCATCACCGGACGCACCCGGGATTGCGCGCCCTCGCGGATCGCCTGCGCCAGCGGGTGGCCGCTCCGATGCAGTTCCCGGATTCGCTCGACCAGGATGACCCCGTTTAACATCGCAATGCCGAACAGTGCCATGAAGCCGACCAGCGCCGATACCGAGAGGTTCAAGCCTGCCACCGGCAGTGCCAGGATGCCCCCAACCGCGGCAAACGGAACATTCAATAAAATCAAGAACGCCAGGGGGGCGGAATCAAACATGATGAACAAAAGGAAGAAAATGGCGATGAGCGTGATCGGAACAATCACTGCCAGCCGCCGAACGGCGCGCTGCTGGTTTTCAAATTCCCCGGTCCATTCCAGCCGGTAACCGGGCGGGAGTTTTACTTGCGCATTTACTTTCTGCTGCGCCTCGGCAATTAGGGATCCCAGATCGCGTCCGCGCACGGAGAATTTGACGGCGGTTCGGCGGGCATTTTCCTCGCGCCAGATCTGGGCGAACCCCTGGCGCACTTCCACGGAAGCCAACGCGCCCAGGGTAAGCCGTTCGCCGTTCGAGCCGAACACCGGGATCCGGCGGATAGATTCCAGATCCGAAACCGCCTTGGGCGAGACTTTCACGACCAGATCGAAACTCCGTTCGCCTTCAAGCACCTGGGTGGCGGTGGCGCCGCCGAGTGCGGTGGCGATCACCTGTTGCACGTCGGCCACCGCCAGGCCGACCCGGGCAATGGCGTTGCGATCCACCGTGATTTGCACCTGTGGCTGGCCGAGCAGTTCCTCGGCGCTCACGTCCGCCGCTCCCGGAATTTTCCTGAGAATGTCCACGATCTGGTCGGAGAGGCTTTGCAATTGGTTCGGATTTTCGCCGTAAATCTTGATGCTCAATTCACTCTTAACGCCGGACACCGCTTCGTTGACGTTGTCTTCGATGTTCTGGCTGAATTGGAAGGCGACTCCCGGGATCCGCGACAATGCTTCACCCATCACCTTGACCAGCCCGTCGCGAGTCTTGGCGGTCTTCCATTCCGCCCGGTCCGGGTTCAGTTCGACGTCGCTTTCGACAATGTCAAAGCCGTTGATGTCGGTGCCATCATCCGGCCGGCCGGCCTGGGATACCACCGTTTTCACCTCCGGGAAGGTGGCGATGATGCGGCGGATCTCCTGGACAATCCGGTCGGATTCGCTGGGGGAAATGGTTTCCGGCATGAAAGCGCGCACCCAGAGTGAGCCTTCGTCGAGCTTCGGCAGAAATTCCGAACCAATGCGGGATAAGACCAGGGCCGCCACCAGGAGCAGGGCAACGGCGACACCCAAGAAAAGGGTGCGACTGACGAGGGCGAAACCCAGCAACCGCCGGTAGCCGTCGTGTAGCCAGTGCACCAGGCGCGACTCTTTCGTGGCGATTTTTTTGCGGAAGGCAAAGGTGGCCAGCACCGGCACCACTGTGAGCGCGAGGATGGTTCCCACAATCAACGTGAAAGTCAGGGTCAATGCCATCGGTTTAAATATTTTTCCTTCCACCCGTTGCAAGGTGTAGAGGGGAATGAAGGCGGTCAGCAAAATGACCTTGGAAAATAGGATCGGACGGCCCATTTCGGTCACCGCTTTGACGATGGTTTTGGGAAGTGCTTTGATCCGCTCCCGGTCTTCTTCGAGCAGCCGGAGGACATTCTCGATGATGACGACGGCGGAATCCACGATGATGCCGAAATCAATCGCCCCCATGGAAATCAAGTTTGCGGGAATGCCGCGCAGATCCAGCAATAGAAACGCCCCGAGAAAGGACAGCGGCACGACCAGCGCCACCACCAAGGCGGAACGATAATTACCGAGGCCCAGAAATAAAATCAGGACCAGCAACACCAGACTGATGCCTTCGGTCATATTGTGCTGCACGGTGTGCAGCGTCCGATGGATCAAGTTCGTGCGGTCGTAATAGGGTATCAATTTCACACCCTCGGGCAGATAGTGGGCGTTGATGTCCACGACCTTGGCGCGGATGCGCTTGAGGACTTCGAGCGCATTTTCGCCCCGGCGCAGAATGACGATCCCTTCGACCGCATCATCTTCGTCGACGCCTTGGGGAACCAGTTTGCCGACGCGTCCGAGCCGCAGTTGTTCGCCGATCTGCACCGTGCCCAGCGCGCTGATTTTAATCGGCGTGCCGCCGCGGGCGTCCACGGCGATATTGCGAATGTCGTCCAGGTTCTGCACAAAGCCCAAACCGCGGACGATATAAAGTTCGGAGCCATGTTCGATGTAAGAACCGCCGGCGTTCTGATTGCCGTTGGCCAGCGCCGTAAACACCTGGCTCAAGGTGATGCCGTAGGAACGGAGTTTGGCGGGATCAATCAAGACTTGATATTGCTTCGTTGGACCGCCAAAGCCGTTCACATCCACGACTCCCGGCACCGTCCGGAATTGCCGTTCCACCACCCAGTCTTCGAGCGCTTTCAGTTCCACCTTCGGATAACCTGTCGTTGCGCTGAGGGTGTACCGATAGATCTCGCCCACCGGCGTGGCATCCGGTGACAGGCTGGCTTGCGCGCCCGCCGGGAAATTCACCTGGGCGAGCAGTTGGGCGGCTTGATTGCGGACATACTCGTTGTCCGTGCCATCCTCAAATACGAGCGTGACTTGGGACAGTCCGAACAGCGACACCGACCGGATGGAGGTCCGGTGCGGAATGCCGTTCATTTCGTTTTCAACGGGGATGGTGACGAGCCGCTCCACTTCCTCCGCTGCGTGACCGGGAAAAAGAGTAATGATCTGAAACGAGACGTTGGTGACGTCCGGATACGCCTCAATGGGCAGGCGGCGAAACGAAAAAATGCTGGCAATGGTAAATAGCAGCAGGAGCGCCAGCACGATGGCGCGATGGCGTAAAGCGTAGGCGGTGAGCTTCCCGATCACGAGTTATCTCCTTCGAGGATGGATTCCAGCAACAGACACCCTTCGGTCACCACCCGTTGATTTGATTGAACACCGTCCAGGATGGCGGATTCTCCGTTTCCTTCCGCGCCCAGTTTCACCGCCCGGCGTTCAAACTGGCCCGGTCCGGTTTCCACAAAAACGTAATGGTCGTCGCCTTTCAAAAACACCGCCTTCGTCGGAACTTCCGCGCCCGTTTGCGTGTTGGCGGCGATATCCGCGTTCACATACATTTCCGCGCGCAAAAGTCTTTCACTGTTGTCCACCAGGCAGCGGGTCTTAATGGTGCGCGTCGTGGGGTCGAGCTCGCTCCCGATGATCTCAAGTTTTCCGTGAAATACTTTGCCGGGATATGCCGCCGTGTGGATCGAAACATCCCTTCCCACCGCCAGCGACGTTACGGTCAATTCATCCACATCCAGAAACAGCCACAGCTTGGCCGGGTCGGTCACCACAAATTGCGGGTCGGTGAACTGTGGCGCATTGGCCAGCATCAGGTCCGACCGGATCTCCTGGCCCGGCGTAATATTCTTTTCCACCAGCACACCCGCCAGCGGTGAGCGCATGACGAAATCATCGCTCGTGCTCGTGCTATTTCCACCATAATTCGCCAGCTTTGCTTCCGCGCGATCCTTCTCTGCCTGGGCGGCAATCTGGGCCGCTTCCGCCGCCTCAACGTCCTTCTGTGCCGCGGCGCCGTGGGCGAATAATTCTTTGGAACGGACAAAAGCCTTGTCCGCGGCGGCAAAATTGCCTTCCGCAGTTCGGGCGTCGGCCAATGCCTGGCCAAAATCTGGCGAATCGAGTTCGGCCAGCATCTCTCTCGCGGCAACGGATTGGCCAATTTCGACCGGGAGTTTCAGGACCCGGCCCGCCACTGGCGAAAATACTCGCACGGTCGCATCGTCGTCCCAAGCGAGACGCCCATACAAGCCGACCGCCAGCGTTTTATGTTCCTGGGCCGGTTCGCTCGTGAGATAACTCAACTGCGGCGCGTTCGTCGAAAACGTTATTTGCTCGCCAGTGACCTTGGGCGCCGGAAGCTCGGTCGTTTTTGTTTCCCGTTTGCAACCGGACATCCCGAGCGCCAGCCCGGAGACCAACAACATTCGGAGCGTGATAGCGAACGGCGGCGATAAAATCTTTAGACTGGCAATATTCATGGGCATCTTTTCATTTTACTGAAGATAAATCCGTTTCCGTGAGCGTCGTCCGCGCGGCGGAGAGGTCTGCGGCGGTGGTAACAGTGTCCGCCATGGCTTGGGCCGTGGCAATCCGCACGTCATTGTCGCTGCGTTCGGCCTCGAGCAAATCCACGAGCGTAGCGCCGCCCTTGTCAAACTTGAAAATCACCGAGGCGCGCGCCGAGTCTGATTGCGGGCGGATATGGTCCTCGTAATTCTTTAAACGCTCCGCGGCTTCCTCGTAGGCGAGTTCAGCACTGATCAAATCTCCATCCATTTGCGCCCGCAGCTTGGCCAGGGCGAGATTGGACTGATCCACCGACGCCCGGGCGGCGACAATGTTGCCTTGGTTGAGATTCCAGATCGGCAGGGGAAAGGAAACCCCAAACCCAATGGTATCGGTCGGCGGTCCGCCGCCGGGCGGGTTATGCTCGTATTGCAGGGAGACCGTCGGATCGGGAATCCGCTCCGCTTTTTGCAACTTCAAGTTTTCCGCGGCCGCCCGCAAGTCCATTTGGGCCGCAAGCACATCGGGGCGGAGAGCATTGGTTTGCGATCCAGCTATCGGCGCTGCTTCCCGACGAACCTGATTTAAGGCATCGGCGGGATGCCAGTTTCCGGTGGGGTGGTTGATGCCGAGCAAAATCTCCACAGCTACCCGGGCCTGCACGGAGGCGATCTCGGCTGCCTTGACCTGTAAATCGTACTGGCCGGCCGCCACCTGTATTTGCTTCAAATCCGAATCCGCCAGATCGCCGGCATCGGAGCGGGTTTCCGCAATTTGCCGCTCGTGCTGCATGTAGCCCGCCGACTCGCGCAGAATGCGTTCGTTTTCCTCGGCCAGCAGGGCAGCCACGTACGCTTTCGTAACTCCCTGATCCAGAGTTCGTTTGGCGTCTAAAAACCGCGCTTTGGCGCCCAAAACGCCCGCCCGCGCCGCCGCTTGGCGGTCACGCCGTTTTCCGCCGATTTCGATAAGCTGGTTAACCGCGAAAATGGTGTCGTAATTGCGCGCCCAAATGCCATTGCCCACCGGGGTCGCATTTTCGGAGTCCCCAATTCTTGCCGTTGCCGCGGAGAG
>Ga0302320_10013367_pt1 | contig 17166 bp, 16 predicted proteins | sample Bog_T0_3_FD_202130 | JGI IMG/M metagenome (GOLD analysis project Ga0302320, IMG submission 202130) | Peat permafrost microbial communities from Stordalen Mire near Abisko, Sweden - Bog_T0_3 | ecosystem: Environmental > Terrestrial > Soil > Wetlands > Peat | place: Sweden: Abisko, Stordalen Mire... | reverse complement strand
AAAGACTGAAGCTGTTTAGACTGAAGGCTATCAGGTCAGAAAGCTGAGAAAACCTGCCGCAACGGATGTGAAGCATGGCCGGCTAAGTAAATTAGAAACTTGAAAACCCAATAATTCCCTCCTTTGCGTCTCCACGCCTCTCCGCGAGAACCTCTCCCTGCCTTTTTGAGAGCCTAAAAGTCTAACAACCTTCAGCCTAAACGCCTAATTTCATGTCCGAACAACAAATCGATCTGACCACCTTGGATGCCTCCGCCCTCGCCGCCCGTCTCGGCGCTCTGCGGAGGTATCTTTGACTCGCCCGCACTAACACAGGAACTTGCCGGAATCGAGGAGCGCATGGCGCAGCCTGGATTTTGGGATAACCGCGAATCAGCTCAGAAGGACATGGAGCGCATTTCCGCGCTCAAAGCCAAGCTCGGCCCGCTCGCCCAGCTTGAATCGCGTGTTGGCGATCTGGAAATCCTCAAGGAAATGGCTCTCGAGGAATCCGATCCGGCCTCCCGTACGCAGGCTTCCTCGGAAGTTCTCAAGGAATTCCATGCACTCACCACGGAGATTGAGAAATTCGAACTCCGCCAGCTTCTCTCCAACGAATTCGATAAGAACGACGCCTTCATCACGATCAACTCCGGCGCTGGTGGCACTGAATCGTGCGACTGGGCCGACATGCTCATGCGCATGTACAAACGCTGGATTGAACGGAGTGGCTTCACCGCCAGCGTTGTTGATATTCAGGAGGGAGACGAGGCTGGGATCAAATCCGTCACACTTGCCGTCAAGGGTGATTACGCCTTTGGCTATCTCCAAACCGAGCGCGGCGTCCATCGTCTGGTGCGCATTTCCCCCTTTGATTCGGCCAAGCGCCGCCACACCTCCTTTGCCAGTCTCGATGTGAATCCCGATATTGAGGATGCGCCCGTCGAGATTGATGAAAAGGATATCCGTGTCGATACCTACCGCTCGGGTGGCAAGGGTGGACAGAATGTCAATAAGGTGGAAACTGCCGTCCGCATGACCCATGAACCCACAGGACTTGTTGTTGCCTGCCAGGCAGAGCGCAGCCAGCTCAAGAATCGAGTTATGGCCCTTAAAATGCTCAAGGTGAAACTTTATCAGATGGAGGCCGACCGCAAACGCGCCGAACTTGATCGCCAGTATAGCGAGAAGGGTGAAATTGCCTGGGGCAGTCAGATCCGTTCCTATGTCTTCCAGCCCTACCAGATGGTCAAGGATCACCGTACCGGCGTGCAGACAGGTAATGTCCAGGGAGTCATGGATGGCGACCTCGACGCCTTTATTGAGGCAAAACTGCGCGGAGTCTCGAAGGGTAGCTCCGACACCGACGACGATCTGTAATACCAGCGGTGTTCTTCTCCTCACCTCTTGCCTCGCAACGAGGCAAAAGAGAGTGCAAAGTCGAAGCAGTCCCGAGAGGGATCAGCGGCGTGAGGAACCCCTAAAATCCGATCCCCTACACTTTGACGCGTTCGATATGGGCGCCCAAGGCATTCAGCTTTTCATCAATGGCCTCGTAGCCGCGATCAATGTGATAGACGCGATTGATCTCGGTGATGCCATCGGCACGGAGTGCCGCCAAGACAAGTGCGGCGGAAGCGCGGAGATCGCTGGCCATGACTGGGGCGCCACTGAGTCGTTCCACTCCCTGAATAGTGGCGCGATGATCATTGAGTTCGATGCAGGCTCCCATGCGCTTGAGTTCAGCAACATGCATGAAGCGCTGAGGAAAGACTGTTTCTGAGACGACGCTCGTCCCATCCATCGTGGAGAGAAGAGCGCAGAACTGGGCCTGCATGTCGGTCGGGAAACCTGGATAAGGAATGGTTTCGAGATGAAGAGGACGGCGGGCACCATTAGGTGAGATGGTCACGCTGTCAGCAGTCTGGCTGAGATCAAACCCTGCATTAGTCAGCGCATCAAGCACGGCTCCGAGGTGATTTGGCTCGGCGCGTCGGATGGTGACCCGCTTTCCAGCGATGGCTCCGGCGACGAGGAAAGTGCCAGCCTCGATACGATCAGGAATGACGGTATGATTGGCACCGTGGAGTTCCTTCACTCCCTCGATCTCGATGTGATGGGTGCCTGCACCAGAGATTTGCGCTCCCATGGAGATCAAGAAATTTGCCAGGTCAACGACTTCGGGCTCCTCTGCTGCACCTTCGATGATGGTGGTGCCTTCGGCCAGCACGGCGGCCATCATGATATTTCCTGTGCCGAGCACCGTCGGGCCATGACGACCGCGAAGATTGATCCTGGCTCCTTTGAGTTCCTGGGCCTCGAGTAATATGTCGCCTCCCTTGACGGTGACCTGTGCGCCGAGGGCTTCAAATCCCTTCAGGTGCAGATCAATCGGACGATCCCCGATGACGCATCCGCCGGGGAGTGAAACCTTGGCAGCCTTCTCGCGTCCGAGCAGAGGGCCAAGGACGCAGACCGAAGCGCGCATCTTACGGACGATTTCATAAGGGGCCTCGGTACAGATTTTTTCAGCACGCACCTGGACGACGCCGCTGGCCCGCTCCACTTCGCAGCCAAGTTGGCTGAGGATGGTGAGCATGTAATGGATGTCACTCAGGTCGGGAACCCTGTCGATGACGCAGCGATCTTTGGTCAAAAGAGTGGCGGCCAGAATGGGGAGGGCGGAATTTTTGGAGCCTCCGATGCGCACATCGCCTTCAAGGCTGCGCCCTCCATGCACGAGAATTTTATCCATGAATCTTTGACTTCTTCAGATAGTTGCTTCCATAAACCGTAATACACCTTGGTAATCAGGAAGGGCCGCAATGTCGCGATAATTATGAGTGGCAAGGCATTCCATGACCTGCCGATCCTGTCCTTTTCCGATTTCGAGGAGGAGATGTCCGCCAGGCGCAAGTCGTTCTGCGGCAAGGGGAATAAGCTTAAAGATGAGATCGAGTCCTTCCGTGCCCCCATCCAGGGCGAGGAGCGGATCGTGCTGCACCTCGCGGCTCAGGGTGGGAATTTCCATCGAGGGAATATAGGGGAGATTGGAGGTGATCAGATCGAAGCGGAGCTCCATGGTATGAGGAGGGAGGAGATCGGCTTCCAGAAATTCAACCGCAGTGACCCCAAGCAGAGCGGCATTTTCTTTGGCGAGAGAGAGGGCGTCGGGAGAGAGGTCGGTGGCCGTCACTTTGGCTTCGGGACGCTCCAGGGCCAGAGAGAGTGGAATAATGCCGCTGCCGGTGGCCACATCAAGGATCATTGCTCCGGGCTTGGAAAGGGCGGTGTAGGTGAGGGCGCGTTCGACCAAGAGCTCCGTCTCCGGGCGAGGAATGAGCGCGCGGTGGTCGCTTTTGAAAACGCGTCCGCAGAATTCCACTGTCCCTAGCAGATGCTGGAGGGGAATGCCTGTGCCGCGTTTTCGGACAAGATCACGGAGTGGCGCTCGTTCGGCTTCGCCCAGAGGTCGTTCAAACTGGAGATAGAGTTCGAGGCGCTTCACTCCCAAAACATGAGCCAGAAGATGCTCGGCATTGAGCCTCGGGGATTCTACTCCCTGCTTGTCGAGGAACGCCGCCGCACCCTTCAAGACCTCCAGCAGCGACATGGTTTCCATGCGATCAGGCGGAGGTATTGTCAGCGGTGGAAGCCGTGTCCGCTTCGAGACGCTCCTGTGTATCGGTGGCCTCAATAGTGGCGATGAGATCAACGATCTCTCCCTCCATGATGCGATCGAGATTGTAGAGCGTCAGGCCAATGCGGTGATCGGTGAGACGGTTTTGCGGAAAATTGTAGGTGCGGATTTTCTCCTCGCGTCCACCCGAGCCGATCTGACTCTTGCGATGGGCCGCGTATTTCTGAGCTTCCTCCTCGCGCTTCTCTTCCAGAAGTCGGGAACGCAAAATGGTGAGAGCCTTTTCCTTGTTCTTCTGCTGACTGCGCCCATCCTGACAGCGGACGATTTTGCCGGTCGGAAGGTGCATGACCTGGACGGCTGAATCGGTGGTATTGACCCCCTGCCCTCCTGGGCCGCCAGCGCGGCAGACCTCAATGCGGAGGTCCTGCGGGCGAAGTTCGATATCGACTTCTTCGGCTTCGGGAAGCACGGCCACCGTAGCCGTGGAGGTGTGAATGCGTCCCTGAGCCTCGGTGGCAGGCACGCGCTGCACTCGATGCACGCCGCTCTCGTAGCGGAGGCGGCGGAAGACTTCGCTGCCGCTGATCTGGAAAATCACTTCCTTGTAGCCGCCTGCATCACTGGGGCTGGCCTCGATAAGCTCCTGACCGAGGCCATTGGCCTCGGCATAACGGGCATACATGCGGTAAAGGTCTCCGGCAAAGATGGCGGCCTCGGAACCGCCGGCTCCTGCACGGATTTCGACAATGGCATCACGGTCGTCATCAGGCTGAGGAGGGAGGAGAGTGAGCATCACAGCCTGTTCCAACTTGGGAATCTTGAGATTGATCTCCTCGATCTCGGCCTGGGCAAGTTCTGCCATCTCGGGATCATTGCCCCGGGCGAGTTCCTCATTTTCAATGATCTGGGCGCGAGATCGTTCCAACTCATCCCAAGTGGTGATGAGTTCTTTCAGGCGTGAGTGCTCGCGGAGCACGACACGAGCCTTTTTGGCATCATCGAAGAGAGAAGGATCGGTGATGGCTGTTTCCAACTCGTCAAAGCGCACACGGCGCTTTGCGATGAGTGGTGCAAAATCAAGATTCATAGCGGTTCACTGAAGGGAGCCGCCGATCACTCCGAGCCTGGAAAAGCCGAGGTGCCTGCTTCCTCCCGACAGAAGTCGGGAGTCTGAGCTAGGCTTTCTTGGTCAGCGATGGCTTGGTTGCGCGAGTGGCGCGAACATTGCCATAGCGACGGGTGAACTTCTCAATACGGCCTGCCGTATCAATGAACTTCTGCTCGCCTGTGAAGAAAGGATGGCACGAGGAGCAAATACCGATCTTGATATTGTCCCGGGTCGAACGCGTCTGGTAGGCAGCACCACAGGCGCAGATGATGGTGGTTTCGTTGTATTCGGGATGAAGACCGGCTTTCATAGAGCCGATGACTATGGCGCAAAGAGTGCCAAATGGCAATCAAAATTACGCACTCCCAAAAGTGTTTTTTTAGGTGTTTTTTAACTCCTTGAAACAGAGGAGAGTACATCCAGCGCGCGGTCGATTTCCTCGGCGGTATTATAGTAATGAGGGCTAAAGCGCAGCCAAAATCCATGATCTCGCGTCTTACGAAGTGATGCAGTAATGCCAGCTTTTTCCAGCGCTGCAAAGTGCGTAGCTGGATCGTTGCCCGGAAGGCGTGTGGCGAGGATGCCCGAGCGCAGTGCCTCGTGACTGCGGGGTGAGAGGAATTCAAAGCCAAGCGAGTCGAGTCCTGCCTCAAGCTGATCGCGGCGCTCCAGGATGAGTGCGGAAACGCGTTCCTGCCCCACTTGCTTGAGCAGATTGATCGAGGCTTTCATACCGTAAATTCCGGCGATATTGAGAGAGCCAGGTTCGTAACGACGACCTCCCTCCTCAAACTCAATCGAGCGCTGAGCCAGAAAATCAGGGGATTTCACATTCCAGGAGCCGAGGAGCGTCGGACGGCATGCAGCAAAGCGACGGCGTGCGACATAGACAATGCCTGCGGCGAGTGGGCCGAGCAGCCATTTGTGGGCGTCGGCGGAAAGGAAATCGACCTCGGAAGCCGGAGTCGGAAAAGCTCCAAGCGTCTGAATGGCATCAAGGGAGAAAAGGATTCCGCGTGAGCGCAGCAGGGCGCCGATGGCAGGAATATCGATACGCCATCCCGTTTGGAAATGACACGAAGCCAGCGCCACCAGTCGTGTGGCGGGCGTGAGGGCGGCTTCGACGACTTCGAGGGTGATCTTGCCGAGACTCTCCGGCTCCAGCCATTTGATGACCACACCAAGGCGTTGCAGATTGAGCCAGGGATAGACATTGGCGGGGTAGTCATCGCCGTAGAGCACGACCTCGTCGCCCGCCTTCCATTCAAGACCATTGGCAAAGAGACTGAGTCCCAATGCGGTCGGCCCTAGCAAGGCAATCTCTTCGGCATTGGCACCGAGGAGTTCTGCTGCATCGCGCCGAGTTTCGGAAAGCTCCCTCAGGACGCCTGAAAATTCCTGCTGATCCTCGCTGCTCGCCGTGATGTAAGACTTCATCGCCTCGGCTGAGGCACTCGGAAGTGCCGTGACTCCGGCATGGGCCAGGAAGATTTTTTTCCTGGAAACGGGAAAGGCGGCAAGGCGCTCCGACTCGGAGGAGAAGGGGGACATGATCTCTGGATTATTTGGCTCCAGTTCCCTGTGCCGTCTCGGATTCATTGATCATGCTCCAGAATTGGTCGGTTCCTTCGGCCTGATCGTCGTCGGTCATTGGCAGCTTTGAACGGAAGAGAAAATCGTGGATCGTATTCTTATGCAGCACGCGATGGATGAGGATACCCTCGGCGTGGCGTTCAAAGTAGATTCTGTAATCTCTGCAGCGGTATCGGTGCAGCGTGCGTCCGTCGCGCTTGATCTGGGCAAAATGCTCACCACTCAGGGCGCCGAGATCATCGGGTAGGATCTGAAATTCGCAGAGTAGATCCAGCTGAAGATCCTTCGGAAGGGCACTCATCTCCGCCGCGCTTGTGGAATTGAAAATAACTTGAAACACGCCGAGCAGAATAGCGGGAAGACCTCTGAAGGGAAACACCGAATCATTCATCTGCCCGAGTGCATCGTCGTGTCGCCGCGCCACAATTTTATTTCTCACTTGCCACTTCACCACAGCACTCTGAAATTCGTCGTCACACATGAAAATACCCCCAAATCGTTTCAGACTGCTTGCCGCCACAGTATTATCTCTTGGTTTCACGGCAACTGGCTTCACGCTTGAAGGCAATGGAGGTGGCAAGACCTTCATCGATTATTTTCTGCCGATGCCCGTTACCAGCAACCTGACCACAAATGTCTGGGGGGCTGCAAGTGTCGGTCCTCGCGATACGAATAACGGTCTCGAGGATGCAACGATGAAGAAATGGGATTACTGGGATGGCAAAATTATCAAGGGATCAGATGGCAAGTATCATCTCTTTGGAAGTCGCTGGGACCAGGCCGCCGGTCACAACGGCTGGTTTGAGTCCAAGGCCATTCACGCCGTGAGTGATAAGCTCACGGGTCCTTATGTCGATCAGGGGATGCTCTGGCCGTCGAGTGAAGATGGCAAAGGTCACAATGTCACCGCTCTTCAGCTTCCTGACGGGCGTTATGCCATTGTCATCAGTGAAACAAGACCGGGCACCGTTTATGTCTCCAAGTCCCTCAATGGCCCCTGGGAACTCCTGGGGAAAATCACTGTGGCTAATAACCCAAACTGGCATGCCTCCAACGAAATCATCCTGCTGCGGCCAGACGGACGATTCGAGATGATCGGGCGCCCAGGAGTCGTTATGATCAGTTCCAACGGAATTCTCGGCCCGTATGAGCCACAGGGATCGAGCATCTATCCACAGATTCCCAGAATGCCGCAGCATGAGCTTGGTAATCTCGAAGATCCGACGCTTTGGTACAGCGGCGATCTCTATCACATTTCCGTCAATAACTGGAGTGACCGAAAGGCCTACCACCTGACCTCTCCTAACGGCATTGATCACTGGACCTATCGTGGCATCGCCTATACCCCATCACAGGACTTTCTACGCTACACCGATGGCACTCTGAATCGCTGGCCCAAGCTGGAGCGCCCCGGAGTCTATATGGAAAACGGACATGTTGCAGCCCTCACCTTGGCAGTGATTGATGTGGAGAAAGATGCTGAACATGGCAACGACGGACATGGCAGCAAAATCATCGTCATCCCCTTTGATGGCGCAGCAATGGATCGTGACCTAAAGCTGAGCCCGACCAAATAAGTTTCCTACCACGCGCTGCACGGGATCATTCCTGGCAGCGTGTTTTTTAGGGAAATGCTGATCAATCTACCGTTGCGTTTATAAACATCCGACTGGCGAATCCATAGGAGGATTCGCTTGACGAGAAACTGGAGGCTTTCCAGCCGTTCCTCCCGGCGACCAACTTTAGCACCGTGAGCGTGAAGCTCTACGGAGCGATTGGTCTGAGCGTAGTGCCGGAGCCATCGACTGTGGACTGATGATACTTAGCAGCTACCCCTTTCGGCCAAAGCCGAGGAATCGCCCAAAGCCGCTCTTTTTAGGAGCCGATTTTTGCGCCTCTCCGCTCTGAGTGACAGCAGCAGGTTTTCCCGATTTCGTTTTCTTGGAGAAATGGGCATGGCGCGGCTGTTGAGGGCCCTGTACAGAACTCCCGTTGCCACGAGGTGTGCGGATCTCTCCGGGCTGGCGTGCCGGACGACGAGGTGCACGACCATCTTCCCGTGGAGGTGGCGCAGCATTGTAATTAAAGCCTTCGGCTGTGTGTCGGGGAACGCTACGGCGTGTAAAACGCTCCAGCGCACGCAGCGCATCCTCATCCTCACGCGTGATGAAACTGATGGCATCACCGACAGATTTGGCCCGTCCTGTGCGACCAATCCGGTGCACATAATCCTCGTGATTGGGCGGGAAGTCGAAATTGATGACATGGGAAATGCCATCGACATCGATACCGCGCGCCGCAATATCAGTAGCGACAAGAACGCGAACCTTTCCTTCCTTAAATTCATTGAGGGCGCGGATGCGCTGATTCTGGGAGCGGTTGGAATGAATGGTGGCTGTACTGATTCCAGAGGCCTCAAGACGCTTGGCGATCTTGTCGGCACCATGCTTCGTCCTAGTGAAGACGAGCACCATCGTGAGATGGTCGTGCTGAAGCAGGTGCTGAAGCAGGGAAATCTTGAGATGCGGGGAGATCTCATACACACACTGAGAGACGGTCTCGGCAGGATTGGAACGACGACCGATCTCGACCGTTTCGGGTTCGTGAAGGAATTCCCCCGTCAGTTTCTCGATCTCGCGTGAAAGTGTCGCAGAGAAGAAAAGCGTCTGCCGCTTTCTTGGGAGGAGCTTCACAACCTGACGAATGGCAGGCACAAATCCCATGTCGAGCATACGATCAGCTTCATCCAGGACGAGAAATTCAATGCCGGCAAAGGCCTTTTCGCGGCCACGGATGATGTCAAGCAGACGCCCCGGTGTCGCAATGACGAGATCGACTCCCTGCTCCAGGGCCTTGATTTGAGGGCGCTCGCTCACTCCTCCGTAGATCGTGGCGACCGTGAGGGGGAGATGCTTGGCATAGACGCGCACATTCTCCTCAATCTGCACCACCAGCTCACGGGTGGGAGCAATGACCAGGGCTCGAATCCCACGGGAAGGAGCATCCGCCAGAATCGAAAGAATCGGCAAGGTAAAGGCCGCTGTCTTACCCGTACCAGTCTGCGCAATACCGATCAAATCACGCCGCGACAGAATATGCGGAATGGCAGCGGACTGAATTGGTGTGGGCTCGGTATAACCGGTTTCCTGAACAGCTTTCAGGATGGCCTCATTGAGGCCGAGTGAACGAAAAGGCATAATGGTTGCCGACTATGAGGCCATGCAGCAGGAAATGCACGGAATTAGAATTAGGGCACCCTATTGAGTCCGTTCGACAGGAACTGGAGATGAGGGCTTTTCCTCGGCTCTATCTCGGAGCTGCTTAAGTTCCAGAAGAGCCAAGATCACGAGAACAATGATGACGGCGATCAATCCGTAAAAGAGATTTTTGCGATCCTGTGGGTTTGAAAAGCGTTTCTGTCGCTGTCCGTGATGTAACTTCCGTTGCGCTTTAGGCGACTCCCTGAAACCAGAATTCACCACCCCTCCTTCGCGCAGCTTGAAGCGCTTTATTTTGGAAGTGCTCTCCTCTTCCGAAGGATGATCTGAGGGGCGTGTCATGAGAAAGATTACAGGATCTCGTTTTAGCCAAAGAGCGCAAACAAGATCATCATTTCAAATGATCCTGATTGTTATTTAGTTGTTGGCCTTCTCCAGATCGGCGCGCAGTTCATGCAGTCGCTCTTTTGGAATGAGCTTACAATCGGTCAGGATAATATCCCCCGCTCTAAGCTCCTTGTAATCCCCCTTGATGGCAACGGTCTGATCCACGGTCAGGTAGGTATTCTGGCTGAGGATAACTCCACGGCCATTGCGCTTCACCAGTGTGGCTGTCGAGCCATCCGAAGAAATCTGAATTTCGGAATTCTGGGGAATTGATCCAGCAAGAAAAATACCCTTCACGGCGGGAAGCGAGGCGGAGGCGTCCTGAAGTGTCACCACGAGAGCCTTATTTTCACTCTCACCCTGGCTGAGGTGAGCGACGCGTCCGATCACCGTAATCCGCTTTCCGGCATATTTGCCGATCGCTGCCACCTGATTGGTAGTAAAATCTGAGGCGACCGTCTTGTAGCGCACCACACCCCGCTTATTAAGCGGCTTGAGGTAAGCGGCGGCATCCTGCTTTGCAAGCGAGGTGGGAGGAAGAACATCCTGCGCCACCACCAGCGGAGCCATGGAGCAAAGGATCAGGGGAAAAAGGAGGAGCTTGGAGGGGATAGCCATGGGGGATGCATATCAGGATTGATCTAAGGAAGGAAGCCTCCTCGAACAATTTTTTCCAATGCCTCTAACCAGCGAGGATGATCATTCATGCAGGGAATCAGTTTCAGATCAGTGCCTCCGTCCTTCAGAAAGGTTTCTTTTCCGCGCATGGCGATCTCCTCCAAAGTCTCCAGACAGTCGCTGACAAAGGCAGGACAGATCACGAGCATCTTCTTCACTCCCTCCCCGGCAAGACGGGTGAGTTCAAAATCGGTGTAGGGCTTCAGCCAGGGATCACGACCGAGTCGCGACTGGAAGGCGACGGAATATTTGTTTGGAGGAATGCCGGCGGCTTTCACAAACGCCCGCATGGTTGCAAAGCATTGAGCCCGATAGCAGGTCGCATGAGCCACGCTGGGAGTTTCGCAGCAGTTGGGTGCGCTCAGGCAATGACTCCCTGTCGGATCGGCCTTTCTCAAATGGCGTTCAGGAAGTCCATGAAAGCTGAAGAGGAGATGATCATACTCTTGCTGAAGATAGGGTTTGGCGCTGGCTACCAGGGCAGCGATGTACTCTGCATTGTCATAATACGGCTCGGCAATCTGCAAGCGCATGGCTGGAGCAATCCGGGCAGAAAGCTCCTGAGCACGGACAACTGCCGTCTCATAACTCGACATCGCATAGTGGGGGAAAAGCGGAAAAACCAGCAACTCCGTGACTCCCTGATCCTTCAGCTTGGTGATGGCTGATTCGATGCTTGGATTCTGATAGCGCATGGCCAGTTCCACCACGGCTTCATTGCCCAGGCGTCGCTGCAATTCCCGCTGAATGTGATGACTGCTCACCACCAGCGGCGATCCCTCCGGCGTCCAGATTTTTTTGTACGCTTCCGCCGACTCCTTAGGACGACTCGGCAGAATCGCCAGATTCACCACGCACCAGCGAATTGGCCACGGCATATCCAGTACGCGCCCATCCATCAGAAACTCACGCAGATACTTCCTCACATCGGAAACCGTCGTGGAATCGGGCGAACCGAGATTGATCAGAAGAACTCCCTTTTTATTCATAGCTCTCATTCTTAGGCTTCATCTCATCTTCAAAGAAAAATCTGTGTTAATCTCTGAAATCTGTTGTTTTTAGGATGACTTGATCGGCAATCTTGCAGCCCGAGAGGATCGAATCACTGAGAGAAATCCCATCGCGGTACTGACCGGCGAAATAGAAATCAGGAGTCGCTGCCTCTATTTCCTCCATCAGCTTCCGATAACGGCCATACCCGATGTTGTATTGGGGAATCGCCTTGGGATGGATCGCGAAGTGCCGGAAAGTCGGCTCTCCCCTCGCCCCAAGCAGTCGCTCCAAATCATGCTGCACGAGTGAGGTGATTTCCTCTGGCAGAAGGAGAGCCAACTCAGGATGGCGTTCACCGCCAATGTAGCTGGTGAGCGTGAGGTGTCCGGCGGGTGCGCGATTGGGAAAGAGCGAGGAGGAAAAGATCGTTCCGAGGATGGAGAAGCCCTCGATTTTTGGAATCAGTACGCCAAATCCCTGACACGGATGGGTGACATCTTCGCGCCGAAAGCCGAGCACGACACTCGCCACGGGAGGATAGCGAATTTCAGAAAAGGGAGAAAGACGAAGAGCCCCCGATCCCACATCGACTTTCATTTCTGCAAGTTTGTGAGCCGTGCCTGCGTAAATCACCGCGCGATGCCCTGCGGAAAATTCCCCCTCACCAGAGAAAAGCGCAAGATGCCATTCCTCCCCCACCCTGCGAATCTGCGAGATCGATGTCCCGCAATGAAGCGAGGAGCCGAGGCTCTCGGCCAGCGCATCGGTGAGGACTTGAAGGCCCTCATCAAAAGAAAACTTGGGCGCACGATCCTTGGCGATCTCACCCCGTTTTTTCCGCTCTCGCGCACCCAGAATACTCCCCTTGATCAGCGATCCATAATTGGCCTCCAGATCGGCAAGTTTGGGAAAGGCCTCTTGCACGGAAAGCCTGTTTGGATCTCCTGCATAGACACCGGCCACCATCGGATCAATCGCCCGATCGAGAAATTCCAGACCCAGCCGACGCGTGACAAAATCAGCGATACTCTCCTCACCTTCAGCACTTCTGCGAGGAAGAAAAGGTTCACGGAGGACAGAGAGCTTGGCACGGAGCGAGAAGAGATCCGTACTTAGAAAACCGAGCGGCGAGGAGGGCATCGCAATCGGCCTCCCGGAACGGACGAGATAGCGGGCATTCGCTTTGGGATCAGGTTCCAGACGCCTCGATTCCAGACCGACATCCCGGATCAACTGAGTGATCTTGGGGGAAGTTTCCAAAATCGTATTGGGTCCATACTCCGCCAGATACCCATCCTGACGCAGGGAACGAATCGCTCCGCCTGCGCGAGGGGCGGCCTCATAGACGGCCACAGGAATACCTGCCCTCCTGAGCGTGAAGGCGGCAGTGAGCCCCGTGATGCCTGCACCGATGATGGCGACGGGTTTGGTCATGGCAAACTGACTTAGATCGTCTGGGAATGACGCTTCTCATCGGTCGGAACCAGCGTCTTGTCAAAGCACATCGCGATATTGCGGATGAAGAGTCGCCCTGCGTCGGTCACCGTAAAACCTTCCGCAGTGCGCAGCAAAAGCCCATCGGCATAGAAGGGCTCCAGTAAGGCAAGCTCCTCGGCAAAGTAGTGCGCAAAATCGATTCCAAGCTGTTTTGAAATGGAGGCGAAATCGAGCGAAAGATCACACATCACGCGCATGATCGTCTCACGGCAGATCTTATCCTCGGCACTCATCAGATAGGCCCGGCTCCTCGGCGCGCGCCCTTCATTCACTGCCTGCTGATACTTCGGCAGATCCTTTTCATTCTGCCAGTAGGCATCGGTAATCTGCGAAATACTCGACATGCCAAAGGCGTAAATATCCGATCCGGCATGAGTGCTGTATCCCTGGAAATTCCGCTGAAGTCTCTTATTGCGCTGCGCCACGGCAAGCTCGTCCTGAGGTCGGGCGAAGTGATCCATGCCGATATAGACATAGCGATTTTCTGCGGTCAGCTTCTCGATCACAAGTTTGAGCAACTGCAGTTTTTCTTCCGGTGTTGGCAGTACCCGTTGTGCCAGGATTTTCTGTGCAGGCTTGATCCAGGGTACATGGGCATAGCTGAAGACAGAGAGCCTGTCGGGCTGCATTTCCAGAACCGCATCCAGCGTTGCGTTGTATGATTTCAACGACTGATGCGGCAGACCATAGATGAGATCGAAATTAATCGAGCCGAAGCCGAGCTCGCGCATCCACCCCATCGCCTGCTGAGTCATCGCCCTGGGCTGGATACGATGAATCGCCTCCTGAACTTGCGGATCAAAATCCTGCACCCCCATGGAGGCGCGGTTACAGCCGAGTTCGCGAAGAGCCACAAGATGATCGCGGGTGAGCCGACGAGGATCGACCTCCACGCTGGCCTCAATCTCGGGTGAAAAGGTGAAATGCTTGTGAATGATCTCTCCCAGACGCCTGATTTCATCAGGACTCAGGAAGGTTGGGGATCCGCCACCGAAATGGAGCTGAATGACTTTGCGCGCCGGATTGAGACGCGCCGCCATCATCGCCACTTCTCGTTCCAGATGAGCGATGTAGTCACCACCCTTTTCGTGATTGGTCGTGATGACCGTGGTGCATCCACAGAACCAGCAGAGCGACTCGCAAAATGGAATATGAAAATAGAGGGAGAGATCGCGCTCGGTGCGATTATTCGCTTCGATGCGAGCATCGAGTTCCTCCCAATCCACGCTCTCGCTGAACTTCGTCGCCGGGGGATAGCTGGTGTAGCGCGGCCCGGCGGTATTGTATTTCTTAACGAGATCGAGATCGACGCAAAGTGTCTTCATGGCTGTGGCTGGGGCTCCTATCAAAATGAGCGTACCGTCTCGACGAGGGCCTGGATGCACTCCAACTTGGCATTGGGCGGTACGCCGTGGCCGAGATTGAAGATATGCCCCGTCCTGCCCTTCATCTCGCAGAGGATACGCGTCGTCTCGGCAGCCACCAGCTCCGGAGTCGTCGTGAGCAAGAAAGGATCGAGATTTCCCTGCACGCCGACATGAGCGGGGAGTTGGTCACGGACCCTGGAGAGCGAGTGCGTCCAATCCACACTCAGGATATTGGCCCCGGTGGAGACAAGCGCATCCAATCTGCTGGCAACACCTTTGGAAAAAAGAACCACCGGCACCTTTCCCTTTAAGGCCGTGATGATCTGGCGAATCCAGCGACCCGATGCCTCTTCAAAGACATTATCGGCGAGCACATCACCCGTACTATCAAAGATCTGCACCGCCTCCGCACCATGTTCAATCTGCATGAGTAGAAACTCAGTGACGACCGTGGTGATCTTCTCCAGCAGTTCGGCAAAGAGAAGCGGCTCTTGATAGTAAAGCTCCTTGGCCCGGTCGGTCTTTCCGAAGCTGGATCCCTCGATCATGTAACGCGCCAGCGTCCAGGGAGATCCTGCAAACCCCAGCAGGGCCGTGCGGCCATCAAGAGCTGGCTTGATGAGATCAAGTGCCTCGGCAACATAGCGAAGTCGCTCCACAGCCCCTTCAGTACTGAGTCGTCGGATTTCCGCTGCCGAATTCACGGCAAATTCCATCTCGATCCCTCCCCCGTTTTCACGAAAGTGATACGGCTGCCCCATTGCCTCAGGAACGACGAGGATGTCACTGAAAAGAACAGCGCCGTCAAAATCAAAACGACGGATCGGCTGAAGAGTGATCTCAGCGGCAAGTTCAGGAGTGCGCACCAATTCAAGGAAAGAATGCGTTTCCTTCAGCTCCCGATACTCAGGCAGAGAACGGCCGGCCTGACGCATCAGCCAGACCGGAGGGCGAGTGACAGATTCACAACGACAGGCAGCTAGAAAACGCTCGCGATTGGTCATTGGTCGAACCCCGTGATCTCCAAACTTGGGAGGTGCTTGAATAAATTACTCATCATGATGCAAACAGCCAGCATAAGCCGTCTGACGAATCAGACAAATCGAATCAGGAAGAATCCTGAGAAATTTTAACCGGCTTGATTCTCTTCCCACGCTGCCGCCCTTGGTCATCGGAATCTCCAATGACCAAGACCGGTTTGATGGATTGTCTAGCGGACTGCATTTCAGAGGGCTATTTTGGCAAAAAGTCGCTAGTACTATGGAGTGAACTTCTTGACATTATCAATGATGCTTTTGATCACTTATTCAACATAGTTTGATATGAGTTCTTGATTTTTCTTATCTGTTGCTACAATTAAAATTCTCGCGGGCCTATAAAAAATTGCAAATCCACCTTTTGGAATAAAAATTCCACGAGTTATTAAAAAAGGAATCCAATTATCATTTATTGATTTTTCACTTTGCATGCCAAAAATACCCAATGGCAGCGGACCATAGATCATTAAAACACATGATGATGGAACAGAAGGGATTTGTAGTGGAAAGCGATAATTTGGATCTGACGACCACGCACCTTCAGTTGTTCCATAAATGATTACAATGAACAATAAAGTGTATATTATCTTATTCATATAATTACTCCACACTCCCCCCCCATCCAAACCCATCATAGATTGTAATATTTTTCCCATTAACTATTGTCGCAAATGTAGCGAGCTGCCTAGCTCCTCCGGATCCCCATTGACCAAGGGTAGGAACATCCTTAAGAACGGGGTCTGTAAGATAATTATAACTTGGCGCTCCATTTCCGGTGGTGTCAATAAACCATCCTCCCCAAGACGAACTAGATGAACCTTTAATATCAGCGATTTGCATCCAAGAAAAGCCAGTCGGAGCGTTTTGATATGTCACTTGTAGCCCCAGAGCACCTTCAGATATATTATCTCTATTTAAATTACGAGCAGCATATTGTTGTACGTTTACTGTGCCGCTTAAAGGGTTTTGAGAAATTGTCACATTATAACCTTGATAATATTGATTAATAAGGGCTGCTAGGGTATTTACCATTTGGGATCCAGCGCCTATAGCTGTCATATTATTTGCCTCTGAGTAATGAGTGTGGGAGGGATCATATGAGCTAGATGGAGAGGGCTGCGTCGTGCTTAGTGTAAAACATCCCTGAAAATCAAACTGGCTCGTCGGCACCGCCGCATACAACCGATTATTCGCCCCATCTGGGAATCCACTCGGATCAACCGTTGTCCAGCGGTTCATCTCTGGATTGTACTCGCGGTATTTGAATGCGTAGCTGCCGGATTCAGCGAGATACGGCTTGCCGGTGTAGAAACCAGCGACTGGCGGGAGCTGGTTGGACTGCGAGGAACGAGCGGCCCCAGAGCCTTGCGGAGGGGCGAGCGGCGTGGGCACGCCCGAGTTCAATGAGGAAGTCGAAGCGTCGACGGTCGAGGGTCGAGAGGCAGCAGCCTGAGCTGCTTCCTTGGCCAGCGCCTTCTGGTGTAGGGCTTCGCTCCAAGCAGCGAGTTGGGCCGGGGTTTTCCATTCCGGCAAGGGAATTGAAGTTTGGATTTCTGCGGCTTTGATGGCCGGTGAGGTCATAGCAGCAAGGAGCGCCATGAGAATGAGTGTGGGTGTTTTGTCTGGCGGCTTGCCCAAGCCAGCCATCCTCGCTTTGCGAGGACTG
>Ga0302320_10013366_pt1 | contig 17166 bp, 15 predicted proteins | sample Bog_T0_3_FD_202130 | JGI IMG/M metagenome (GOLD analysis project Ga0302320, IMG submission 202130) | Peat permafrost microbial communities from Stordalen Mire near Abisko, Sweden - Bog_T0_3 | ecosystem: Environmental > Terrestrial > Soil > Wetlands > Peat | place: Sweden: Abisko, Stordalen Mire... | reverse complement strand
AGCACCCCTTCCTGGAGCACGTTGAAGACTTCCTCGAAGAGGCCGCGTGCCCTCGCCAGGCGCTGGACGAGGTTGGCCAGATTCACCGGGTCCAGGGAATCGAGGCGCCCCAGCACCCGGTCCAGCGACGTGTTTTTCTTTACCGACATCAGCGGGGAATCATGGCGGGCGCACTCCGGATGAAAAACTAATTCAGCCGAAGAAATCCATCTGGGCCGGGTCCACGCGTTCGGCAAGGAGGCGACGGAGGAAAAGATCCCTGTGGTGCCGGGTTCTCCCGAGACGAAGGACCGCTGCGCGGTGCTCGTCGGTGCCGTAGCCCTTGTGCTGGGCAAAACCGTAGCCGGGCACCTCGGAATCGAGCTCCCTCAGAAGGCGGTCCCGGACCACCTTGGCGAGGATGGATGCCATGGCGATGCACAACGACCGCGCGTCGCCCTTCACAACATTGGCATGCGGATAGGGGAAGTTGCGGAGGCGGAGGCCGTCCACGAGAATCCGGCAGGACGCCCTGGGGCGGAAGGCCGCCTGGGCCTCGGCGGACGAAAAGAGGTCCGGCTCGGCCTGGGTCTCGAAGGCGCCGGGGGGATAGATCCCCTCCAGCGCCCGGCGCATGGCAAGCTTGGTGGCCCCTAGGATGTTCAGGCGCTCGATCTCCTCCACGCTCGCCGTCCCGTACTGCGCGTGGATCTGACCCTGGGCCGCAAGCTCCTCGAACTCGCCCCAGAGCCCGTCCCTCTCCGCGGCCGTCAGGAGCTTCGAGTCGTTGACCCGCCCGGCCCGGGTCACCGCCCACCGGCCCTCGAGAAATTCCCTCGTCACGAGGACCGCTCCGGCGACCACCGGCCCGGCAAGCGCGCCCCGCCCCGCCTCGTCCACCCCGATGAGGCTGGCGACCCCCTCGATCCTCTTCAGGTCAAAGGCCCGGAGTTGGCGGCGTATCGGCACGGGAAAGGGGGGCCGGGAATGCGGCCATCATCTCCACTCCGTCTTTTCCGCCGGCACGGGAAGCGGCAGTTCGCCCAGCATCCCGGCGGCGGACACGACCTCATAGGCCGTGCGAAAGTGCAGCTTTGCATACTGGCCGAGCGCAAGGGCGCCAAACTTGCGGAGGATCTGGTCCGCCTGCTCCTTGACGGCCGGGCCGGCCCCCTTCTGGAGCTTGGCACCAAAGCGCACGGAGAGGCCGTGCATCTGCCGGACGTACTCCGCCCGGGCCACGACGGAGGCCGCCGCGACCACAGGGTCCTCCTCGGCCTTGGTGCGCATCCGAAGCTCGAAGCCCTCCGGAACCTTCTTTCTCGCCAGCTCCTTCTGCGTAAGCGGCTCCCGGCTGAACTGGTCGAGGAGGCCCCACGCGACCGGCTTCACCGCGAGCGCCTGTTCCAGCGCGGTCGCATGCTGCCAGGCCAGGAGGCGGTTCAGGTTGGCGTGCGGCCTTCCCATCAGTTCGTTGTACTTTGGCATCCCGCAAAAGCAGGTCCTTGCAACGGCGCCAGGCGTGCCTCGAATGAGCTTGTCGAGCTTCACGATCTGTGCCTCGGCGATCTTTTTCGAATCCTTGACCCCCGCCTCGATCCATCCGCGGATCGCCGCGGGATCCGCAATGACCGTCGCAGCGATGACCGGCCCAAAAAAGTCGCCCTTCCCGCTCTCGTCGAGGCCGGCATGGGCCTCGAACCAGTCGGGATGAAGCACCTCCTCGTAGCCCAGCTTTGGCGCACCGGTCACCTCGGCCTCCAGGGTCATCGTGACAAACTCCTCGGTCCCCTTCCCCGCCACGACGACCTTGCCGCTCTCGTACGCCGTGACGTTCACGTTCGGTCCCTTGAAGGAGAACCGGGCGTATGCCACCTCAAAGGCCTCCCAACCGCGGCGGTCGAGGATCGCGCGGAGGTTCGCCAGCTGCCCGTCCTCGAGCTTCAGGGTGTACGTCGAGATCTTCTTCTGCTCCGCTGCGTCCGCGGCCGGCTTTTTGGGCATGGCTCCAAATTATCTTCGCGATCCGCCGTTACAAGGACAAGAACCGCCCCGTGGCCAAATCGGAATTGGATAAGCTTCTTTCGGGGAGAAGGGCGTTTGGAGGCGCCCTCCTCGACTGGTACCGCCTCGCGGCGAGGCCCCTCCCCTGGCGGGTGCACCCATCGCCGTACAGGACGGTGGTCAGCGAGTTCATGCTCCAACAGACGCGGGTGTCGACCGTGATCCCGTATTTCGAGAGGTGGATGGAGGCACTTCCGGACTGGAAGGCCCTCGCCGCCGCTCCGGAGGGGGCCGTGCTCAAGCTTTGGGAGGGGCTCGGCTATTATTCGAGGGCGCGGCGCCTGCACGAGCTTGCCCGGGTGCTGGCCGGCCGCCCCGGGCTTCCCCGTTCCCGGGAAGAGTGGCAGGAACTCCCCGGGGTGGGTCCCTATACGGCGGCGGCAATTGCGAGCATCGCCTTCGGGGAGCCGGCCGCCTGCGTCGATGGGAATGTCGTTCGCATCCTCGCCAGGCTTGCCGCGTGCGGAACCCTCTTCAAGGACGGGAGTGCTGCGGCAAAGGCCTTTTCGCCAGCGGCTGACAAGCTCCTGAGCCCGAGGGCGCCGGGCGACCACAACCAGGCCATGATGGAACTGGGGGCCACGGTCTGCCTGCCGGCGAATCCCAAGTGCCCCGCCTGTCCCGTGCGCAGGTTTTGCGCCGGGGCAAGGAAGGGCCGCCCCGGCGACTATCCCAGGATCGCACCCAGGCGGATGGAGGACAGGAGCGTCCTTCGCGTATGGTGCGAGCGCCGCGGGGCCCTCCTGATGCACCTCGCGGGGCAGTCCGCGGCGCGGCTTGCGGGCCAGCACGAGCTTCCAACGCCCGAGCAGGCCGGTGTTTCGCAGGAGGAGGCTGCCGGCGGCCCCCTGCTTGCAACGCGAAGGAGGGGGATCACCCGGTTTCGCATTGTCGAATCTATTCACCGTGCGCCGCCGCCGAAAGGCCGCCTGGGCGGGGGTCTCGTCTGGGTGCCCCTAAACCGCCTGGATTCGGTGGTCGTCTCCGGGCCTCACCGCCGCTGGATCCGCGAGGTCCTCGGATCAGCGGGCGGCAAGCGCCTCCAGGCGGCGCTTTGACTCGAGCACTTCCTCCACGCTCGCCCTGGGATTGATTTCAAGCACAAGCCGGTGTTCCGGGCGCCAGAACTCACGGACCATCCGAAAATCGATGCATCCGGACCCGATCGGCTGGTGGTCGTGTCCGTCCTCGCTCACGTCGTGGAGGTGGAAGCCAAGGATCCGGGAGGCGTTTACGGCCAGCTGCTGCCGGTGGTCGATCAGCCCCATCTGCTGCTTGATCTGGGCATGGCCGACGTCGTGCCAGTAGCCGACCGGAGCGTCCGCGGGGAATCCAGCAAGGAAAGAAGGGAAGTCCGCGTCCAAGGGCAGTTCCTCGAACTTCTCACGGTTCTCGAAGCCGAGCTTGATCCCCTTTTGGGAGGCATACGCAAGGACCTCGTTCACGGACGCCTTGGTGTGCTCCCAATACGGAACCATCCGCTTGCGAAGCTTGGCCAGCGCGGCCCCAAGCACGGCCTGGTACCCCTTGTCCTCGCCCGGGGGCCCGGCCGGGGGCGTCTTCAGGAGGTACGACTCAAGCTTCCGCGCCGGGTTGAGCCAGAAGAACGCCACGCTGCCAAGGTGACACACGAGCACATTTGCCTGCATTTGGGCTGCAAATTCAATGGAGCGCTTGGTGTGCCTCACCCATTGCTCCCGCTCGCGCCAATCCTGGGTGGAAGGCTGAAAGATGTTGGGAGCCGCCTGGGTGACACCGGCTGGCAGGGGGCAGATATTGTGCGTGGTTCCGACCTTGATCACACCCTCCTCAAACGCCTTTAAGATGCCGGGGACCAGGCTGATGCGGATTCCGTGACTCAGCTCGACGTACTCAAATCCAAGGTCCGCGATCTCCCTGAGCATGTCGTATCCATCTGCATGGCGGTGCGAGCACCACGCTGTGGACAGAGCCAGGGTAGCTTTCACATCCCGAGAGTGGGTCCAGCCAGGGTCAGCTGTCGTAACGACGGCGAAGCATCGCGGTAAAGGCCATCACCTTGTTCTTGCGGCGGCGGCGCTCGCAGGGCTTCTCGTAGTAGCGCTTGGCTCGCGTGCCCTTGATGATGTTCTCGCGATCGAGCTTCTTTTTCATGCGGCGCAGGGCACGATCAATGGGCTCGTTTTTGCGAATTCGGATTTCGATGGACATGGGACGGCGGACGTAGTGTGAGCGGAAAAACGGAAATGCAACCGGGCGCCGGGAGCCTCGTCAATGATAAATGGGGAGTGGGTGCCGCGGATCGGGGTTTTGATCGGGACCACCTTGCATTCCATGGTCCAGGTCCCAATTTGTAGTTCCCAGTACCCAATCCCCGGTACCTAATCCCCTTTCTCTCCAGTTCCCAGCTTGCCCTCCCACGACCAGGACTTCGTCCACCTGCATGTCCACAGCGACTACAGCCTCCTCGATGGAGCCTGCAGGATCGACCGGCTGCTGGACCGGACGGCCGAGCTTGGGATGCCGGCCCTGGCGCTGACAGACCACGGGAATCTCTTCGGTGCGATCGAGTTCTATTCGGCGGCGACCGCCAAGGGAGTCAAGCCGTTGATCGGCTGCGAGATGTATCTCGCGGAGGGATCCCGTCTTGAACGGCACGGACGGACGGACGAGGGGAAGAACATCTTCCATCTGGGCCTGATCGCGAAGGACCTGACCGGCTACCAAAATCTGCTCAAATTGGTCTCGGATGCCCACCTGAGGGGATTTTACTACCGACCGCGCACCGATCTTGAAACGTTGGCCAAGTATTCCAAGGGATTGATCGGCTTCACGGGCTGCCTTGCCTCGCTGGTGCCCCACCTCCTCCTGCATGACAGGGTCGAGGAAGCCCGCCGGGCCATGGCCCGCTTCGTGGACATCTTCGGACGCGAGAACTACTTCGTGGAGATCCAGGACCATGGGCTGCCGGAGCAGCGGAAGATCGCGATGACCCTGCTCAAGTTCGCCGGTGAGTTTGGGCTGAAGGTGGTCTGCACGAATGATGTCCATTACATCCGTGCCGGGGACGCCGGCCCGCACGACGCGATGCTTTGCATCCAGACGGGCTCGAAGATCGCGGACGAAAAGCGCATGCGGTTCGACCGCCCGGAGTTTTTCCTGAAGTCGAGGGAGGAAATGGAGAAGATCTTCGCCGAGGTGCCCGAGTCGCTGCTCAACACGCGGGCGGTGGCAGAAATGTGCGACCTTGCGATCCCGTTTCCCAAGCACAACGAGCGCTACCCCAAGTACCCCCTTCCCCCCGAGCTGAAGACCGACCGCGCGGCCTACCTGCAGCGGCTTTGCCGGAAGGGGCTGAAGGAGCGGTACGGGATCGACTACGACGAGGCCAGGGCCGCGGGACTGCCGCCCGACGACAGGACGAGCATCCTGGTCACCCGGACCGACTACGAGCTCCGCATCATCAACGAGACCGGCTTTGCGGACTACTTCCTGGTCGTCTGGGACTTCATCGCCTGGGCGAAGTCCCAGGGAATCCCGGTCGGGCCGGGCCGCGGATCCGGGGCGGGGTGCCTCGTGGCGTACCTCCTCGGCATCACGAACCTCGACCCCCTCCGGTTCAAGCTGCTCTTCGAGCGCTTCCTGAACCCGGAGCGCGTGTCGCCGCCCGACTTCGACATCGACTTTTGCATGCGCCGGCGCGGCGAGGTGATCGACTATGTGCGCCACAAGTACGGCGACGCCTGCGTCGCGAACATCATCACCTACGGCACGCTCGGCGCGAAGATGGTGATCCGGGACGTTGCGCGGGTGCACGGTGTCCCGTACGCGGAGGCCGACCGGCTCGCGAAGATGATCCCCGACGAGCTCAACATCACGCTGGACCAATCCATCGCAAAGTCCGCGGAGCTGCGCGCGGAGCTGGCGGCCAACCCCGAGGCCAGGAAGATCGTGGACCAGGCGCTCGTCCTGGAGGGCCTCGTGCGCAACACCGGCAAGCACGCGGCGGGAATCATCATCACGGACCAGCCCCTCGAGGAATTCGTGCCGCTCACCCTCCAGGAAGGGGATGTGACCGTGCAATTCGACATGAGCGCGGTCGGCAAGCTCGGCCTGCTGAAGATGGACTTCCTCGGGCTGAAGACGCTCACCGTGATCGCGGACGCCGTGGACAACATCCGGCGGACCGCGGACCCTGCCTTCGATATCGAGAAAATCCCCGACGACGACGCGAAGACCTTCGCCCTGCTCAACTCCGGCCGGACGACCGGCGTGTTCCAGCTCGAATCGGGCGGAATCCAGAATCTCTGCCGCCAGCTCCAGATCGCCTCGCTGTACGAGATCGTCGCCCTGATCGCACTGTACCGGCCGGGCCCGATGGAGTGGATCCCCGACTACATCCGCGGGAAGAAGGACCCGTCCACGGTGAAGTTCCCGCACCCGCTTCTCGAGGAGGTGTGCCGCGAGACGTACGGGGTGATGGTGTACCAGGAACAGGTGATGGAGGCGGCCCGGGTCATCGCCGGCTACACGCTCGGCGGCGCAGACATGCTCCGGCGGGCGATGGGAAAGAAGGACGTGAAGGCGATGGCGAAGGAGCGCTCCAAGTTCGTCGCCGGCGCGCTCAAGCTCCACGACATCCCCGAGGCGACGTCCAACGCGATCTTCGACATCCTGAACAAGTTTGCCGGATACGGCTTCAACAAGTCCCATTCCGCCGCCTACGCGATCCTCAGCTACCAGACCGGATACCTGAAGGCCAACTACCCCGTCCAGTTCATGGCGGCCATGCTCAGCTCCGAGCTCGGAAACGCCGAGAAGGCCGCCCACTTCATCAGCGAATGCGAGGCGATGGCCCTGCGGGTGCTCGGCCCCGACGTCAACGAGTCCCGCGAGATGTTCACCCCGGTCGTGAGGGCCTCCCAGGGGGATGGGGCCGGGGCCATCCGCTTCGGGCTTGCGGGCATCAAGGGCGTCGGCGAGCAGGCCGCGAGGAAGATCATCGCCGAGCGCGAGGCCGGGGGCCCGTACCGCGACTTCCAGGACTTCCTGCTTCGGTCGGACTCAAGGGCGATCAACAAGCGGGTTCTGGAAAACCTGGTGGCAACGGGCGCCTTCGACTTCACCGGCGCGGCCCGGGAGGCCCTCTTTGACCAGATCGACACGGCTCTCTTCGCCCTCGGCGAGCTCCAGCGCAAGTACCCCGCCCTTCGCAAGGACCTGCCCGGCGCACTCACCGCCGCCGTGCCGGCCGAGACGACGCTGTTCGACCTGGCCGGGACTGCCTCCCCCATGCCCGACCGGTGCGTCCTCGTGGAGGAGTTTGCGGGGCTGCTGCGCCACACGCGAAGGATCCCGTCCGCCTCTCCCGACACGAGCGGCGCCGACGCAACCCTCGGCCTCGCGGACGAACGCACGGGCCGCCCGGCCGCAAAGGCCAGGCAGTCGGCGGCCGCGCAGGCCCCCGAACGGCAGCTCACCTCCGAGAACCGACTCCTGTTCGAAAAGGAATTGCTTGGATTCTACGTCTCGGGACATCCCCTCGAGGCCTACGCAGGCCTGACCGAGGCGCTGGACAGCTTCCCCGTCGAGGCGCTGACCCGGCAGCCCGACCGCACCGAGTTCCGGCTTTGCGGCATCGTCGGCGGGATCGCGAAGAAGCTTTCCAAGAAGGACAACCGTCCCTGGGCCGCGTTCAACCTTGCCACCCGCAGGGCCAGCCTGCCTTTGAACATGTTCGCCGAGTCCTACTCGACCTACGGGGCGGTCCTCGCGGAGAACGCCACGGTGGTCGTCCTCGGCAACATCCTCGCCGGCAACGAAGGGCCGCGGATCAACGTGAAGGAATGCTACGCCCTGGACCCGGCGGTCGTGTCCCTCGTGCAAAGGGTCACCTGGCTCCTGCATCCCGGCCACCCGGAGGCCCCCGGGTTCCTGGGCCGCCTGCGCGAGGAGATCAACCGGCAGCCCGGGCATACACGGGTCGAGTTTGCGCTGGTGCTCGAGGACAGGATTGCGCCGGTCGCGGAGGCAAGCGCAACCCTCACCTGGCGGGTAACGGCGGCGACGTTCCAGGAACTGCGGTCGCACCCGGCGGTGGCCGGGGTCCAGATCCAGACAAAGCCCCTCGCGCTCAAGCCCGGGCGCTGGGGAAGGAAGCCTTTCTAGCTCCCTTCCCTTTGCGGGGGGCTTGAAGCGGCAGCGGAATTAATCCACCTTGGGCGTCCCATGCTTTCTGTCCTGACTGACCGCCAGTGGCTCTGGCTCGCCGGGTGGTTCTACCTCGCAGGCTTCCTGATGGGCACGCGCTGGCTGAAGTCCGGCGGATGTCCCTTGCGAACCATGGGGTACGGCCTGTTGACGGTTGGCTACCTCCTTCAGCTGGCCGGCCTTTACCTGCGCGGCGAGGCGGTCGGGGCATGCCCCCTAGGCAACAAGTTTGAGATTCTCCAGTTCACGGCATGGTCGGCGATCTCCCTGTACCTGATCGTTGGGGTGACCTTCCGCTCCAGCCTCTTTGGCAACCTTACCTCCCTCCTCGGCGCCTTCCTGACCCTGTTTTCCCTCTCCGTGCCCCGCTGGGACGCGACGCGGCAGGCCCACCTGTTCGGCGGAAACCCCTGGATTGAGTTTCACGCCGCCCTCGCGCTCTTCAGCTACGGGGTGTTTGCCCTGCTGGCCCTGACGTCCGCGATGTTCCTCTTCCGGCATCACTCGCTCAAGTCCAAGCAGCCGGGCGGATGGTTCGCCTTTCTTCCGTCGATTCTCGAGCTGGACCAGATCGGCTTGCGGCTGCTTGCGGTGGGCACGGCCCTCCTCGCGTTGTCCCTCGCCATTGGCGCCGTCTACTGGCTGCGCGACACCTCGACCGCGAACTCCGCAAAGCTGTTGGTGACGGTCGCGGTGTGGGTGGCCTACGGCGCGGCCCTGGTGCTTCGTTTGGGCGGACGCCTCCTTGGGAAGCGCTTCGCCTGGGTGTGCCTGGTCCTCTTTGGCTTTGCGCTGCTCTCCCTCGGGCCCGTCGATGCAAGCCGCCATGTGTCCGGCCTCCACGCGGCTCCAGCGGCAGGGGCCCAGCCATGACCCATCCCGAGGTCTTCGTCATCGGGGCCACCCATCACTCGACGCCCCTCGAGGTGCGTGAGCGGCTCGCGCTCGCCGCCGAGTCGGAGGCCGCGCTGCACGCGGAGCTGATCGCCCGGTCCGACCTGAGGGAACTGACCATCCTCAACACCTGCAACCGCGTGGAGTTCTATGGGGTCGCCGATGCCGCGGAGGCAGTCGCCGCCCTGGAGGCCTCCTTCTGCGCGCGGCAGGGCTTCGACCACGCGGAATTCCAGAAGTTCAGGGTCGGCCGCTCCGGACGGGATGCCGTGATTCACCTGTTTGAAGTGGCTGCGGGCCTCGATTCCCAGATTGTCGGGGAGACGGAGATCCTGGGCCAGGTGAAGGAAGCCTATGCCACCGGGCAGCAGCGCGGCTCCACCGGCCCGGTCCTGAACCGCCTTTTTCAAAAGGCCTTCCAGGCGGCCAAGCACGTTCGCACGCACACCGGGATCGGGATCGGACAGGTGAGCGTGGCCACCGTGGCCGTCGAGCTGGCGCTGAACATCTTCGGGCACCTGGAGGACCGGAGGATCCTGCTCCTCGGGACCGGGGAGATCGGCGACAAGACGGCGCGGGCTTTTCACAGCCGCGGGGCGTCCGACCTCACCGTGGCAAGCCGCCGGGCCGGGCGGGCCGACGCGCTTGCCGGGGACCTGGGAGCCGCATCGCTGGCCTTTGAGGAGCGCGAGGCGCGCCTCGGCGAATTCGATGTCGTGGTCTCCTCGGTGTCCGCCCCCGGGCCGGTGTGGTCCCCGGTTGCGACCGTCGCTGCCATGCGAACGCGCCGGAGCCGGCCCCTGTTCTTCATCGACCTGGGAGTGCCCCGCAACGTCGATGCGGGGGTCACCGAGATCGAAAACGTATTTCTCTACAATCTCGACGACCTGGCAAAGGTGGCGGAGGCGAACCGGGTGGCGCGCGAGGCGGAGGTGACGAACTGCCGGGCAATCCTGGCGGAGCGCGCGGACTCGCTGTGGCGGCACCTGAACGCGAGCATGGCGCCCAATGGCGTCAGCCAAGCCGCCCGAGGAGCCAGTCCACCGCCGTGCCGTCCGCCGGCTGGCTGAGGAGCGAGCGGAGTTTCAGGGCCTGCGCCTCCGTCCGGAGGCGCCGGGCGGAATCCTGGAGACAAGACTTCACCTCCAGGGCGAGGGCCTCGGGGGTCGCGGCCCCCTGGATGTATTCCGGGTACATGGGCTCCCCCAGGATGATGTTGGCAATCCCGAGGTATGGGATCTTCACCAGCCAGCGGCCGAGCAGGTAGGTGACCGGGTCGGCGCGGTACGCAATCGCTCCGGGAATTCCGGCAAGGGCGCAGTGCATGGACATGGTGCCGCTGCTGGCGAGCACCGCAGAGGCGGCGACCGGGCCGGAGCCGGCCGGTGCGTCGGCGGGCGCCAGGTTGACGACGCCTCCGGGAGCGGCGGCGATGCAGGCGCGCAGGATCGCCGCGATCTCCTCGCTGGGATAGAGCGCGACCGCCGGCCTGAACGTCCCGGTCTGGAACCCGCCCAGCAGCCGGGGGAAGAGGCGCGCCACGGCCTGCCTCCGGCTTCCCGGGAGAAGGAGCACCGGGCCGGACGCGTCGTACCGGACGGGCGCACGGTACTCGGGGGCCACGAAAGGATGGCCGACAAATCTCACCTCGAGGCCCGTGTCGGCATACGCCTTGGCCTCGAAGGGGAAGATCACCGCCAGTGACTCGATGCTGCGCGCAAGCTTGAAGCGCCGCCCCGCCCTCGACGCCCAGATCTGCGGGCTGATGTAATAGAGGGTCTGGATCCTCCCTCCCCCCTTCCGGCTGAGTCCCCCCGTCCTCAGGGCGTCGGCCAGGGCCAGGTTGAAGCCGCCGTAGTCCACAAAGCAGATCGCCCGGGGCTGGTGCTCGCGCAGCCAGCGCACGGTCTCGAGGAAGAGCGGCCTGAAGAAAGACCGGTAGTTCCTGATTGCCTCGAAGTAGCCGATGGACGACGTCGTCGTCATGTCGTGGAGGAGCTGCGCCCCCGCGGCGGCCAGCTTCGGTCCGCCCAGCGCGCAGACACGGAGCCCCGGCTCCCGGGCAAGCAGCCCCTGGATCACCCTGGCCGCGTGCTCGTCGCCCGAGTGCTCCCCGGCCAGCACGAACAGATCCACCCGCCCGTCCACGGGCGGGGCAAGGCGGAACGGAAGGGCTGGCGCGGACATCGTCGTGCGGGGCTACTTCTTCCTGGCGCGGATCTGGTCCGTGATCGCGATCGCCACGGCGAGCGCCGACTTTCCAAGGGCGGCCCCGACCTTCGGTTGCCGGGCGGACGCAACGCTTTCCACAAAGTGCGCCAGTTCGAGCGCGAGCGGCTCCCCCTTTTCAATCGGGATCTCCTGGACCGGGATGGAGCTTGCATCGCCCGGCTTCGCCAGCCCGATCTTCATCTTCAGCCCATAGGCGATCAGGTCGGACTTCCGGACGAGGTGCCCGGCCTGGTTCATGAAGTCGAGCGAGAGATAGGCATTGTCCTGGAAGATCCGGATCTCGCGGGCCTTCTTCAGGCTCATCCGGCTTGCGCTCAGGTTCGCGACGCAGCCGCTCTCGAACTCGATGCGGGCATTGGCAATGTCCTCGGTCTTCGAGAGGACGCTGATGCCGACGCTGTCAATCCGCGCGATCGGCGACTTGACCAGGGCGAGGACGATCCCGATGTCGTGGATCATCAGGTCCAGGACGACCCCGACCTCCGTTCCCCGGATCTGGTACGGCGCGAGGCGCTCGGCCGTGATGTACCGGGGGCGGTCGGCCTCCTTCTCAAGGAAAGCCATGACCGGGTTGAAGTGTTCGACGTGCCCGACCTGGACGATGCTCCCGTGCCTCTCGGCGGCGGCGAGAACCCTCTCCGCCTCCTCGAGGGAGGCGCAGATCGGCTTTTCAATCAGCAGGTGGCACCCCTGGTCCAAAAGCGGAAGAGCCACCTGTTCGTGCCGGTCGGTGGGCACGACGACCGAGACCGCGTCGCAGGCGGCCCCGAGTTCCTGGAGGGTGGCGAAGCGGCGGCATCCGTGCCTCGCGCTGATCTCGAGGGCCCGATTCTCATCGGCGTCATAGACACCGGCCAGCTCGACCCGGGGCATCGACGCATAGATGCGCGCATGGTGCTGCCCGAGCGAACCCACGCCCGCGACGCCGCAGGCAACCTTTTCCTTGGATTGGAATAGTCGTTTCACGGTTTAAATTGGTTTCAGCAGCCCGTTTTGGAGGAGGAAACTCCTCCCCGTCCGCGCCGCGTGGGCCGCGTTGTGCGTGACCAGAACCAGCGCAGTATTCGTCTCCACGCAGAGCTCCAAGAGCAGATCGATCACCGCCGCACCCGTGCGCTCGTCCAGGTTGCCCGTAGGCTCATCGGCCAGGAGCAAACGAGGCCGGTTCATCAGCGCCCGGGCCACCGCGACCCTCTGGCGTTCCCCACCGGAAAGCTGCGATGGCAGGTGACCGGTGCGCTCCCCGAGGCCGACCCGGGCAAGGAGTGCGTCGGCGCGGGCCCGGGCGGCGGCACCGGGAGTGCCCAGCATGCGTGCCGCCATGAGTACGTTGGCTCGGGCATCGAGTTCCGGAATGAGGTAAAACGCCTGGAAGACCATTCCGAGAAAAGCCGCCCTCCCGCCCGCTCGCAGCCCCTTCGAACCGGCCCACGAAATCTCGCCGGCGTCCTTCACGTCGAGTCCGGCGAGGAGGTTCAAAAGGGTGGACTTCCCGGATCCGGACTCCCCGCGCACGCTGATGCTTTCCCCGGCGGGGATCTCGAGGTCCACGCCGCTGAGGACCTCGATCCTCCGGTCGCCGCTCTGGTAGCTCTTGCGCAGTCCGCGCACGCACAGGACCTGGTCACTCACTGCGAAGGGCCTCCACGGGTTTCAGGCGGGCCGCACGCCAGGCGGGCAGCAGGCCCGCAAGGGTTGAGATGACGACCGTGAGCCCGATGATCAGGGCCACGTCGCCCGCCGAGGTGTGGGCGGGCAGCTCGCTGAACTGGTAAAACCGTTCCAGGACCTCCTGCCGCTGGGTGATCCTCGCCAATCCAAGGACGACGTCGTTTCGGACGGCGAGCGCAGCAAAGCCGAGCCCCAGCCCGAAGGCGGTTCCCAGCACCCCAATGAAGACTCCCTGCGCGCAGAAGCAGGCGGCCACATGGAGCGGGCGCCCCCCGAGGGCACCGAGGAGGCCGATCTCGCGGGTCTTCCTGACCACGGAGATGAGCAGCGAGCTTGTCACCGAAAATGCGGCCACGATCACGATGAACAGGAGGAGGAAGAAGATCATGTTCTTCTCAAGCGCGAGCACCCAGAGGAAATCGGAAAAACTGTCCATCCAGGAAAAGGCGCGCAGGCCCGCCGGGAGGACCGCGTTGATCCTTGCCGCCCCGTCGTCCTCATTGACGCCGGGCTTCATGCGGACGTCGATTCCATGGACATCGCCGCCCAGCCCGTACAGGTCCTGCGCCAGGCGGAGGGTCGAGTAGATCGTGCTCTTGTCCAGCTGCTGGTGGCCGATCTCCAGGATCCCCGCCACGCGGACCTCCCGGGGAAGGAAGATCTCATCGTGCTTGAGCTTCTCGATGAGGAGCGGGGAGTAGATCTCGATCTTGTCGCCAACCGTGGCCCCGATCATGCGCGCCACCTCCGAGCCAAGGATGACCGAGTCGTCATCCAGGTCGTCGAACGACCCGGCAACCACGTAGCTGGCGAGCTGGGTGACCTTGCCGACAGTCGCCAGGTCGAGCCCGCGGATCAGCGGGAATGCGGGCTTCCCGTTGAACTCGATCATCACGGCCCCGCCCGCATAGGGCGTGGCCGCCTCCACCCCGGGAACCTCGTCGATCCTTTTCACGACGGCCGGGTAGTCCTCGACAAAACCCTGGGCCTTGACCTGAACCTCCCCCTCGGTCTCGACGATCATCTGGCGGATCTTGAACTCGAAGCCGCCCATGACGCTCATGACCACGATCAGGAGCGCCACCCCGAGGGCCACGCCAAGGACGGAAATGGCCGTGAAGAAGGGAAAGCGCCGCCCGCTCGGAAAGAGCTGCTTGAGAGCAAGGTAGAGCGGCCAGGGCATGGGGATCTCCCCCTCAGACCAGCAGGGCAGCCCCGGTTCCGCAAGCCCCATGGATTGGAGGTGGTGTGTCACGCCGAGATCCCGGCGCGAGTTCCGGTCTGGCCGCCGATGTACGCCCGCTCCATAAGGTACTACAGTTTCAGGTTATCCTGATTCGATCTTGGATTGGTGTTGAGAGTTCGGGGGCCTGAAGTACGTTTGCGGACAACCATGGAAACCCTCAGGAAACCAGCCTGGCTGCGCGCGAAATTGCCGGCGGGCCCGGGCTATTCGGCGGTTCGCCGGATGGTGGACGACGGGAGGCTGAACACCGTCTGCCAAAGCGCGCAATGCCCCAACCTCGGGGAGTGCTGGTCGCGGGGAACGGCGACCCTGATGATCCTCGGGAACATCTGCACCCGGTCCTGTAATTTCTGCGCGATCCAGACCGGCCGGCCCACGGAGTTGGACTTGGGCGAGCCCGCCAGGGTCGCGGAGGCGGTGGCCCGCATGAACCTGCGTCACTGCGTCCTCACCAGCGTTGCCCGGGACGAGCTCGCAGACGGCGGGGCAAGTGTCTGGGCGGCCACGGTCCGGGCTGTGAGGCACCGCAACCCCGCGACCGCCATCGAGGTCCTCGTGCCTGATTTCAAGGGCCGCCTTCCCGACGTGGACACGGTCCTCGACGCCGGGCCGGACATTTTCAACCACAACGTCGAGACCGTGGAGCGCCTGCAGAAGCCGGTTCGCGTCCAGGCGAGGTACGACCGTTCGCGCACCGTCCTCCGGCATGCGAAGGGCCGCGGCTTCACGATCAAGACGGGAATCATGCTTGGCTTGGGCGAGCGCGAGGAAGAGGTGGCGCAGACGCTGCGGGACCTTGCCGGCGACGGGGTGGACATCCTGACGGTTGGGCAATACCTCCAGCCCACCCCGCGGCATCTGCCTGTGTCCCGTTGGGTCGCGCCCGAGGAATTTGCACGCTGGAAGGAGTTCGGGCTCGGGATCGGACTCGGAGTCGTGGAAAGCGGCCCGCTGGTCCGTTCGAGCTACCACGCCGACGAGCAGTCCCGGAAGTACACGGGCGATGGTCACCTGAACACCACGAATTCGCTCGCAGGATAGGAGCAAGAGCGGGCACGGACGGGCGGGCCGCCCGTCCCTACCTCGCGAGCGTAAACATGCCGACGCCCGTCCCTGCCGGGTTTTCTCGGTGCGGAAGCTTGCCGCTGCGAAGCAACGCGAAGCCGGGTGGCCCGTACCTACCTTACGTAGAGGTTGGCCGAGGCCCGCAGCGGCTTGCCGGTCGAGACCGGGGTAAAATCCGCGTCCACATGGAAGGGACCGGGGCCGCCCGGAATAAAGGTGAACCCCCAGCGGTCGGAAGGCAGGGCGTCGGTCCTTAGAACCCGGCCCTTTTCGTCAGTCAGGATCAGCCGGATCCTCTGGCCGTCCACCAGGGAAAGATCCTCCGGCGCGACGGATCGTCCGCTGATCGTGGTCAGGGCGAATGCGACGGTCTCGGTGCCCCCGCGGGCGACGGGCCCCACCGGCGAAAAGCTCATGGTCACCGGAAGGCTGCCGGTCTGCACGGGGAGGACCGCGGGATTCAAGGGGTTGCACAGTTCGAGGACCGTGGCGTCGTCCGCCAGGAAATCCATGTGGGTGAGCCGCCCTCCCCTCGGGAGGAGACTGTAGCCGGCGACGACCGCCAGCGCCACGAGCGTCGTGAGCCCGGTTGTTCCCCAGGGCCTGGCGGGCAACGCGGTCATGGCTTGCGCATCCGGGCCACAAAGTCCCGGGGGTCCCAGCTGCTCCCGTCGGCCCGCCAGATGATCTTTCCCCGTTCGTCGATGAGGAGCGTCGCCAGGGTGTGGACCAGGATGTTTCCCTGGAATTCGGCGCTCACCCCGAACTGGGTGAGCAGGTCGCGGATGGCACCGTCGGGCCCGGTGAGGAACGAGAAGTTGCCCGTGTCGATGCCCCGCACGTCGGCATACTCCCGGAGCACCCCCGGGGTATCGTAAGCGCCATCCATGGTAATGGTGACAAACTGGATGTTCTTGATCCCGGCCGCCCGCGCCATCCGCTGCGCGGACATCATCTTCGCCGTCGAGGCCGGGCACATGGTGGCGATCGGGCATCGGGTGTAGATGAAGTTCAGCATCACCTGTCGGCCGCGGAACTGGCCGCTCTGGACCACGCGTCCGTCCTGGTCATAGAGGGCAAATTCCGGGATGTCCTCCCCAACTTCCCGGTACGCCCCTCCCCCGCGCTCGTGAGTGTCCTGGCGCAGCAGGTTCGCGCCCGCCGCCACGGCGTCGGCGGACTCCCGGTCGTCCGGCCAGATCTTCTCAAGCCGGGCAGCCCCGGCCGCGTCAAGGACAAGGTCGGCGCGGATCCGCTCATGGGGCCTGGCCACCGCCAGGTCGCCGGCCGACACCGGAAACTCCATCACCATGGCGGGCATGTAGCCGGGGATGGCCTCGTGGCTGATCGTGAGCAAGCCGTGGGCCCGGTCGATCGAGAGGACCTCCCCGCGGAGGGGGTAGTGCTTCTCGCCGGGGTTTTCCGCCGGCTCGTCCGCCTTCCGTGCGCACCCGGCAAGCAGCGCAATGCCCAGGAGCGCGGCAGCGCAGCCTGGGCACCACCGGACGGCCCGGCCGCGGAAAAAAGAGCGGGTTTCCATGCCACAACCCATTCCAACCAAGGGAACCTTGTCAAAGGGTTTGCTGTGGACCGCAAGGGGCGTTCTGCTGTCCCCCCCCATCCTTCCATGGCTTCAACCCCTTTCGCTTCCCGGACGACCTCACCGAAGCCGGCGCTGGCGCTTTTCGCCGCCCTGGGTGCGGCTTGGGTGTTTGTGCTGGTCACCCTCGGCGCGTTCACGACGAGCATCAATGCCGGGATGGCCTTCCAGGATTGGCCCCTTTCCAACGGTTCCCTGAATCCCCGGGGCTGGTTGAGCGACCTCT
>Ga0302320_10013365_pt1 | contig 17167 bp, 14 predicted proteins | sample Bog_T0_3_FD_202130 | JGI IMG/M metagenome (GOLD analysis project Ga0302320, IMG submission 202130) | Peat permafrost microbial communities from Stordalen Mire near Abisko, Sweden - Bog_T0_3 | ecosystem: Environmental > Terrestrial > Soil > Wetlands > Peat | place: Sweden: Abisko, Stordalen Mire... | reverse complement strand
TTCCAAGAAGGATGTTGAAGCCGGTTGGGGCACTGGCCCCTGCTATCAGCCCTGGAGCAGCCCCACCGATCGCACCGCCCACAACGGAACCCCGTTCATCGAATACTACCTGCAGCAGTTTGCCGCCGCGGAAAAAACATACGGCGTGCGCCTGCTCGATTATGTAGACCTGCACACCTACTTTGGCGCAACCTACAACGGCACCGGCGTTGGCCTGACCGCAGCGGGCGACACCGGCATGCAGCAGGCTCGAATCAACTCCACGCGCGCACTCTGGGACTCGACTTATACAGATCCCAACTTCGCTCAGCCCAACTACACCACCGACTCGAACTACACGTCCAGTTGCAACCCGCCCGCGCAGCCTCCGCAGTTGATTCCCATGATGAAGACCTGGGTCGCCAATGATTATCCCGGCACCAAAACGGCCATCGACGAATACAACTGGGGCGGCATGGAGTCCATCAACGGCGCAGTGACGCAGGCTGACATTCTCGGTATCTTCGGCGCCTATGGGCTGGATGTGGGCACCATGTGGCCCACCAGCGACCCCTCCGGCCAGATCCCCGGCATGATGGCCTTCGAGATGTACCGCAACTATGACGGCAACAAGTCCACGTTTGGCGACCAGGCGCTCTCCACCACCTCCGCCAACCAGGGACAACTGGCCGTCTACGCTGCGCTGCGCACCTCTGACAAAGCCGTCACCATCATGGTCATCAACAAGACCTACGGCGACCTGACGGAAGCAATCTCCCTGGCCAACGTCAACCCCAGCGGTACGGCCATGGCCTATCTCTACTCCAACGCCAACCTTGCGGCAATTGTTGCGCAGCCGGACATCACGCTGCCGGCGCCAACCGCGGGAAGCACCACCCTGAGCACCACGTTCCCGGCCCAGTCCATCACTCTGGTCGTGATCCCGCAATAGGAGAGATTGCGCTGCCGCCCCTGCCTTTATACTGGGGAGTGTTGAAAGCGGGCTCGTTACCGGGTCCGCAGAACGGGAGCGGGGATTGGCGCAAGCGGAGATTGGCATCATTGGCGGCAGCGGACTTTACACCATGCCGGGTTTCACCAACGTTCACGAGGAAGTCGTCGAAACACCCTTCGGTCCGCCCTCGGATCCTTTCGTTCTCGGTGAGTTGGAGGGCCGCAAGGTTGCCTTCCTCGCTCGCCACGGTCGCGGCCATCGCATCCTGCCTTCGGAGCTGAACTTCCGCGCCAACATTTACGCGTTCAAGAAACTCGGCGTCGAGCGCATTCTGTCCGCCTCCGCCGTCGGCTCTCTCAAGGAAGAGCACAAGCCCACAGACTTCGTCATCCCCGACCAGTTCATCGATCGTACTTTCAATCGCGTCTCCACCTTCTTCGGCGATGGCATCGTCGGCCACGTCGCATTTGGCGATCCGGTCTGCGCCACCGTTGCAAAAGCTGCATCCGAGGCCTGCGCCGAGGTTGGCGTAGTCGGCAAGCTCGGCGGCACATACGTCTGCATGGAAGGCCCGCAGTTCTCCACGCGCGCCGAGTCCAACCTTTATCGCAGCTGGGGCGCCGACGTCATCGGCATGACCAACCTGCAGGAAGCCAAGCTGGCCCGCGAAGCCGAGATCTGCTACGCCACTGTCGCCATGGTCACCGACTACGATTGCTGGCGCGAAGGGCACGACGCCGTAACGATCGAGGAGATTGTCGCTGTTCTTCACCAGAATGCGGCCAACGCTGCGCTGGTCGTCAAAGCCGCCGTCGCCGCACTGCCAAGAGAACGCACCTGCGCCTGTGCCTCCGCCGCCAAGTACGCCGTCCTCACCGCCCAAGAGGCGATCCCCGCAGCCACGCGCGAAAAGCTTTCACTGCTCTTCGGCAAGTATCTCGATTGATCAACATGTACCAATGTTCGAGCCTTGTAACAGGGCATGACTCTAGTCGTGCCGCATGCACAACAAAAACTTTGCTGGGCTTGAGCCCCCGAATAGAAATGCCCAGGACCTTCGCCGGGGAAAAAATCAAAATCGCACTCTTCAGAAAAGGAAAAACATGCCCATCACCGTAGTAGGCAGCGTAGCCTACGATTCCATCGAAACTCCCGCCGGACGTCGCGATCGCTGCCTGGGTGGCGCCGCAACTTACTTCGCCCTCGCCGCCAGCTTCTTCACCGACGTTCGTGTCATCGCCGTCGTCGGCGAGGACTTCGGCAACCGGCAGCAGTCCGTCTTCGATGCACGCAAGATCGACACGCGCGGTATTGAACACGCCAAGGGTAAGAGCTTCTTTTGGGAAGGCTCCTATCTTAAAAACCTGAACGAAGCCGAGACCAAAAACACCGAGCTGAACGTCTTTGGTGCCTTCGAGCCCAAAATTCCAGCCGCCTACGCCGACTCCGACTTCCTCTTCCTCGCCAACATCGACCCCGTCCTGCAGCGCCGCGTCCGCGAGTCCATGTCCGGCGTCAAACTCGTCGCCGGCGACACCATGAATTACTGGATCAACGACCATCGCCCCGCGCTGCTTGAGGTCCTCAAGGGCCTCGACATCCTGCTCATCAACGACACCGAAACCCGCGTCCTCGGCGGTAACAAGAACCTCGTCCTCGCCGCCCGCGCCGTCATGGAATTCGGCCCACGCATGCTGGTCGTCAAACACGGCGAGTACGGCGCAACACTCTTTCACAAAGCCCTGCCCGGCAGCCCAAACTCGAAGACCTTCAAAGCCCCCGCGCTGCCCCTCGAAGAGGTGGTCGACCCCACCGGAGCGGGCGACAGCTTTGCCGGCGGTTTCTTTGGCTATCTCGCCTCGCAGGCAGAGCTCACCCCCGGCGCATTTCGCCGGGCGATGTTTTACGGGTCGGTAATGGGCTCCTACGCATGCGAGCGCTTCGGTACCGAACGTCTCCAGCAGCTATCCCGCGAGGAGATCGACGCCCGCTTCAACGCCTTCCGCGAGCTGACTCACCTTGACTGAGAAACACATCGCGCGAGCAGCCATTTCAAAGTCGGAATGGCTCGTCGTGCTGGCCCTTTCGACGGCAGCCTCCGTCACCGCCATCCTGTGGAGCTGGTCGAATCACGCGCTGCTCAATTACGGCGATGCAGTAGCCCACATGCACATCGCCCGTCGCGTCTTCGATTCCCACCAGCCGCGCCTTACCCAACTTGGCTCCGTGTGGCTGCCGCTGCCGCACATTCTCCTGCTCCCCTTCGTCCAGGTCTACAGCTGGTGGGCCAACGGCGTAGCCGGCATTGTGCCCTCGGCACTCGCTTACATCGCCGCCTGTGCGGGAACCTACCGCCTCGCTCGCCGCTGGCTCAGCATCCCGGCCGCAACAATCGCTCTTGCCTTCTTCGCCGTCAATCCCAACCTGCTCTACCTCCAAACCACCGCCATGACCGAGCCACTTTTCCTCTGCGAGATGATCTGGTTGACCGTCTGGCTGGTCGACTGGCGAGCCGATCTCGATACCAGCCATAAATCAAGCGACCGTCTTCTCTGGCTTATCGCGCTGGTCCTCGTCGCCGCCATATTCACCCGCTACGACGGCTGGATCATGGCCATGTTCGCCTGGCTGGCCATCGCCATAACACTGCTTCGCCGCGGCCAGCTGCGCTCCCGAGCCTTCTGGCTCGGCAGTATGCTGGTGGTCGCCGCACCCATAGCATGGTTCATTTACAACTATGCCGCCTTCGGCGATGCGCTCGACTTCATGCGCGGCCCCTACTCCGCCAAAGCCATTGAGCTCCGTACTGCAACGCCCGGCTACCCACCCCACCCCGGCTGGCACAATCCGTGGGTATCGTTCCTTTTTTTCATGGAGGCCGTCAAACTGGACGCCGCCGCACTGGCCTGGGGCAATAAATTGCTCACGCTGAGCCTCTTCGGAGCTGCATGGGCGTGGCTCACTGCCCGCCGCCGCGCCCTCGCCTGGACACTGCTCCTCGCTCAGCCCATCCCCTTCTATGCTTATTCCATTTCCTACGGATCGGTGCCCATCTTTCTGCCCCCATGGTGGCCGCACTCCTGGTACAACCTCCGCTATGGAATGGAACTGCTCCCCGCCCTTGCCCTCGCCCTCGGCTTTGTCGCCCAGTTTTGCGTCGCTGCAATCCGCGAATTCAAGCCCCGCGAAAATGGCTTCCGCTGGGTCACCTTCGCGACCGCCGCCATCCTCGTCTTAGTCGCCCTGAACGCCGCCAGAATGATCCGCGAACGCCCTCTGGTCTACGTGGAAGGCACCAAAAACATGCAGGCCCATCGTCCCTATCAGACTGAGATTCCTCCCGTGCTGCGCTCGCTTCTTGCCGCCCACCCCGGCGCAGTCCTCTTGATGGACACCTCGGTCGATCCCGAGATTGTTGCGCTCACCGGCATCCCCCTCCGCCAAACCATCAACGAAGCCGACCGGCAGATCTTCACCGACGCACTCGCCGCACCGGCATCCCACGCCGCCTTCGTCCTCGCCCTCGATGGCGATGAAATCGATCGTGCCGTTCACGCGAATCCGGCCGGACTTACGGTCTACAGGTGCTTCACTGCGCCCGGTCAACCCACCGCCACGCTTTACGTCTCCGATACTCCCCCTGCATGAATCGCGGCCATCTCGCTGATCGAGTGATAGCATCGGTCCTGACAACCACAATCCGGCGTCCGCTTCGGCGCCTTTGTTCCGTGCTCACACCGGGCCCCGACAGCAAATAAACATTCACCTTCCAGCATTTGGAGGACCTTTGATCCCCTTTACCAAGGCGCACGCATGCGGAAACGACTTCCTCATCGTCACCGAACAGGACGCAGCCGGCCTTAACTGGACAGAACTCACCCGACGCCTCTGCGCCCGCACCACCGGTATCGGCGCGGATGGCATCGAGTTTTTTGCCTGGACTGCGGAAAATTCAGGCCGCATCCGCCTGCACAACGCTGACGGTTCCATCGCGGAAATCAGCGGCAATGGCACTCGCTGCGTCGCCGCATGGATGGCCCATCAACTCCGCTCCCAGCCCGGCGACCTGCTTGCAATCCAGACCGACGCCGGCCCGCGCCTCTGCCAGATCAACGCACTCAGCGCCTCTGCCGGATTCACCGTCGAAGTCACAACCGGCATGGGAGTGCCCACTTTTCAGCCGCGCACCGTCATCCTCGACGCCGGCCTTCCAATCGTCGGAGTTGAGATCTCGACGGGAAATCCCCACTTCGTCATCGTCGTCGACAACCCCGACTTCTCCGTCGCCGGAAAGCCCTGGCAAATCATCGGCGCCGATATCTGCTTTCACCCCGACTTTCCCAACCAGACCAACGTCGAATTCGTTCAAGTCCTCAGTCCCGATCAGATCGAGATCCGCATCTTCGAGCGTGGTGTCGGTCCCACCACTTCCTCCGGCACCGGCAGCTCCGCTTCCGCAACCGCCGCCCGCGCCTTCATGGGCTGCCTTTCCCCGCTTGTTGTCGTCGCCCCCGGCGGCGCCCAGATCGTTTCCTGGGAAGGCCCCGGGACCGAACTCCGCCTCACCGGCCCCGCCTCGCTCATCGCACGCGGCGAGGCCTTCTATACTTGAATGCAGTGCTCAAGCCATCCGCCGTCCCCAACGATTCACTCGTCGCCGTTGTCTCACCCGCCTCAACGCCACAGCCCCCTCGCGTTGAGCGCGGTCTCGCGGCATTGCGCGCACTCGGCTACACTCCCCAGCCCGCCGAGCACATCCTCACCCGCGGCCCCCTGTATTTCGCGGGAACCCCAGAGATGCGCCTCCGCGATCTGCACCACGCCTTCGCCGACGACGACGTTCGCGCGATCTTTTCTACCCGCGGCGGCTACGGATCCAACTACATCCTGGAAGACCTCGACCTTGACCTGATCGCCGAAAGCGCCAAGCCCTTTATCGGATACAGCGACCTCACAGCCCCGATGCTCTGGCTTCTCGATCAGCTTGAAATCCCCGCCTTCCACGGCCCCATGCTCTCCGCCGATTTCTCCCGCGAAGACGGCGTCCATCTGCCCAGCCTGCGCGCCGCCCTCACCGGCCAGCCTTACTCGGTCGGTCCTGCCGAGGGCCTGCGCACGCTCCATCCCGGCCGTGTCCGCGGCACTCTCTACGGCGGCTGTCTCAGCATTCTCGTTGCCCTGCTTGGGACGCCCTATGAACCGCAGACCGAAGGCAAGCTTCTCTTCCTGGAAGACGTCAGCGCCAAGCCCTATCAGGTAGACCGTATGCTCTGGCAGTTGCAACAGGCCGGCAAGCTCGAAGGTGTCAAAGGCATCGTCTTCGGCGAAATGCTCGATTGTGCCTCGCCCGGCGCGCCGCCCGAACTTCTCGACGAAGTTATTCTCCGCGTCTTTGAAGACTTCTCCGGTCCCATCGCCATCGGCCTCCGCAGCGGCCACGTCTCCCGCTCCAACGTCACACTGACCTTCGGCGTCGATGCCGAACTCAATGCAGCCAAAGATGCCAACCTCCACATCCTCCAACCCGCAGTCGAAAAGCAGCTTCTAGCTTCCAGCCCCTAGCCTCCAGTCTCTAAAGTCCATAACATAAAACCACCTGTCATCCTGAGCGAAAGGGGCCCCAAAACGTTCTTCAGTTTGGGGATGGTGAGTCGAAGGATCCGCATTTGTTCTTTCGGGGTTTGCCCAGAACTTCTGAGACACAAGACTAGCCTTGAGCGACAAACCGCTTACCCTTGATCTCAAAGAAAACCATCTGCTTGAGTCACCAGCAAACCTTTGAGGCAACAGCTAAAGGCGAACGGCTAATAGCCGATTGAAAGCAAATACGAAATGAAACACATCCACCTCACTGGCATCTGCGGCACCGCCATGGCCTCCCTCGCCGGACTCCTTCAGCTTCAGGGCCATCGCATCACCGGCTCTGACAAAGCCGCCTATCCGCCCATGAGCGACCTGCTCCACTCGCTCGGAATTCCCATCCTCGAGCCGTATGCCGAAGCCAATCTCTTACCAACTCCTGATCTCGTCGTCATCGGCAACGCCCTGTCGCGCGGCAACCCCGAAGTCGAATGCGTCCTCGACCAGCGCATCCCCTTCACCTCCATGGCTGCCCTGCTTCACGACGAGTTCCTGCCTGGCCGCGAGTCCCTCGTAGTTGCCGGAACCCACGGCAAGACCACCACCACCAGCATGCTTGCCTGGATCTATCAGGTCGCTTCACTCACCGACCCAAGCCGCGAACCATCCTTCCTAATCGGTGGCGTCGCAGAAAACTTCCGCACCAGCTTTCAGCTCCGGCCCACCCGCCCCTTCATCCTCGAGGGCGACGAGTACGATACGGCCTTCTTCGACAAAGGCCCAAAGTTTCTCCACTACTTCCCTGACGCGCTCATCCTCACCCACGTCGAGTTCGACCACGCCGACATCTACGCCGATCTGGACGCAGTGAAGACCGCATTCAAGCGCCTGGTCAATCTCGTCCCCCGCCGCGGCCTCATCGTGGCCTACGACGGCAGCGAAAACGTCACCGAATGCCTCGCTCCCGCGCTCTGCCGCGTCCAGCGCTACGGCTTCTCCGCAACCGCCGACTGGCAGTTCCGCAACCTTCGCCATGAAGACTCACTTACTCGCTGGGAAGTCTGGCACGCCGGCGTCCACTGGGCCGACCTCGCAATGCAACTGCCCGGCGAACACAACGCACTCAACGCCACAGCCGCCGCCGCGCTCGCCTTTGGCCTGGGCATCCCAGTTGACTCGATTCAGTCCGCCCTCGCCACCTTCCAGTCCGTCAAGCGCCGCCTTGAAGTCCGAGCCGTCGTCAACGGAATCACCATCATCGACGACTTCGCCCACCACCCCACCGCTATCCGCGAAACCCTCCGCGCACTCCGCTCTGTCTATCCAAAGTCGCGCCTCTGGGCAGTTCTCGAGCCCCGCTCCAACACCCTTCGCCGCAGAGTTCTCCAGGCCGACCTCGTCTCCAGCCTGCTCCTCGCCGACCGCATCGTCCTCGCCGGCGTTTACCAGCAGCAGCGCATTCCCGATGCAGAGCGCCTCCATCCCGAAGACGTCATTGAAGCCCTGCAAGCTCTGGGCGCACACGCCGAACTGCATCCCGACGGTGACGCAATCGTCGACGCCATTGCGCCGCAGCTTGAATCCGGAGATGTCGTCGTCCTGCTTTCCAATGGCGCCTTCGACGGCATCTATGAGACACTTCCGGCGCGCCTCCGCCAACGCTTCCAGACCAGCGCCGATGGAGTCACCCCCGCATGATTCGCTCCCTCGTACTGCTGTTCACAATCATCCTGCTCGGCGCACCCTCCGCCCTCCTGTTCATTCCCTGGGCCGCCGTCACCGGCAACGTCATGCCGCTCTATACCGCCGCGCTCACCATCGTCCGTTTTGGCTACTGGCTGGTCGGCATTCAGATCATCACCACCGGCCAGGAAAACGTCCCGCCGAACACCGCCTGCATCTTCATGGCCAACCACGTCTCCAACCTCGACCCGCCCGCCCTGTTGCCGCGCATCCCCGGCCGCACCTCAGCCTTCCTCAAGAAATCCCTCATGAAGATCCCGATCCTCGGCTGGGGCTTCCGTCTCGGTGACTTCGTCCCCGTCAGCCGCGATGGCAGCGTCACCGGCGCACAGGAGAGCGTCGCCGCCGCCCGTCGCGTACTCGAGAATGGCGTCCACATCACCACGTTTGTTGAGGGCACCCGCTCCACCGACGGCCGCTTGCTGCCCTTCAAAAAAGGCCCGTTCTATCTCGCCATGCAAACCGGCGCGCCCTGCATCCCCGTCTCCCTTTACGGAACGGAAACCATGATGGCCAAGGGCAGCAATCGCATCCGTCCCGGAGTCGGCCACGTCGTCTTCCACCCGCCCGTCAACCCCGCCGACTACGCCAGCCGCGAAGAGCTGATGCAAGCCGTCCGGGACTCCATCGCCTCCGGCCTGCCCGAATGGATGCGCCGCTAAGCTGGGCCCCGGACCTATGGGCGGGAAAGCACAGCCCTTAGCCCGCCACTCTCCACACCCCAACAAATCCTGTCATCCTGAGCGAACCGGGCCCCAAACGCACTTCAGTTTGGGGGTGGTGAGTCGAAGGACCTGCTTTTTCGTTTCGCTCCCCAACCAAAACACCCCGTGCCCCATTCGCAGTTCCATCGCGAATGTGTAGGAAACCTCGAACTTCAATCAGCGTTGCTCATTCGCCCGCAACGCATTTCACCCAAGCCGAACAAGCCCGCGCACGGCTGTACAAGCCACACCTCCCTCTCAATCGGGACGCAAGACTCCAGGACAATCAGTTCAAAAAACTTTCTTTTCAAGATTTGCAGTTTATTTCACCGAAACGCGCACAATTCAATCATGACCGCGATCCGCAGGCAAAAACCGCAATCTCAATCCGTCGGGAATGTCCAAAAACTGCACGATTTCGCTGCAGTCCATGAGACGTAACCTGTTTACGTTGTGCGATATACAACGATTTACACCGCTAGATGGCCCCTGCCCCCCCACTATTGGCCGCAGCCCCATCAAACGAAAAGGTTTACGCCGAAAAAACCCGTTTCGGCCTACCAAAACAAAGCACTTACGTCCCGTTCGAAAGCTCAGGCTCCAATAATCTGACCACTGAAAACTGACAACTGACAACTGCCTCCAAAACCCCGGCTGTTATCCTCTATGCAATGCAATCTTCCTCTTCCTACAGCTCCGCACGCACGCAGCAGCGCCCCGCGAATGGACCTTCGGCGGCGGCCACATGGCTGCTTTTTGTCGTCATTTATCTGGCAGTTCAGATCGGCTCGCTCTTCTCCCCGCCACTGCTCGACGACGTGGACGCATCCCACGCCCAGGCTGCCCAGCACATTGTGGACAGCGGCAACTGGATCACTTGCCAGATCAACGGCATCCGCTACATTGAGAAGCCTCCGCTGCCCTACTGGCTGGTGGCCATCAGCTACAAGATCTTCGGCGAAAACACGTTCGCCACTCACCTGCCCAACGCTCTGGCAATGCTCGGCCTATGCTGGCTGGCCTGGCTCTGGGCCAAACGGGCCTGGGGAGCGCGCGCAGGACTCTACGCTGGCCTGGGCGTGCTTGCCTCGGTCGGGCCGTTCCTCTTTACGCGCTTCATCATTCCCGAGTCGTATCTCAGCCTGTTTCTGCTCATCGCGCTCTATGCGCTGCTCACCGGCCTCGAATTCGGCCAGCCCAACCGTTTCTACTGGGCCTATGCCTGCGTAGCCCTCGCCACCCTCACCAAGGGCCTCATCGCACCCGTCTTCTTCATCGGCGCAGCGGTGCCTTACCTCATCCTCACCGGCCAATGGCGTCGCTGGCGCAAGCTGCGCCTGTTCACCGGCACTCTTGTCTTCCTGGCCGTCGCCGCGCCCTGGCATATCCTCTGCGGCCTCGCCAACCCCGACCAGGGACACGCCGTCGGCAATCACCCCACCATCGGCAACGTCCACGGCTTCTTCTACTTCTACTTCGTCAACGAGCACTTCCTGCTCTTCTTCTCCCTGCGCTACCCGCACGACTACAACAAGCTCCCCGGCATCTGGTACTGGCTCCTCCACTTCGTCTGGCTGTTCCCATGGAGCCTGTTCATCCCCGCTCTGATCGCCATCGCCTGGAAGACCCGGCACTTCTGGCTTCAGCACCTGCGCCACGACGCCGGCCAAACGGTGGACTTCTACCTCGACCACGCCGTCCGCGAAGACGTGGCCACCTTCGTCGTCCGCCTCAAGTTCCGCGTGCGCACCGTCTGGCTGCTGTCGCTGTTCTCCGCCTGGACGCTGCTGTTCTTCTCCATCTCGTCCAACCAGGAGTACTACACGTTCCCCGTCTGGCCGCCGCTGTTCATCCTGATTGCCGCGGTAGTCGCGGGAATTGAGGAGAAGCGCGGCCTGGACGGCAGCCCCAAAAGCGGCCCCGACAGCTCCAACCCGCTTCTTTCCACCGCCTGGCTCACCGGCGCGCAAGGAGTGTTTGCCGTCATCGGTATACTCTCCGCCGCAGCCCTCTGCTGGGGCCTGTGGGACTCGCGCAACCTGCCCTTCGTCAACGACATCGGTACCGTGCTCGCCCACCGCGCCGTGGGCGACTACACCCTCTCCATGTCGCACTTCTTTGACCTCACCGGCTCGTCCTTCGCCGCTCTTCGTCTACCGGCTGCCCTGGCCGCCGTGGCCCTGCTCATCGGTCCGGCGCTGGGATGGCTCCTGCGCATCAAGGGCAGGCATCTTGCCGCGACGGTGAGCGTAGCTCTCACCATGACCGTTTTCCTGATCGCCGCGCACATTGCCTTCGCCCGCTTCGCGCCCATGCTCAGTTCCAAGCCGTTTGCCGACACCATCATCGCCAAAGGCACCCCGGCCGATACTTTCATCATCTACGGAGAGCAATCCGACGCTTCCTCGGTCGTCTTCTACACGCACAACTTCTTCCACGGCAAGCCGGCTGACCTGGTACTCCCTCGCTGCGGCCAGCACGGGGAAGGTACCCCGCTTTTGTGGGGCTCCTGCTATCCCGATGCGCCGGATATCTTCCTCTCCGAAGAGCGGCTCTCGAAGGAATGGGGCAAAGGCGAACGCAAATGGCTCGTAGCCGAGGACGTAAACCAGCAAAAGGCCGAAAGCCTCCTAGCCGGCCGTCTGATCCTCGTCCAAAACCTCGCCGACAAAGCCCTCTGGACCGATCGTCCATTGCCCTAACGAGCTGCCGAATTACCTCGAATTCCCCGTGCCCCATCCATCGAGCGCCTTTTGCTCGATGGGTGGGAAAGTACAAGTCTCAATATCGTCGTGTTTTTGATCGGCACCGCTCTTACTTCGCCGCCCGCATCTTGCCCCCAGGCAGCAGTTCAAACACCCGTCCGCGCCAAACCACCCGCTTGCCCCAGTATCCCGCAACCCAGAAGCAGAAACCCATCAAATCGCGAATAGGATAAAGAACAAGCAGCCCAAACCAGCTTTGATCCTGAACCACTGCACGGCCGACCGCGACCGAAAGCGCAAGGCGGGTGAAGGCAGACCACGCAAAGAGAGCCATGCCGAGAATCGGCCGGCCAAGCGCCATCGCCGCCGCCAGAGCCACCAACCCATATGGCACACTGAAGCTGAGACAGGTCGCGAAGTGCCCCGCCGGCCGCGAGAACCGCGTCGACTTCATCCACCGCACCTGGTGCTTCATCGAGCCCAGAAACTCCGCATTGATAACCATGTGATCAATCGCGTGATGGCTCAGCACCACCGTCTCACCCAGCTTGAAAGTCTCATTGCCCAGCACAAAATCGTCCGCACAGTAGTCGGCCGTCACCTTGAACCCGCCCAAGCGCCGAATCGTCTCCCGCCGAAACGCCATCGTCGGCCCCAGCACAAACTGCATCCCTTCCATGGCCCGCGCCGCCAGCACGCCGGAGGTCATCTCGACCGACATCCCCACCGCTTCGAGCCTCGCCCACAACCCAGGCCCAGACTCGCCCTTGGGCGCCGCCACGCCGCGGTAAGGGCAAGTCATGCCCCCAACCTCTGGATCCGCGAAGGGCAGCGCCACCGCCCGCAGATACTCCGGCGTCACCCGCACATCGCTGTCACTGATGACAAGAATGTCGTAGGCCGCCGCAGCCTCCATCCGCTCCATCGAAGCAACCTTGGCATTGATGTAATCAGGCAGCCCGCCAGTCGAGAGGAACTGGACCGGAATCTGCGGATACAGCGCGGCAACCCCGCGCGCAATCGCCAACCCCGCGTCCTCCGCCGATCGCGCGCAAAACAGGATTTCGTACTGGGGATAGTCCTGGAGGAAGAATGTTTCGAGATAGGCCTCAAGCCCCGGATCTGCCCCATGCAATGGCTTCAGCAGGGTCAGCGGTGGAGTGAATCCAGGCCGCGTCCGCATCTGCTCAAGCGCCAGGCGCCTCTCCCTGAGATACCCCGGCACCGCCCAAAGCACAATCGCTGCGAAGCCGGTAGAGGTTACGAGGCCAACAACGGCCAGTGCTAGGAAGGCATACGGCATGGAAGGCTAAGCATCATTGTAGCGTTATGGGTCTACTACGCGGACTCCACGCTCCAAATGGCCGCCAACTTAACTCTTTCGCTGGGACGCCGCCTTGGCCACCACCGTCGGCCGCCGGATCGGCACAATCGCCCCGGCCTGCCCCGGCACGTTCTGCTGGAACCGCGTGAGCATCTCGGTCCGCACATACTCCACAAAGCTCTGCATCTGCCGGTTCATCTCTTCCATGCGCTCGCGCATCTGCAAGATGATCCCAATCCCGGCAATGTTCACGCCCAGGTCGCGCGCCAGGTTCAAGATGAATTCCAGCCGCTCCAGGTCCTCGTCCGTATAGAGCCGCGTGTTGCCCTCGGTGCGCGACGGCTTCAGCAGACCCTCGCGCTCATACAAGCGCAGCGTCTGCGGATGAATCTCGTACATTTCGGCGACAGCCGAAATCATGTACGCGCCCTTGGATTTTCGTTTCGCCGCCATCGTCCCGTCCGCCTCAGTCCCTATTCCCTGCTGCCTGTTCCCTGCCTTTTCACACCTTCTCAAACAGCGCCACCCGCGGGTCCTGATTATTCAGCCTGCCCAGTTCGCGCATAATCTCCCGGCTGCGCTCGTCCTGCAACTGCGGCACCACCACCTCGATGGTCACAATCTGGTCGCCCCGCTGGTCGGGCCGCTGCGCGTTCTCCACGCCCCGCTCGCGCATGCGAAGCTTCTGCCCGCTCTGCGTTGCCGGAGGAATCTTCAACTGCGCCCGCCCGTCAATCGTCGGCACATCCACCTTCGCGCCCAAAGACGCCTCAGCAATCGTCACCGGCACCGTCAGGTGAATGTCGTCCCCCACGCGCGTAAACACTGGGTGCGTCTCGGTGCGCACAATGAGGAACAGGTCGCCGGCCGCACCGCCGTTCAACCCCGCATTGCCTTTGCCCTGAAGCCGGATTCGCTGCCCGTCGCGCGTTCCGGGCTTGATGCGGAAGTCCACTGTCTCAGTGCGGTTCACCACGCCCTCGCCCTGGCATGTCGGACAGGCATTCGTCGTCCGCCCCGTCCCATTGCAGCGCGGGCACGGGATGTTGAACTTCATCCGCCCGCCCATCTGCGTCACCTGGCCGGTCCCGTTGCATTCCGGGCACTGCATCGGGCCGCCCGAACTCGCGTGCCCGTGACAGGTGGGGCAGGCCTCCTGGCGATTCACCTGGATGCGCGCCTGTCCGCCCCGAATCGCTGTCCAGAAGTCCACCGTCGCCTGGTACTCAAGATCGGTGCCCGGCTGCGGACCGCGCGGCCGTTGCGGCTGCTGGGCTCCGGAAAATATGCCGGAGAAAATATCCTTGAAGCTGCCCCAGTTCTGGGAGCCGGCGCCGGTCTGCTGCGCTGAACCCGGCCCCGGCCCGCCTTGAAATCCAGAAAAGTCGAACCCGCCAAAATCCACCGGCGGCTGCCCGCCTCCAGACTGCTGCCGCGCATAGGCCTCGGCCGTCGCCGGGTCAATCTGGTCCGAGTAAAAGCCCACCTGGTCATAGACCTTGCGCTTCTTCTCGTCGCTCAGCACATCGTTGGCTTCGGAGATCTCCTTGAACTTCTCCTCCGACTTCTTGTCCCCCGGATTCACATCCGGGTGATACCGCCGCGCCAGCTTCCGGAACGCCTTCCGGATCTCATCCGAAGTGGCCGTCTTCTTCACGCCAAGCGTTGCGTAATAGTCTTTATTTTGTGTTGTCGCCATCTGCGTTTTGAACTCGTTTCCTGGTTATGCTCCCAATTCGCAATCATCCTGAACGCCTGACTCAGGCGATCTGCCGTGCCTTCAACCCGCCCGTTTCCGTTCTCGGCGCGGGAAAGATTTCGACTTCGATCCGCGCCATCACCTCGCGGCTGGCCAGCGCCAGGTCGTAGGACATTTGCATTTTCATCCAGAAGTCCGGAGTTGTGCCAAAATAGCGCGCCAAACGCAGTGCCGTATCCGCCGTAATGCCCCGACGCTCTCTCAGAATCTCCGAAATCCTCGTTACGGGTACACGCAAGGCAAGGGCCAATGCATTTGCCGAAAGTCCCAGCGGTACAAGAAAATCCTCACGCAGGAACTCGCCGGGATGGATCGGAACCCCTCTTTGATCGTGTTTACGCGCAATGCTCATGGCGGTTCTCCTTAGTGATAATCAACAATTCCCACGTCCCAAGCGTCCTTGCCATCCCAGCGGAAGCAAACCCGGAACTGGTTGTTGATCCGAATGCTCCAATAACCCTTGCGGTCGCCTTTCAGCTTCTCCAGTCGATTGCCCGGCGGATTCAGCAAGTCCTCAATCGCGGATGCGAAATCAATTGCCTGCAATCGACGCGCCGCAACCCGCGCAGCCTTGCCCCATCGCCGGCTCTTCCCAGTCAGATAAACCGCTTCCGTATCTTCATCGGCGAAGGACTGAATCATGCTTAACGCTTATCGTAACACGGGAAGCGAAACAGTCTTTGGTTTGCACGCTTATGCATTCCGCAGCGCCTTCTCGACAGCTGCCCGTTCGCGGTCGATTGACCTCAGATAGGACCGCATCGACCCATCGGGCGCCAAGCGGCCATGCTCCCAGTCGCGGAGTGCTTTGATGTTGAATCTGAAGCGGACGGCAAACTCCTGCTGCGTCAGGCCGAGACGACCGCGGATGCCTTTTACGTCGATCTCCGGCGGGATGTGGACAAAGTCGGTGTCCTTCTTCGCCTTTCCCTCGGCAAAGGCAAGAGCCTGTTCAAGCCCGCGGGTGATGCTCTTGCCAACCTTGCTCATGACGCTGACCTCCGCTTGCGATTTTCCATCTAACTTAAGGCGGCCAAGAGCTAATTCTGGGAGTGCCTCCCGCGTGTTGACGGACAGCCCTCATGGGAGACTTTCTATGCGATGACTTGTGTTACCGTTTCACCATGATCACCATGCTTTTCAGGACAATGCTTTTGCTCGCGACAATTTCTTGCTGCCGCTCTGCATTTTCCCAAGAACCGACATTAGCCCAGTCGGACCAGCCGTGCAGTCAATTGAAGATCGCTCCGACATCAACGCGCCTCGTGCTTCCGGAAGATCAAGCAAGCGGCTTGCTTATCCACAAGGTCGAAGTGAAGTACCCTGGCATCGCTCGGGCCGCTCGTATCTCAGGTACCGTAATCCTCCAGGCCGCCGTTACAAGAAATGGAGAGGTTTCTGACATCCGCCCGTTGTGCGGCCCCAAGATCTTGCAAGAAGCCTGTATTAAAGCGGTTCGGAAGTGGAAGTATCGGCCATACCTTCTCAATGGTGAACCTGTTGAACTAGAGACTACGATTACGTCGGTATTCAGGCTTGGAGACCCCAAATAGCCGGCAGCGTAAACCGGCGAGGGCGACCCGAGCCGCCCTCACTCTTCATTCCTCCGTCCTAAAGGGCATTGCCTGGACGGCCAGTCCTACTTCTTGTCTTCCACGTCCACATACTCCGCGTCGATCACACCTTCGTCCTTCTTGGCCTCGGCCGCCGGCTGTTCCGGGCCCGCTGCCCCCGGACCGCCCGGCTGTGCAGCCGCCGCAGTCGCCTTGTAAACCACCTCCGCCAGCTTGTGGCTTGCGGCGGTGAGCTTCTCGTGCGATGCCTTCAGTTCAGTGGATGTCGGCGTGCCAGCGAGCACTTTCTTGGCATCGGCCAGAACCGACTCGACTTCGCCCTTTTCCGGACCCTGGATCTTGTCACCGTTGTCCTTCAACATCTTCTCGATGTTGTAGACCAGCCCGTCCAGCGAGTTGCGCGCCTCAATCTCTTCGCGCTTTTCCTTGTCCTCGGCCGAGTGCGCTTCGGCTTCCTTGGCCATCTTCTCCACTTCGTCCTTGCTCAAACCGGAGCTCGACGTAATGGTGATGCGCGTGTCCTTGCCGGTCGCGTTGTCCTTCGCCGTCACATTCAGAATGCCGTTGGCATCGATGTCGAAAGTGACCTCGATCTGCGGCACGCCGCGCGGCGCGGGCATGATGCCGCCCAGCTTGAACTTGCCCAGCGTGCGGTTCTGCGCCGCCAGCGGACGCTCGCCCTGAAGAACATGGACTTCCACTTCGGTCTGCGAATCGGCAGCCGTCGAGAAGGTCTCCGTCTTCTTGGTCGGAATCGTCGTGTTGCGCGGAATCATCTGCGTAGCCACGCCGCCCAAAGTCTCAATCGCCAGCGTCAAAGGCGTCACGTCCAGCAGTAGAAGGT
>Ga0302320_10013364_pt1 | contig 17167 bp, 16 predicted proteins | sample Bog_T0_3_FD_202130 | JGI IMG/M metagenome (GOLD analysis project Ga0302320, IMG submission 202130) | Peat permafrost microbial communities from Stordalen Mire near Abisko, Sweden - Bog_T0_3 | ecosystem: Environmental > Terrestrial > Soil > Wetlands > Peat | place: Sweden: Abisko, Stordalen Mire... | reverse complement strand
AACGCCTGTCGCGATGGTTACGGCCGCTGCGGCCGCCTGCTGCGCCTGTTGCCGCTGCTCCAATGTGCTGTTGGAGATGACCTGTGTCGTAATGAGCGCCTTGGCACGGGCCAACTCCTGATTGGCCGGCACCAGTTGCGAGCGCGCCTGCTCGAGGTGGCCCTCAGCCTGGATCACGGCGGCCTGGTATGGCCGGCCATCGATGAAGAATAGCAGATCGCCCTTGTGGACGGTGTCACCGTCGCGAAAGGCCACACGCTCGATATAGCCACTGACCCGCGGGCGGATCTCGACGGTATCGACCGCCTCCAAGCGCCCGGTGAAGGTATCTCGCGCGGTCACCTGTTCCTGCGCGGGCAAGCTCACGGAAACCGCTGGTCGTGGCGACGGTGACACAGGCTTCGCCTCGCCTTGGCCGAGGGCCAGGATAAGACCGATTGCAGTGGCAGTGGCAGTGGCAGTGGCAGTGGCGCCAGCGACGCCGATAGCGAGAAGTCTGGTGAAAGGCATGGCGTGCCTCCTGGGAAATGCGGCGCTAAATTTATTCGATCCTTGAAAGCCGCGTAGGGTGCATCGTGTCAGTTCTCTCGTGAATGGATATCCGGAATGACCACGATCATGGAGAAGACGGCCGGCCTGGTGGCCTTCATCCGAACCGTAGACTCAGGGTCGTTCGCGAATGCCGCGCGGCTCGTCGGAGCCAGCCCATCCGCCGTGTCGAAGAGTGTCGCGCGCCTGGAGCAGCGTCTCGGCGTGCGGCTTCTGCAGCGGTCGACGCGGACGCTGACGCCGACAGCCGAGGGCACCGCCTACTACGAGCGCGTCGCGCCGCACCTCAAGGCGATCGAAGAGGCCGAGGATGTGGTGCAGGTGACCGAGACTGTGCGGGGTGTCCTTCGCGTGACGGTGCCGACGTTCTTCGGACGCGCCCTGATCGCGGCCTGGGTTCACGCCTTTGCCGACCGGTATCCGGATATCCGCCTCGAACTCAGCGTCACGGACCGCTACGTCGATATCATTCGTGAAAGCTTCGATGTGGCGATACGCATTGGCGAACTTGACGATACGGGTTTGATCGGCCGGTCGCTGGGTAGGTCGCAATATGTCCTTGTCGCATCGCCCCGGTATCTCGAACGGCGTGGCATCCCGCAGTCCCCGGAAGATCTGAAGCAGCATGCGTGTCTGCGCTACCTGCAAGCAGGTCGCGCCCGATCGTTTCTGTTTGCTGACGGCACGTCCATCATCACGGAGGGGCCGTTCGACACCGATGACGGCAACCATCTCCTCGAAGCCGCGTTACAGGGTGCCGGAATCGCACAGTTTATGCGGTTTGCGATCGAGGACGATCTTGCTGCCGGCCGGCTTGTCATTGTGCTGCCGGGGATTCCGATGGTCACCACGCCCATCCACGTGCTGCACGCCTTTGGTCGCCAGCTTCCGCTGCGTGCTCGCTTCTTCATCGACTTTCTGGTGGACGAGGTGGGCAAGTTTCCGACCAACTGAGCGGCCATCGGTAACGCCAAACGAGGTCAAACATCTTTTACCCCGGCGGAACGCGGCGCCCGCCCCAGGGCCGTCCGAAACCGGACAGGTCTCCAATCCACTCCAAGCGGTCACTGTGTCATTGGGGTATACTCCAGAGAGACGTCGGGGTGAGACACAAATCCCGCGTCATTTGGGTTGGTTTGAGGCATTTGATACATTCCGCGAGCCGGGTCTAAACGCCAGCGAGACAGCTTTGGATGTTTGCAAAGCCGTCAAGTGAGGATCAGCGATACGCGGCGAGCTTTCAACCGCTCGAGTGTTTGCCATCAGGTTTGTCGCGCTGTGGCGCTGTCAATTATCCGGGGAAGGCAGCTGCAATGCGCGCCTGATATCCTCTGACGGTTCAACGAGCGTTCCCAAAGCGGATGGCGCCCAGAGATGGGGAAACATCCGCTCCGTCTCGCCCAGAGGAAAGGCAATGCGCAGCGGGGCATCCTTGGGACCGGTCAGCAAGCCCCGCTCGACGAGCGGAGCCAGCAAGCGGCGTCCCTGCCGTTCGGCCGTGCCAACCAGCGCGGCGACGTCGCCGCGCGGAACCTCGCCGAACAGCACCGCCCGCTCCAGCAGCGGCGCGACGCGCGCATCCAATCGTTTGCCAGCCGCCTCTGCCGCCACGAACTCGCGCACGCGCCCGGCCAAGGCCTCCGGCGACAGCAGCGTCCGCATGAAGCGGACCTGATCCAGACAGGCGGCCAGGAAAAAACGACAGAACGCGACCAGCCGCCCGTCGGACAGAAGGCCCCTCCCATCGAGTGCGCCTTGCGGCGGGTCATCGGCCCGGGCCAGGGTGGCGCGATAGACCGCCACATGTCGAGCGAGGCCGCGCGCGACAGACCAGAGTGGCGAGCCGACTCCGACACGACGCAGCAGCGCGTGGGAGAGCAGCCGGGCAACCCGGCCATTGCCGTCTGCGAAGGGATGAATCCAAAGCAGCCGATGATGCGCCGCGGCGATGGCGACCAGCCTCTCGGCGCGACCGTAGCGCTCGGGGGCGGAGTCGTCGAAGCGTGCCATCCAGCCGGGCAGTTCATCCGGAGACGGCGCGATGTGTCGCCCCACCTGCACATCGTCTACCCGGAGCCGGCCCGGCAGCACTTCCACCCGGCGCCTCGTTTCAGGCGCCTCCATCCAGCGCAGGCTGTCCGGCAGGCGAATATAGAACTGCGCGTGGATGGTGGTTGCGAGCGCCGATGGCCTGGTCGTGGTGTCCAGGACGTCGGTGTCGATCGCGGCCTGCACAGCAATGTGGGCGGCTGCCTCGAGCTGCAGGTCCCGCCGCTTCGGTTCGGCCGCGAGATCGGCACGCAAGGCCCGCTCGATATCGATGGGGCGCGTGTCGTGTCCCTCAATGAGATTGCTGTAGTAGCAATTCATCCCGCGCACGAGGTCTCCAACGGCACTGGCCGTGCCCGGAGCCAGGCGTCCGGTCAGCGCGGCCGCTTCGGTTGCCAGGGTGAAGGCGAGATCCCGCAGCTCCGGCCATGCCGGATGCGCCTCACCCGGTAGCAAGGTCAGCGAGGCAGGGCCGGCGTTTCTCATCTGGCTGACCGGCTTTGATGCTCGTATAACTTCATGGTAACACGTATCTTAGCACAGGGGATTGGGATGTGTATGACCGGCTTCATGACCGGCTGATAACCCCGGGTAGATTAAAGCTACGGGCAGACAGTGGTACACAAGCCGAGATCAACACCGGAACCGCGTTCCGTCCGGGTAAGCAGGCCATTGCAGACCCCAGCGCCGCGTCGGGCAACGATGATGGCGTCCGCTGGCGTGGCGCGGCGAAGACGTTCAGCCGGCTGTGTCGGCGGTTGCATTGTCGGGGCTTGGCGGAGACACGCCGATGGCCCCCCAGTCGCGGGCCTGATCGAGACGCAGCGCGCCGTCCCGGGCCAGTTCGAGACAGGCGAGCAGGGTGCTGGCGACGGCCGCTTTCAACCGCAATGGGCGCTCCGGCGCCGCCGGCAGATTGGGCACGAACCCGATCATGTCACCGCCTTCCGGCGCCGCTGCAAGCTGCTCGCGAATCCGCGCCAGCGCGTCGCCCACCCGCCACAAGTCCCGCGCCGCGACCCGATAGACCGCGTCCTCTTCCGCCTCCGCACGCCCTGCCCCGCCCTGGATCACGACCAGACAGGCTTCCATCAGCGCCATGTACGACGCCACACGCGGACTGCGCCCGTGCGGCCGCGCGAAAACATCCCCGCCCAGCTGCGGCCGCGCGTTCAGCCACGATGCAGCGGCGCGGATGAAACGCATCTCCTGCAGTCCGGCCAGTACAAGGGCGGCATCCCGCTCGGCCGCTGCCGCGGCGGCGGGGTCGGCGGGGAGCATCAGTCTTGACCGCAACTGCACCAGGCGAGCGGCGAGCACCACCCAGTCGGCCCGCTGCTCGATCGGCACGGCGCGCAGCCGGCCTTCGAGTTCGGACATGAATTGCTGGACGAGGACGCGAATCGACAGTCGGCCCAGATCGATGCGCTGCCGCTCGGCCAGATCGAGCAGCAGGTCCATCGGCCCGTCGAACCCGTCCAGATGCAGCACCGGCACCGCGGGCGCGATGAGCGGCGTCTGCCAGTCGTCCCAGAGCGGATCGCCGGTGCTGGCGGGATCAGGTTCGCTGGCGCCGCCCTCAGCCATCGTCGTAGCGGGGACGGATATCGAAGATGAGATCGGGCCAGTCCCGCCGCAGCTGCCTGATGGCCTGCCACGGCGTCCAGTCGGCCGACCAGAATGCCACCACGAACCGGGCGGTGCGGCGCAGCCGCCGGTCCACGTGCCGATCGAGGCGGCGCACATGACGCAGCGGCCAGACCGTGCCCCAATGCGACCACAGCCAATGGCGGGCGGCGGGCGCGTCGTCGCCGAGCGCGAGGATGGACGCCGGCACCGGGACCAGACGATGCAGATCGAACGGGCAGCCACGCCCCTCCCCGGCCAGAACCTTGTCGTGGTTAGCGGCGATCGCCTCGCGCAGCGCGCGGGCCAGCAGCCGGGCTTCGATCCCCTCGGTGATCATCGGCGCCAGCAACCGCGCCGCCTCGTGGTCCAGATCGAGATGCCACGGGATGCTGCCCGGCCCGCGCGCGGCCTCGCGGAATTTTGCCACTGACCCGGCCGGGCCGCTGACCGTCAGCGTATGATGCAGCCAGTCAGGCGGCGGCGGTGGCGGCGCATCGCTGGCCGCCGGCTCGCCCCCGGGCAGGGCCTGGCTGTCCGGCAAGGGTGTGTCCACGCGGCCTCAAAGGTCCAGCAGGCGGGCCGGATTGTCGGCGGTGATTTTCGCCCGCCGCCGGTAGCCCCGCATGGTCGAGAGATCGCCGTGCCGTGTATGCGCCATCACCTGCTCGTCCGGGGCCGCCGCCAGATAGGCCTCGGTGATGAAGCCGGCGCGCATCCCATGCGGCGACAGCCGCTCGGTGTCATGCACGGTCAGCCTGGCGAGGGCGGCGCGGCGCAGCAGGATTTTGCGCACGCCGTCGGCGCTGAGGCGCCCCTCCAGCGTGCCGTGGGCGGTGACGCAGCGGAACACCGGGCCGCGTCTGATCTTTGCCCGGGCCAGCCAGCGTTCCAGCGCCCGCACCGGACAGGTGTCGTCACCGCGCATGCGCGGCAGGGTGACGTTGGCCCCGTTGCCTTCCTGATCGCGTTTGCTGCGCGGCACATGGATCACCACGCCGACCGCCTCGAAGCGCAGGTGAACAAAATCAATCGCCACCAGTTCGGAGCGGCGGAACGCGCCGGCGAGGCCGACCAGGAACAGCGCGCGATCTCGCAGGCCCGCCAGATCATCGGCGCAGGTGGCGATCAGCCGCTTGATCTCGGCCGAGGTCAGGGCGGCGGCCGGGCGGACCGGCTTGCCGTGCCGGCGGCCGATCCCGCGCAGGGTCTCGCGGATCGCTGGATGGCCGGCCGTCCAGGCATGGCCGCGCCGGCGGTGCTCGTAGGCAATGGCGGCGATCCGCACATTCAGCGCGCTGCGCGTGATCCCGGGCACCAGGCTGGCGAGCCAGGCGGCGACCAGCACCGGATGGATCGGCAGGTCCTGAGGATCGGCCCCCTGGGCGCGGCACCAGTCCGCGAACCTATCCCAGTTGCGCTCGTAGGCCCGCTGCGTGGCGGGTGCCAGTGAATCGCCGGCGTATTGCGCCGCCGCGGCAACGGCGTCGCCGAGCGGCCCGTCGAGCAGCGCCAGAACCGCATCGGGAACCGGGTGGGCGCGGGCGAGCCGGGTGGCGATGGCAAGGGCGGTGCCGCGGCCCGGCGGCCCGGGCGGCTGCGGGGTGACGGGGACAGATGGCGGCAGGATTTCGGCATCAGCCGCCGGACTCGCGGGCGCGGTCATACCGGACGCCCGGCCGGTGCGACGCCAGGTTGGTCTTTTCGCATGCCGCTTCGTGGCCTATATTCCCTGTCATGGACACTGTGATGCTGACCCCGGACCTGGAGCGGTTTGCAACCGATTCTGTTGCCGCCGGGCGCTACCGTGATGTCGCCGCGGTCGTATGTGCGGGCGTCGAGTTGCTGCGCCAGCGTGACGTGGCACGCGCCGCCTTGCTGGACTCCGTGCTGGCGGCGCAGGAAGAAGGCGATCGCGACGGGTATCTCACCGGCGACGAGGTGGCGGCGCGGGTGCGCGCCACAATCGCACGGAGACGTGCCACGCCGGCGTGAGCGGGTTCCGCAACTTTGCGCCGCGGGCTGCTGCCGACCTCGATGATGCCGTCGGCTGGCTGCTCGGCGGCACCGGCCGCGGCGGAGCGGTTGCTGAAGGCGGTCCTGGATGCGGGCGAGCGTCTGGCGGCCCGCCCGCAGCTCGGGCGGCGCCGCCCCGATCTACTGCGCGATCCGTTCCGGGTCTGGTCGCTGCCGCGCTTTGCGCTGCTGTTGATCTATGATCCGACGACCGACCCGCCGGCCATCCTGCGCGTGCTGCACACCGTGCAGGACCTTGGCCCGCTCCTCGGTGATCTGGCGGCAGCGTCTGACGAAGACCCGCTGTCCGAGTGAGCGTTGCGGCGAACGCCGGCGGCAAAATGCCCGTCTGGGCCGCCAAAGCCGCTCGCTGCGTCCCGGCGGCGCGGCCTAAGTGTTTTGGCCAGCCCCGAACCGGTGTGGTCAACGCATTGATAGAAGCAGACTTTTTGTGGTGTCCCCTGGCCTGCGCGGGTCTCGATCGGTTCATTGTCGCGCCGCCGCATGTGGCGGGACTCACCCTGTCGGGCCGCGTCAATTGTGGCAACTAGCCTCCGACCGGTGCGCGGGCGCGATAATACAAATTTCCCCGCCTCACAAACCCGTGAGTATCGGGAAAACGACGCTGATTCAATGGTTTGCGGCGATCCTGTCGCGTTTCCCTAAAGACGATAATTTGCCAGCAGAGGCCGGTTCGTGTCGATTGCGACTAAGCGCTGCACCAGGAAGTCTCACGGATCAGACTGTTGCTGGATAACGCCTGCACCGGCTAAGCTGCCTTACGAGCGCACTGCGGGGTGAAATCCTATCTTACGAGTGCACTACCGAGATCGATATCGGTGCAATCGAGGCCGGGTCGTATGGCCATGGGGCCTCAGCTGTTGACGCCGTCCGAAGGCGACACGCAGCGGGGAGCGGTCCGACGCAGCCAAGCGATGCCGAGGACGACAAACAGCCGCCTTCGCGGGGCGGCGTTCAGCTGGACCTGAACGGTTTCGAGGGGCCGCTCGACCTGCTGCTTGAGCTGGCGCGACGACAGGCCGTCGACATCGCGGCGATATCGGCGATCGATTTGGTGGATCAGTTCCTTGCGGCGACGAATGACCTGACCAGGCTTGATCTCCAGGAAGTGGCCGACTGGTTGGTCATGGCGGCCTGGCTGGTCTGGCTCAAATCGCGTCTGCTGTTACCGAAAGGCACCGAGGAGGCGCGGCAGGCCGAGGCGGCGGTTGAGATCCTCGCCGCGCGTCTCGAAGCCCTCGAGCATATTCGGGTGGCGAGCGATTGGCTTGCCCGGCAGCCACAGCTGGGCCGGGACTTTTTCGGCCGCGGTTTCCGCGATGATGCGATGCCGATCCGGGTGCGGTCGAGTTATATGGACCTCCTGCAGGCGGTTCTCGCGGTGCTGGAAGCGGACGAGCCGCCGACGGAACCCGGTCGTTACCAACTGCCGCGCCCGCGCTTGTGGACGCCGCACCAGGCGATGGCTCGCATGCGCGTGGTCTTGGCCGAAGCGCCGGGCGACCATGATCTGCTTTCCTTCGTGCCCGCATTATCCACCAGCGAACCAAATCTCCCGATCCGCGCGCGCGCCGCCATCGCGAGCACGCTGATCGCGGGCCTGGAGCTGACACGGGCACGGGACATCGACGCGTCGCAGCCAGCGGATTTCGCGGCGATAACGATCCGCCCGGCGGCCGAGCGAGGGGGCGACGACGACGGCGCGGCCGCGGGCCGCGCAGAAGGCGGTATGGAGTGAGTATGCCCATCTCCTGGCCGCCGCCGCTCGCCAGGCAAACCGCGCCGGGCGGATTCAGGCCCGGATCGGTCGCCCCTCTCGCGGTGCCGCCTCATCCGGAGATTTGCGATGGAACATTAGATAACGGCGGGTGTCGAAGTCGAGCATGCCGGGACGCGCTGGCGGATCGAACGCCCGCTTGGGGCTGAGGCCGTGCTGCTACGAAACGATGCCGGCGAGATTGTCTCCACGAGCCCGTCCACACTCCGATTTCCACCGGATTTGTCGGGCCAACCAGCGGCCCGGCGGGTCAGTGAGATCCAGTACACGGATGCGGAATGGGCCGAGGCCGCGAAGCGCCGGGCGGTGCTGGTGGATTTGGCTGGCCTACCGTCCCGGTCCCGCGACGACGTCGAGCGGGTGGCGCGGGACCTCGGCCTCAAGCGCCGCCGCGTCTTCGAGCTGTTGCGTCTCGCCCAGGCGGGTTGTGGCCCTGAGGCCTTCCTGCCGGTGCGGGTCGCGACACGCGCAAAACGGCTCGACAATACGGTCGAAACCATCATCACGCAGGCCATTCAAACGCATTATGCCCAGCCGAAGCGTCCGTCGATGCAAAGTCTGCATCGTGAGGTCGCCGGTTTGTGCCAAGCGGCCGAATCGACGGCGCCGTCGATCCACACGATCCGCGCGCGGGTCAGGGCGAGCGAGCACGCGAGCGAGGGGAGCGACCAGGCCTGGCTCGTCCGTAAACGGCATGGCCCGCAAGCCGCGCGGGCGGCCCGGCTGCTCACGGGTTCTCATCCCGGCGCCCAGGCCCCCTGGCAACGGGTCCAGATCGACAGCACACCCTGCGATATCCTGCTCGTCACCGCTGGCGACCGCGAGGTGATCGGCCGCCCCAACGTGACATTCGCCATCGATATGTTCAGTCGCGCCGTGCTGGGTTTTTCGGTGTCCCTCGAGGCGGCCTCGACATTGACCGTCGCGACATGCCTGGCGCATGCCTGCTTGCCCAAGGACGAGTGGCTGGCCCGGCGGGATTTGCCGCGGGTTCGTTGGCCGGTCTGGGGCAAGCCGGTCATTCTCGAATATGACCAGGGCCCGGAGAACGAAGCGCGCGGCATCCAGCGCGGGCTGCGCCGCTACGGGATCGAAGCGAAAATCCGTCCCAAGGGCCATCTCGAGCAACACGGAACGATCGAACGGCTGATCGGCACGATGATGCGCATGGTGCATGAACTCCGCGGCACGACCTGGAGCAATATCGCCGCGCGCGGCGACAGCGATCCCGCCGCGCGCGCCTGCCTGGCCTTGCCGGAACTCGAGCGGATTTTGACCCTGGCGATCGACAGCTACCATCACGTGACGCATGCCGCGACGGGTGAGCGTCCGATGGAGCGTTACCTGGGCTACTACCGCCGACCGGAGCTGCCGGATGCGGAGCGCGTTCCGCCGCGCTTGCCGGCGGAGCGTTTCCTGCTGGATTTTCTGCCGTTCGAGCGGCGGGCGTTGCGGCGGACCGGCGTTGCGCTGTTCAAGGTGGACTACAGCGCGATCGACCTGTTGCCACTCTGGCGGCGGGACAATCAGCAGCCGGTCGAACGGGTCGTCGTCTATGATCCGCGCAGTCTCGCCCGGGTCTGGCTGCTTGACGATGCGACGGATGACTATATCGCCGTGCCCTATCGCATCCCCCATCCCGATATGACCCTGGCCGAAAGCGAGGCGGCCCGACGGCGGATGCGGGTATCGCGCGCGCAGGACCGGACCGAGCGACGGCTGTTCGAAAACCTCGCCGAAATCCGCGCCATCGAGGAACAGGCGCGGTCGGCCACGAGCCGGCGAAAGGCCGAGCGAACGCGGCTGGCGAACAAGGCGGCGCGCGAGAGCCTGCCAGGCAAGCCTGGCGAGGGTGGCCAGGCTGAAACCGTTTCGGGCACGGCGGCGGACACTCGCCGGACCACCAACCCAGCGAAGTCAGCGGGGCCGGGCTGGCTTGGCGGCCGGCCAGCATGCGATGAGTCGATCGACCCGGCGGCCCCTGGATGGCCCGGGCAAACGATCGCACCCTTCGGCGATGTTGAACGGCTCTGAGGTGCCCGGGACAATCGCCACGCATCTGAGCGATGCCGCACGCGCCGGGCTCGAGTTGACCGATGCGCATCGCATCGCGCTGATCGATCGCGACCTCTGGATCGGTTACGGCCGGGCCCGCGATGCCCATGCGCGGCTAGAGCGGATCCTGCGCTCTGAACGCCGCATGCGGCCGGACAATTTGCTGATCGTAGGCGCCTCCAACAACGGCAAGACGGCGATCGTCCGCCGTTTTCTGGCGCGTCATACCGCGTCTGAAAATCCCGACGCCGAGCGAAGCCGCATCGAGACGGCGCTGATCCAGGCACCGAATGGGCCCAGCATTCCGCAACTGCTGCGATCCATCCTCACCGCGCTGGGACGGGAACCTGGCCCCCGTCCGACGTCGGCCCGGCTCAGGGCCGAGGTTCATGCCGCCATGCGAGACGTCGGACTGCGGCTGCTGCTGATCGATGATCTGCACAATATTCGCGGCAGCGGCATGGCCGGCATGCTGGTCGAGTTGCGCGAGATCGGTTCGGTCACCGGCGTTTCCATCGGCGCTTTCGCCACCAAGGAGATCGCCCATGTGTTCCGGCTGGACGAGCAGCTAGCCAATCGCTTCGCGCTGCTGACGCTGCCGCGCTGGCAATTCGACGACCTGGAATACGCGCAACTCCTGGCGACGTTCGAGCGGCAGCTCCCGCTGCGGCGGCCCTCCAACCTGACCGATCCCGCGCTCGCACGGCGGATCCTGACGATGGCAGGCGGCCTCATCGGCGGGATCGCCACGATCCTGCGCCAGGCGGCGACCGCGGCAATCGAGCAAGGCCACGAACGGATCGACCGGTCGGTGCTGGATGGGCTGATCATCGCCTCGCCTGAACAGATCGAGGCGGTCGCCACGGCGGCGGATCTCTGACCTGGCCAAAACGGCGTTGGACCACGCCGCGATTGATCGCCTGTCGTGCGACGCCGCGGCCTGGCTGCCGTCCGCCGACCCGGACACGCAGCGGCACATTCTCGGTCTGTTGGCCGCGGCGGCGGTGACCGGCGCGGAGCCGATCGTGACGCTGCGTGATGGACTGCGGCGATGGTTCGGGGCCGCCGCGCCGGTGATGCTGCCCCGATCGCCGTCGTCCAGTCCGGCGGCGCCCGCTTCGGCGATGATCGCGGCGATGCCACTCGAGCCGCTGACCGGTCCGCGTCGGCCGACATTGTGGCCGGTACGGCCCAAGCGGTTACCCGACGAACTGTTCAGCGGTTGGTTGTGGCGGTGCGCCACGGCGTCGCACGTCTCCCCTGCCCTGCTCGCGGTTGATGGTCTCGGTTCGCGTCCTGACGACGTTGACCGCGATATCGCGCCGGGGACCATCCGCCGTCTCGCGCAGCTCAGCGGCCACACGTTTGAGGCTCTCGCCGCCGGCACGCTGCCGCTGCTTCCGCAGTCTCCGCAGGACACCATCGGTGGCATGGCGGAAGATTTGCTGATGACCGAAGAGCGGTTGTTGCTGGCGCGGCGCGCCAAGGGCGGCACCCGGCGCGACAGCCCCATCCTTGCCTATTGCCCCGGCTGCCTGGCCACCGACGACAAACCCTATTTCCGGCGTCGCTGGCGCCTCGCCCCCTTCGTCATCTGTCCGACCCACCGGGCCCTGCTGCTGGATCGCTGCTGGTACTGCCGGTCCCGCATCGATCTCCTGACACAGAGCAAGATCGGCCCGCGGCCGCGGTGCGGTCCCTGCGGCCGGCTGCTTTGTGACGCTCCGGCCACGCCCCGCGCCGTGGCGGCAAGGCTCGTGCCCCGCCAGCGCAACCTGCAAGCCATGCTCGCCTATCTGGTGACCCATCTGCCCGGGCCGGAACGACTGGTTCACCTTCGCGCCTTGTGTCGATCTCCCCCGTGCGCTTCAGCTCCGGGATAACGAATTCACCGCATTAACCTTTGGCGATTTCACTGAACCGTGTCCTTCGCGATTTCAGTATGAGGCGTATTGTCCCTTTGCCGCTTCAGTGTGAGACAGGGTGTCATCACGGTTCCGCATCGGAAACCTAGTCGAATATGCTGATTCGCTCTGGCGGGTGCTGCGTGTGCTGGGAGTCGAGGCGGTACTTTTAAGGTCGGACACGGGGGCGGAGGTGTCGGCCGACCCTCTGGCGGTGCGGTTTCCTGAAATCAGCCCGGCGACGGCATCGCCGTCCCCCCTGGTCGATGAATTGGCATACAGCGAGACCGATTGGACCGAGGCGACCCGCCGTCATGAGCTGCTTTTGATGCTGGCGGGCAAGGCAACAAGAACAAGCGCCGACGTGGCAGTAGCTGCCGCGTCACTGGGAATCACGCCGCGCCACGTCTGGGGATTGCTGCGGCGATCGCGATCGCATGGTTTGGATATCGCGGGATTTCTGCCGCACCGCCGCGCCTCCCGCGCGAAGCGCCTTTGCGCCGGCGTCGAAGCGATCATCCAACAGGCGATTGACCAGCATTACGCCAAACAGAGCCGGCCTGGCCTCCAAAGTCTGGTCCGCGAGACCGCCGGCCGTTGCAAAGCGGCTAAGCTGCCCTCACCGTCAGCCAAAGCGGTCAAGGCAAGGGTTCGGGAGCGCGATCAGGTCTGGCTGGTCCGCCGGCGCGAGGGGCCGGGCAAGGCCAGGCTCCTCGCTCTTCTGACAGGGGCTCATCCAGGCGCCGCTGCTCCCTGGGAACGGGTGCAGATCGATAGCACGCCCTGTGACATTCGCCTTGTCACCGAGTCGGACCGTACGGTCATCGGCCGTCCGACCGTCACCTTCGCCATCGACATCTACAGCCGGACAGTACTCGGATTCTCGGTATCGCTTCAGAGCGCATCCACGATCACGGTGGCAACCTGCCTGGTCCACGCATGTCTACCCAAGCAGCGCTGGCTGGCACAGCGCGATCTCGCCGGAATGCATTGGCCGGTATGGGGCAAGCCGACTGTCCTTGAATACGACCAGGGTCCCGAAAACGAGGCGAGAGGGATTCAGCGCGGCCTCCGCCTACACGCCATTGGATCGAAAGTGCGGCGTAAAGGCCATCCCGAACATCACGGCACGATCGAGCGGCTGATCGGCACCATGATGCGGCGCATTCATGAACGGCGGGGCACGACCTTCGGCAGCATCAATGAGCGAGGCGATACCGAACCGGATCGTCTCGCGTGCCTGAGTTTGCCGGAGCTCGAAAAGATCGTGGCACTCGAAATCGAGCACTATAATCACAGCACCCATGATGGCATCGGCGAGCGGCCACTGGATCGCTATCTCGCCTGGTACCAGCGGCCTGACCTCCCCTGCGATGAGCGGATCCCGGCTCTCCTTCCGGCGGAGCGCCTTTTGTTCGATTTTTTGCCGTATGAGCGCCGCCGTCTGGTTCGAACTGGCTTCCGGCTGTTCCGCGTCGATTACAGCGCGCGAGGCCTGCTGCCGATGTGGAAACGGCAAAACCAGGAAAAGATCGAGCGCATTGTGGTCTACGACCCGCGCAGCCTGGCGGCGGTATGGGTCGTCGACGACGCGGATGGCGAATACATCGTGGTTCCCCGTACCGCGTGCCGCGCGCCGACATGACGCTGGCGGAGAGCGTCACAGCGCGCCGGAAACTACAGGCGCTGAAGGCCGAGGACCGGACGGAAACACGGATGTTCGAAATCGTTTCGCAGGTCCGCGCGGTCGAGGAATGCGGCCGAACCGCGACCTCCCCGATGAAAGCCGAACGGTCACGCCAGGCGAGACGTACGGCGGCGGCGGCGGCGCCAAGCTCAGGTACCGGCATGGCCGCCACGCGGACGGCGATTGAAGTTCCCAGCCCGCTGGCACCCACGCGGCCCGGCATCATCGAGCCGTTCACCGACGTCGAGGATCTATAGATGCCGGAAGGCGGCAATGCCTCACACCTGGATGAGGACGTGCGTCCGGGCCTGCTGCTGCCAGACGCACATCGTATCGCGCGGATCGACCGGGATCGGTGGATTGGGTACGGACGCGCCCAGGACGCCATTGGCGAGCTTGAGCGTATTCTGCACTCGGAACGGCGCCAGCGCCCGGACAATCTGCTCATCGTTGGCGCCAGCAACAACGGCAAGACGGCCATTGCCCGCCGTTTCGTGGCGCGCATGCTGCCGCCGGAGGATCCCAGCGCCCAGATCTCCAGCATTCCGGTCGCGATGATCCAGGCGCCCAATGGCCCGCGCATCCCACAATTGCTGTCCGCCATTCGCGCGGCGTTAGGACAACCCGCAGGCCGCCGCGAGAGTACCGCTCAGCTGCGTCAGGAAACCTACCGGATCATGCTGGCCGTGGGCCTGCGCTTGTTGTTGATCGACGATCTGCACGACATCCGTGGTTCCGGCGTGGCCTCGATGCTGGTGGAGCTGCGGGAGATCGGGTCGGTCGTTGGCGTATCGCTCGGCTGCTTCGCGACCCGGGAAATCGCCTATGTGCTGCGCCAGGACGAGCAACTCGCGAACCGCCTTGAACTGATGACGTTGCCCAGATGGCGGATCGAGGACGCAGACTACTTGCGCCTCCTCCACACATTTGGACGGCGGTTGCCATTGCGGGCGCCGTCCAACCTCACCGATCCGGACCTTGCGACCCATATCCTTATGCGTGCCGATGGGCTCATTGGTGCCCTCACGCGCCTGCTGCGTCAGGCCGCGGTGGAAGCGGTCCGAACCGGACATGAGCGAATCGATCGCGCCATGCTGGACAGGGTCAGTACGACAACCCTGGCATCGATCGAAGCTCTCGCCGCGCCGGAGCGATTTTAACGTGGACAATTTCAACCTTGAGGCGGCGCGTCTTGTCCGGCTGCGCCAGGACCTCGACGCATTGCTTCCCGACGATGACCCGGCCGTAAGGGAAGAGATTTGCCGGTTGCTATCGATAAGCACGGGTGCCGATCTCGACCTTTTCCCTCTGTTCCGGGAGGCGGTTGGTCATTTATCCGATCCCCGCATGGGAAGCGATCGCCAGCCAATGGTTTCCGGCGGGAGTTTGGAGATGGAGACCCTTCCGGAACGGCGCCGTGCGACACTTTGGCCATACCGTCCCACCCGGATGCCGGACGAACTTCTCTCAAGTTGGCTTTGGCGCACCACGCGCGGGATGGGCGCGCCACCGCGGCGCTTCGCCATCGACGCGATCGGGCTCCGTCTGGCGGACATGGACCGGGACATCGACGATGCCGCGATCGCGCGGCTGGCCTATCTATCTGGCCAATCACCAGCCTATTTGCGGCGCGGAACCATGCGAGCCGACATACAATCGGAAACCAGCGACAAGCGAGAGCAGGTCCAACAGTTACTACTCCGGCATGGGGACCTCATTCTGAACCGGTATCGCGGCGGCCGGGGGCGGGCAGTGCCGATCGTGCAATATTGCCCGGTCTGCCTCGGCGGCGTCACCACGGCCTGGTTGCGGCGGGGATGGCGATTTTCCTTCGAGGTGGTTTGCTCGCGGGATGGCTGCCTCTTGTTGGATTCCTGCTGGAAGTGTGGCGCATTCGTGGACCTGTTAGCGTCGACTGTGCCGTCGCTGGAGTTCCAATGCGGCAAATGCGCCGCCCTGCTCGCCAGAGCCCCGTCCGTGCGCATGAACGAAGCGATCCCCGAACAGACGTTGCTGTACGACGAACTTCACCGCCTCGCGTTTGGCGGGGCCATGAATTTCGCGCCCATCCCTGGCCGGGATAGTCCAGCGCAATGCTATATCGAAACATTGTCGGCAGGTGCTCTGCGCGGCACCAACCCCGCGAACGCCGCGGACCGTCATAACGCCGTCATGCTCGAAGCAGAGAGGCTTCGCGCGGCCGCCAGGACCGAACGCAATGAACGAGCACGTGCCGGACGGGCGGCAATCCGAGCCGCACGCCCGCTCAAACCGGCGGGTCCGCTGGCGCTGGGCTGACATGAATGACAGCGAACCGTTCCTCCTGCTCCAACGCCACCTCCCCTTGCTTCGCCAGCTCCAGACTGGCGATGAACGTGCTGGCCCAGGCCGCACGCGTCTTCAGCGCAAGTCCGGCGGAGATCCCGGCCGCCACCAAATCCCCTGGCAGGAGCTGCTCAAGCGGCAACCCATCAGGGGCCTGCGCGAGATATTGCAAAATGCGCGCACGGGCTTTGGCAATGGAGTAAAGGTCCCGCCAGCGCGGAACATATTTTTCCGACAGGTCCGGACGGGGCAGATCGTCATCGAACAGCGCCATGCTCGCCCAGAGAAATTCGATGATGTCGATTTCAGGCGTGGCCTCCAGCGCGCTGCCAAATTCCTCTGCCGGTTGCCCTCGCGCGAACACGTCCTGGCCGAGTTGCGGTCTACGCTCCAGCCAGGCGGCGAGCGCCTGCATGTCATCCAGGCCCGCCAGACGATTTTGAAATCGCTCCACCTCGTCCCTTGCCGCCCGGTGCGCGGGCGCATCGGCTGGCAGCAACAGCAGGGAACGAAGTTGCAGCAGCCAGGCGGCCATGACCACCCAGTCGCCCTTCTGGCTTAAGGCCATCATGGTCGGGGCGTCCCGAACGGCCAACGCGAGTTGATCAACCAGGTCCAGCACCGGAATTTTTGCCAGGTCGATCCGTCGTGTTCGCGCGAGGATCAGCAGGTCCGCCAGAGATCCGCTGTAGCCTGCAAGCACGAGACGCGGTGTGTCCCCCTCCCCTTCCCCGTCTCCATCGATGGTGTCCGGGGCCGTCACGGCCGGCCCGATCAGCCGCCGGGACGGGGTGTCAGAACGAACCGGAGCACCGGCCAACGAGCATGAAGGGCGGCCGCCGCCACCTGCGGTGTGTCACCGGCCGTAAAGAACCCGTAGGAAAGAACCCCATGTCGCGCCGGCAGCCGCCGCCCGGCCGAGGGATTTTCCCGATCGGCAACTTTCCGGAGTTTGTCCCGGGTGCCCCAGTGACGGACTAGCCAGTCCAGGGACCCGGGATCCTTTGACCCGAGGTTCAGAATCTCCGCAGGTGTTAGCGGTTGTCAGGATCCGCGCATAAATGGCGATGTTGTTTCTGACCGGCCAGGCCTAGGGGCGGCCGCTGACGTCTTGGTTGCGGGAAAAAAAGGCCTGATCGCCGGGTTGGGGCGATCAGG
>Ga0302320_10013362_pt1 | contig 17170 bp, 12 predicted proteins | sample Bog_T0_3_FD_202130 | JGI IMG/M metagenome (GOLD analysis project Ga0302320, IMG submission 202130) | Peat permafrost microbial communities from Stordalen Mire near Abisko, Sweden - Bog_T0_3 | ecosystem: Environmental > Terrestrial > Soil > Wetlands > Peat | place: Sweden: Abisko, Stordalen Mire... | reverse complement strand
CCGATGGCGATTCTGACCCCGGAGTTGACCGGCGGGCTGGTGGTGGCGTATCTGGCCAAGGGCAGGATGGAGCTGCCCAAAAATGCGCTGGTCTTCAATGTGAACGATAACGTGATGGAGCCGGGAGCGCCCTTGCCAGTGCAGCCGACAAACTCCGATCCCGACAGGACGCTTCTCGCTTCGCCTGCGCCTGCTTCCCAGCCTGCTGCATCGGGAGCTACACCGGCGGCCTTGGCCACAGCGTTGCCTGCGGCACCTGCTGCGCTGCCCTAGTCCTATGCAGCCAGCCAGCAGCGCTAGCCATACAGCATAGATAGCTCTGACCGACTTTGCTGTTCTGCTTTGGATAAGCTTCACGCTCTCTGTCTTCTCCTGCTTCTCCTGTTTCGCTGCCGATGAGCATGACAACGGAATAACTTTAGTTTTATCCACGTTCACCAATCGCCTTGCCTGATCTCCACATAGCCCAAGCCAGCGTTGCACCAAGGGATATGTGAGGATTTGCGAGAATAATATTGCTCAAAACTTGAAACGGTAGCGGAGTTCGGCGTAGAGCTGGCGGGGATCGTTGTAGTGGAAGCCGCCGAAGGTGAGGGAGTTGTCGAGCAGGACACGACGATTGGCGACGTTGGTGGCGGTGATGGAGGCGGAGATGCTCTCGGTGATGCTCTTGCCGAGGGCGAGATCGAAGGTGGTGTGCTGGGGCAGGTAGGCATTCGGGTAGGGAGTGGTGGGGTCGGGCGTGCCGTTGGTGAAGCCGGAGCCGTAGTAGACGTTGGTGGAGGCGTAGGCGCGCGCGGGGAGCGTGGCGTTGAAGCCGATGTTCAGCGTGTTGCGCTGGTCGTGATCAACGGGAGTGTAGGAGAAGCCGGCGTCGCAAGCGGGGTCGCCGATGGGAGTGCAGATGAGGCCTCCGGTAATGTTGCCTCGCTGTTCTGCGATCTGGTTGGAGTAGGCGAGGTGGGCCTGACCGAAGCGTGCGATGCGGGGTGAGCGCAGGGTGAGTTCCCATGCGCGGACGAGGGCTCCGTCGACGGTGACGGGGAAGTAGATGCTTGAGTCGCCGATGTTGGAGTGGTCGAGGAAGTTGTTGATGCGGTTTTTGAAGGTGTCGGCGTCGAGCAGCCAGCCGCGGAAGGGAATCTGCACGCCGAATTGGTGCTCCTCGTCTCGCTCGCCGTGGAGGGGGACGAGGGTAGTGCTGTTGGCGCTGGCGAAGGCGAGGACCGGGCCGGAGGGTGTGAGGAGTGGCGGGGGTTGGTAGAAGCGTCCGTAAAAGGCTCGGAAGACCAAGTTGAGGCGGGGAATTCGCAGGGCCGCGCCGAGGCGGGGATCGGTGTAGTATTCGGTGAACTGGCCCTGAAATCCCGCTTGACGCAGGCCCGCGATGAGGGTGAGCCAGTCGGTGGGCTTGTAGTTATCGGAGAGGTACTCTTCAACCACGCCGCCGGACGAGGTGTCAGGCTCACTGATGGGGAGTGTGCCGCTGCCGTCGTTGAAGAGGACGCCGAAGAGGGTGTTGTCATGCTGGCCGAAGGAGTAGAGGCCTGCTTGCAGGGTGTTGCGGGCGATGGTGGTCGTAATGCTGGCCTGCGCACCTGCGTAGGTGGAGGAGCGGTTGGCGGTGGTTGCGGTGGGCGTGTCGTTTGGATTGGAGTTGTAGCCAGCCTTGTTGTAGTGGACGAAGGGCGAGATCTGGACCACAGTGGACGAGTTAAAGGAGTGCAGCCAGGAGAAGGAGGCGAGGCCGTCTGTCTCATGCTGGGAGTCGCGCAGGCCGCTGGAGTCGTACTGCTGATTTTCGAAGTCATTGGGATTGGGGTCATAGGGGATCTGGAAGAAGTCTTCGCGCAGTTGGGTGACGAGACGGAGCTGATCCTTGGGCGTGCGGTTGGAGAGGAGTGATGCGAAGCCGCCGACTCCGTTAGTGGCGTCGTGGTGGAATGCAGCGATCGGCGGAGCGAGGCCGTAGTCGCTGCGATTGGCGTTGAGGCTGACGTAGTACGCACTGCGCGTGTTGTGGTCGCCGAAACTGAGCTGGTCGTTGGTCTGGAGGAAGTTGCCTGCGGAGAGGACAAGCTCGGCCTGGCGGTCGCGCTCGAAGCCGGTGCGCGGGACGACGTTGAAGATGCCGTAGGTGCGGTCGCCGAGGTCGGCGGTGTAGCTGCCGCGCTGGACTTCGAGGTAGTCGATGTCTTTGGGGTCGATCTGCGCGGCGAGGTTGCTGGCGATGTTGGTGTTGGGAATCTCGACGCCGTCGATGAGCCATGCGACCTGATGGCCTCCGCGCATGTGCAGCATGTTGTGCGTCATGTATGCGCCGGGAGTGTAGTCGGTGATCATGGCCATGGAGTTGGTGCGGTCTGCGCCGGGAGTCTCGGCGATCTCGATGCGGTCGACGAGCGTTGTGGGGGTTACGGTGTCGATACTCGCGGCCTGCGCGGTGACGTTGACCGTCTGCGAAACGCTGGCGACCTGAAGCTGAAGATGCAGGATGGGCGTGGTGTCCGAGTGGACGGTGAGCGACTGCTGCAGCGTTGCAAAGCCCGCGTGAGTGACGGTGACGGTGTAGTTGCCGAGTGGGATGTTGGGCAGGGTGAACGCGCCTTCGCCGTTACTCTCGGTGGAGAGCGTTAAGGCGGAGTGTGCGGCGGCGAGGGTGATGTGCGCGGCGGCGAGCGGGCGATGCTGCGGATCGTGGACGACGCCCTGTAGCTGCGAGAAGACAGTGGCGTGTGCAATGGATGCTGAAAGCAGGTAGAGTGCGAGTGCCAGCGAGAGTTTCTGAAGGGAAGATCGCATGATGCTCCGTGGTCACGAGTTCGTGACGATGCAAGGGCGCAGGTCGTCTGTGTAACGCGAGCCGTGTAAGGTTGAATCGGATTTTGCGACGGTTCAGGCGGAGCGGGTCGGAGGGCCGCGGGTGAAGCGCGACGGCGCAAGAATGAGTTTGGCGCGGAGCGGGGTAGCTGTTGGTGGCGCGGGTTCGCGATGGATTGCGATAGAGAGCGGCGGCAGCGCGGCGATGTACGCGGGCGTGATGCGCGCGGGCGCGGCTGCGGTGGGATAGAGCGGGCAGGGCGGAGTGGTGAGTGCCGGGCCGCTGGAGGCGGCGAGCATCGCCATCATCGCCATCGTCATATTGCAGTGGTGCTTTCCGTGACGGCGGCAGCAGGCAGGGAGCGATGCTTCGGGGTCGGCGGTTGCAGCGAAAAGTGGCAGAACGAAAGGCGAGACGAAGGTCAGCAACAAAGCAATGGCTAGCAGTCGACGGGCGAGCAATCGGCCCATGGAGTGATGCTTGCGGATTGTCGGTTGAGTTGCGGGCATTATTCAAGTAGATTGTTTTCAATGCGCATGGGATGCAAGTTTAAGCGAAGGAAAACGCAAGGACTTTACTCTGATGCCTATGCACCGATAGGTACTGGGAAACGATAGATCCCTATCGGGACTGCCCCGGCAGATGTGGCGCGTAGGAGCGCAGGGTGCTGCTCCGGGCTGTTTCTCATGCTAGAAGCTGGTGGTAAGGCGCAGAGCGAAACTTCGTCCGGGCGCGATTGCGTTGCCCGAAAATAGTCCCCCGAAGTCGATAATGTTCAGCCGATCATTCAAGTTGTCCCCATCGGCCTGGAAGCGCGTAGTAACGCGGTCCCCCTTGTAGATGTCTGTACCGAGCGAGGCGTTCACGGCGAGCAGCGGCAGGATGCGGCCACGAGCGAAGTTGATACGGCTAATCACCTGCTGCCCATACTCGGAGAGTGCGGTGGGTTCATCGCCGTTGTAGGCGAAGGGCAGACCCGATCCATAGGTGGCACCCGCTGCGAGCCAGATGCGCGGCGCAATCTGATAGCGGAAGCGTGTCCGCAGCGTGTTGCGCTGATCCTGCGAGTCGGGAAAGTGGCCGGTGGTCTGATTGAGAGCTGCGATGGCGTCGTCTCCCAGGAAAAGACCGCCCGTAACCGGGTAACACGCGGCACCCACCATATAGGAGTAGCTCGCGTATCCCGAGAGCTTGCCGAGGCGAACAAGAGTGAGCTTTGCTTCCGCGCCGTAGATCACCGACTTGTCGAATGCAATGGGATAGCTGACGCCGGTGTTCAGGAGCTGGTCGTCGTCGGCGAAGTTCCTTACATCGCGGCGGTAGATATTGACATCAACGCTCGCCCGGTTTCCGATGGCCTCGCTTAGGCCGCTCTCGTAGTAGTTTCCCTTAGACGGTTGCACAGGCAGGTGAAGGACGGATGGGTCAATCTGGTTGATCCATTGCGAGCTGGTAATCAGGATGTTCTCAAACGAAGGCGTCTGGAAGACGCGATCGAAGGAAGCGTGCAGAACCATATTGAGCGATGGTAGAGAACGCCCAATGGAGATGCGCGGGCTGAATGCGTTCTGGTTGAGCAGAAGCTGATAGTGATCCCAGCGCAGCCCGGCGCTCACCGTCCATTTGCCAAGACGAACCAGATCCTCAACAAAGGCGGATGGCTCAAGGTCAGTGTCGCTGGCAAAAAAAGGTTGTGGAGATGTGGGTGTGCCAGGGTCAAACTGCGTGGGATCGGTGATGGAGTAGTTGAAGTTCTCATGCAGAAATACGGTGTCCGATTCTACTCCCGCCTTGAATTCCTGAATTCCGTGGTGCAGCGAGAACGCCGCTTTGAAATAGCCCTCGTGAAAATCGTTGTGCTGGGTGGCGATGATCGGAGTCGAGTTCTGGTTGGAGTACAGATCGTTGGCGTTGTCGCGCACCATGCCGGCTAGCGTAAACAGGCTGTCCGGCGACAGGATGTGCTGGTAGCGGAATGTTCCCAGGGTCTCAAAGTTATCGCCGGTCTGTAGTTGGTCCGCCTGCTCCTGCACCAGCTCATTGGGAATCTCGAACCGTGACAGCTCATGGCGAACGCTCAGACTCAGCCGGTCGCTTTGCGACAGATCGCGTTCATAGTTGACGGAGAAATCTCCCGTCGTCCCTCGATTGGTGTAGTTTTCCGGGACCACCGGATTCAGATAGTGGGCAGACATGCTACCCGACGCGCTCACTCCGAAGCTGTTCCTGCCCCATACGTCCTGCATCTGTGCGTAGGAGGCAGCGGTATCGTAGCTGCCTCCGGACAGGATCACCTGTCCGTGCAGACCGTCGCCGGTCTCCCGGTGAGTGTTGAGTTCGACGACGCCGCCCATCTTGCGGCCGTACTCGGCGGGAATGCCAGCGGTATAGATGCTGATGGAGTCCAGATCGTCGGCCTCGATCTCCGGGCCAAAGCTGGGCGAGCGGTTGTCGGTCAGCGGGATTCCATCAATTACAAACTGTGTCTGGTACTCCGAGCCGCGTGGATGCAGCACGGCGTTGCCTTCGTACAGCCAGCCAGGCTGCGAGTTCACCAGGTCCTGCACCGACCTGCCCGGCAGCGATCCCACACGCTCCTCTATCTGGTGGGAACCAATCTGCGTAATCGAGGAAACCCGATCCGGGTCGATCAGCGGTGCTGTACTGTTTACCTGCACCGTAGTCGTTACCGGCTCAACCGTAAGCCGGATCTTGTGTTCGGCAGGCAGTGCCGATCTTACTTCCAATGTCTCCGTGGCTGCCGCAAAGCCCGGCTTCTCAACCCGTACCAGATAAATGCCAAAGGCCAGCGTCTTGAGGTCGACTTCGCCCGCGTCGCTCGTGGTGAACGCATTCCGGAATTGGTTTGCCTCACTGGAAACAGTGACAGAAGCCTTCAGACCAAGTCCCGCCTGGTCTGTCACCCTCAGGCGAAGCTCGCCCCTGTTCACTTGACCAAACGCAGGCCATGCAGATCCAAGCACAAACATCAGGATCGACGTCGTTGAAGTCAACAGCTTGAGCATAGAATTAGGCGTCGAACAGAGTTCTTCATCCCCACGAAGATGGTCGAACGATAGCCCTTCGTCCGTATCCAGAAATCTATCAGAAATCGCATTGGCAATGCTCCGCTTACCTAGGTCACTAACATTTGGCGATGAGGAGTTGTCATGAAGCTGACACGCTTATGTCGTACAATTTGTGGGCTATGCCGAAGTCCATGCTTGCGCTCTGCCTCCTGCTCGCCGTCTCACCGTTGCTCGCTCAAACGCACCAGCCGGTTCTCCTTATCTCGGTAGATGGCCTGCGTCCCGACTACGTCACCCAGGCTAACGAGCACCATCTGCGCATCCCCAACCTGCGCCGCATGCTAGCCGATGGAACATACGCCGATGGCGTCACAGGCGTCTTTCCCACCGTCACCTACCCCAGCCATACCACGCTGGTCACCGGCGTCTGGCCCGCCGAGCACGGCATTCTGAACAACACCCGGTTTGATCCCGAGCGCACCCTCGCGGGTGCGTGGTACTGGTACGCCGATCAGATTAAAACTCCCACGCTCTGGTCGGCTACGCGCGACGCCGGGCTACACACCGCCAGCGTCTCCTGGCCCGTCACCGTCGACGCCACTTCGATCGACACGCTCATCCCCGAGTACTGGCGCACGTCCGGGTTGACCGAACCCGTCAATCCCGACGACCGCTTCCTGATGAACGCCATCTCCCGTCCAGACGGGGAACTGACGCGAATCGCCCAACGAACGGCCACGCCCTACATGATGGGCAACGACACCACCCTGGACGGCGACGAAGTCCGCACCCGCTACTCACTCGACATCCTGGAGCAGCATCGCCCAGAGTTCATGACCATTCACCTCTGCTCACTCGACGAAGAAGAACACATGCACGGCCCCTTCAGTCCTGAGGCCAACGCCGACCTTGAAGGCATCGACGGAATGCTGGCGCGGCTCTCCGCGCAGGAGCTGCGCAACTACCCCAACGCCGTCATCATTATCGTCTCCGACCACGGCTTCGCCAAGGTGGACCACGCCACCAACCTCTACATCCCATTCATTCAGGCGGGTCTCATTCAGATTGACAAATCGCCCAGCGGCATGGTCGAGGTCAAGTCGTGGAAGGCGCAACCGTGGATCGCCGGATGCATGGCTCCCATCGTCCTGTACGACCCCGCCGACACGGCAACCCGCGACACGGTGCATGCCCTGCTCGACAAGCTGGCCGCCGATCCAGCCAATGGCATCGAGGCGATACTCGATCACGCCGCCGTCGCCGCTCTCGGAGGCTTTCCCGACGCACCCTTCGTCGTCACATTCCGATCCGGTTACTGCAACGGCAGCGCAATCTCCGGCCCTCTGGTCACCGACTCATCGCAGAAGGGCGCGCACGGCTACAACCCGGCCACCACGCCCGAGATGCGCGCTTCGTTCTTCGTCACAGGCCAAGGCATCGCACATGGAAGAGACCTTGGCGTAATCAACATGCGCCAAATTGCGCCAACCCTCGCACAACTCCTCGGCGTTTCGCTGCCCGCAGCCAAACAGCCTGCGCTGTCATTGCACTAGGGGGCGGTCTGAAGGATGGTTTTCCGAAGTACACGGGAACGGCCTTGGAAGAAACTGACACGCTTGTGTCGTACAATTTGTGGGCTAAATCCGCTGCGAGGAGTTACCCCTTGAAACAAAAGTCTATTCTTCAATACTTGTTTAGACTGAGCATCGTTCTCACCTGTTTGCTGGGGAATCTCCCAATCTCTGGCGCGCAGACGGCACCAGTCGAAGGAGAGACCATCGTGCTGCTGCGTCATGGCGAGAAGCCCCCCGGCGGACTTGGCCAGTTGACCTGCAAGGGTCTCAACCGGGCGCTCGCGCTTCCCTCCGTGCTCATCGGACGATACGGCAAGCCGGATTTCATCTATGCGCCAAATCCGAGCATGCAGGTGAAGGACGGCAGAATTCTGCCGACTTACTCCTATGTAAGGCCGCTGGCGACCATTGAGCCGACCGCAATCCGTCTCGGAATGCCGGTGAATACTCAGATAGGGTTCCAACAGATCGATAAACTCCAGAAGGAATTGCTGCAACCGGCCTATGCACACTCGCTGATTTTTGTAGCCTGGGAACACAATAAGCTCTATGAGTTCGCCGAGCAGGTGCTCAAGTACTACGGAACCACTCCAGCACAGTTGCCTGAATGGACGAACGACGATTATGAAACAATCTATGTTTTTCACATCACTCGGGCAGGCAGCAACGGCACTCCGCGAGCAACGCTGGAGATCCAGATTGAGAGCAGTCGAGGACTTGAACTTTCAAGAAACGACGTATTTCGTCAGGTTCGATAACCCCTAATTCTCTGAAGGCCGCTCCATGTGGTCGATGACCAGCGTCTCCACCTGGCCCTTTTCGGAGTCGAGCTTCAGCCCAACACTGTTCAGCCCCGAAAGGACCAGCGATCCAAGGGGAGTTCCTCCGCCGCGGGGATCGGCGGCGGCCGACTCATCCTGCTGCTCGTCTGCGGACGTTTTCCCGAATTTCAATGTGAAGTCGTACTTTCCGGTCAGCCCTGTCTTGTCCTGAACCGGGCGTCCTCCATTCGCCCATGAGGAGAGGAGCGACGCGAACGAGGCCATCGAGGTGTCGTAAAAGCTCATCCCGTCCTCGCCGTGACCGACCAGGACTCCGCCGAATGGCATCTTTTGTCCACCCGGATGCTCCACCGTCGGGTCCGTCTCCTTGAACTTCGGCCCGCCTTTGGCCACCACCAGTGAGGTCACACGAGTCTCCTTCAGTTCGCGATGTACCGCCAGCTTGCATCGCTCCGCAAGCATCGCCTGTAGCATCGCCCGCAACATCACCTTCTGCATCTCCGGCTTCTGCCACTCCGTCCTATCTTCGTCGGCGATCCGCGCGTCGATGTCGTAGCCATCGCTCATCATCCAGTCCGGAAGCCCCTTGATCTGGTCGATCGTGTAGAACGCCGCTCCACCCACCTGCGGAACATAGGCCGTTAAGAGCAACAACGCCAGGGGCTGATGGCTGCGATACCCATCCGCTGTCGGCCCGTCCTGCTTGAGCACTGCCACTGTTGCCGGAGTCTTGTTCGGGCGGATGGAAACGGCATCGAAGGCATACGCCCGAGTGGGCGCAGCTGCTGCCGTTGCTGCGGGCGCAGGAGTCGCCGTTGATGTTGGTGCTGAGTTCGCAACCGCCGGAGCACCCGCAGCCGCCGGGGCCGTTGCCGTCTGCCCGAACGCCGCACCCGCACAAACAAATCCCACTGCCAGAATCTTCCCAATCATGAAATGCCTCGCCTCAAAACCTACGCCAGCTTACACCCCAAACTCCTGTAAAGTCGGATCTTCGGAAAGTTCGAGCTCGTGGGTATGAGAGTCTGCAATCGGTCTCTATGAAATGGACGCTCCACCATCCCCCGCGGTGTTGGAAGTTGAGCAAGACCCGTGGCACTGCTTACCAGCCACCCTTCCGTCTCCGCGTGATGGACACCTGTTGCTGTTGGAGATGGCTGTCAGGGAAGCCCAGATACACTTCTGAGGGCCGGTAGCGGCGCAACTCACCACACAGCGGGCATTGGACCACCAGATTGCCTCTGGGGAACTCCTGAGCGCCGGCTGGGATGCTGCGGGTGCATTTCTTGCACGTCACCACATAGACGTTTGGCTTGACCGCTCCCTGTTGGCAGTAGTGCATTGACATGGGAGAAGAATAGGCGAATACTCAAGGCGTGTCATCCACAGATGTGGGGAGCCTACTTCAATCTCGCCGGCCGTCAAGCAATCGACCAGGGTATCGCCATAGGCAGAGGTGCTGTCTGGTTGAGTCTGACGACCGAACAATCCTCCAAAGTGAGGCGCCGACCTTCAGCAACATTCAGGAGGTCACGCGCGCTGCGGCCGCATCATCGTCATCGCCATCGAGGGCGACCGCGACATCGCCCAGTTGGTCGAGCACACCATCCACATCCCCCCCGCCCCGGAGCTGCTCCTCCCCATCCTCGAAGTCGTCCCCCTGCAACTCCTCGCCTACCACATCGCCGTCCGCCGCGGCTGCGACGTAGACCAGCCCCGCAACCTCGCCAAATCCGTCACCGTTGAGTGACCCTCTCGATGTAGCCGGCCCTCCGGCGCGTACGGTCGGCGTCTTTCTTTAGCGCACCGAGAGAGCCACCCCAATCGAAGCCGACAGTGTTCCAGTCCAGTTTCTGGCTCTGGACCTCAAGGTACGCCACAAAAATATCGAACCGCTCGATTCTTTGATGGATGTGGCTCACATTCCCCACCCTATCCCGGGTGCTCTTATCGAGAATCGGGGTGTCTACCACCATCGCATCGACATATGCGAACGATTCAAGCAACCTCTTAGTCGAGTACGCTCCAACCGGGGTAATTCGAAATGCTTCCCATCTATCCGCGGTGGAGAATTTCGGCGCGGTCTCGATAAGCCCCTTCAAAGCGGCCCGATCTAGGGCCGAATACACTTGGGTGCTTAGGAACCCAAGATGCTGAGCGAATTCGAAGACCTTCGCCGCGCTGGCATATCCTTCTCCGCTGTCGACTGATCTCTCGACGAAGCTCAGGAGAATAGGAAGAAGGAAATGCTCACGGCCATCAGGAAGCGATATGTCAAATAGATTGCAGACCTGCGACACCGACGGATCAAAGTGTTCGTGATCGCCATAGATAATGGCGCGCAAAAACTCATGGTCGGATACGGTGTATCCCCCCCTTTTCTCTGTTTGAATCTCGATTATCTTCTGCGAATCGACATGACCGCTGCCGATGAACGTATTCACAAAATCGAGGGCCTTTCTCACATTTCGGCCGCTCAAGTTGTCCAGCAATTCGACCAACGGCGGATTGGTTCCCAGCGAGTTAATAAGGGAAAGCAGAAAAGCGCGAAGGGAGGGTGACTTCACGGCAATGTTGGGGGGGAAGTTCTCCATTCTGCCTTCAGTGCTCATCTTTCGAAGAGCATATTGCAGACGCTTCACGACGACTGAGTCGATTCTCGGCGGCGTGATAGAGAAAGCTCGCGGCTGATATGCTGCGAGCGAACCATGGTTTCTCGAGGTATAGAACGTGTCCGGCCTAAGACAGATAAACGCCACAATAGGCCAGGTTTCTGCCAGCGCATGCCCTATCACGTACACTTCGTCCTGAAAGTCAGGTGTACGCTGGTCTATATTGTCCAGGAACAAGACGATTTGACGGTGCCGAGCTTTGACAATCTGCTGAAGACTAGCTCTTAGATGAGAAGGCCGGTTCGCGATCTTTTCCTCCAAGAAGGATATCTCCTTCTCAAGATAGAGAGCGGGATTTGAATCCTTGTACGCACCGTGAACACCCCTCGAAAAGCGGAGTAGGTCTCCTCGGTAGACGTCCCGAACAAACTTGTCTTCCTCTAGGTCCATGCCGTAATCGCGACGCAACTGCGCCTCGCATCGATCTTGAACAAATCTGGACAGGTCGGATGCCAGAGCAGGTTCTTTGAGAAAGTCGACGTACAAGGTGATTGCATTCTCAAGTTCAGCCTTGGCCTCGACTTTTATCAGGTTCCTAAGAAATATTGTCTTCCCGACTCCAACATCCCCCAGCACTATGATCGGTCTCCGTTTAAGTGCAGCCGCAACCTCCTCTGCGGAAGAACCGGTGATGTTTGAGGTGAAATCTGCGGAAAGCCCCTGCTTGGTCTGCGCCGGGGAAATCTGTTCGATCTCAAGTTCCTGACGAGCCAGGAGTGAATAGCGAGTTTCAAGAATCTGCTTGCTTACAAGCGAGTGCTGCGACAGAGCACCGGTCGGCGCGTAGCAACTCCTTAGAAATTCCTCCTCATTGGCAGGAAGCGTAGCGAGGTCAAAAAGAAACAGATCACCTAATTGCTTCAGGCTGGACTGCTCGCCGTTCCTATTCTTTAGGCCTGGGTAAGGATGAATACTGGCCGATAGTTTCTCGGGAGGCAGTGGGGTCCCTTCGGCCCGAAGGGTTTTGTATATATACGAGGTCTCCACACCGGGCTTGGACAGGTTGTCCCAGAGCAGCCGGAAGCCATCTTCCATCCGCTGAAAAGAAGGGAAGCATAGAGCCTTCCCCTCGAATGGCGGAATCCCGTCTTGACGACTACCTAGAAAGGCCACTATCTGGTGACCATTGCACACAACTGCGATTCCGAGCCCGTGGAGTTGGGCGTAGCCTTGGACCTGATCGATCGCTTCCTTAAGCTTCGTATCCAGATCACGCAGGGTTTGGACTTTGCAAATAGTCTTATCAAAGCCGACCGGCAGCTGGAAGCTTAGTTCTTCCCGCTTAGCCTCCCAGACCGCAAAGCGCCTTGGGTTGCCTAACGTGTAGTCCGCATAATCGCCCTCACGGTAGACCTCGCATTCTATGTCAGCGGTCTCCCATCCCAGCACCTCTTTGATAAGACGATCAATCAGCTGGAATCTGGTTGTGGCTTCATTTCGAGACCCGAGCACAGCTTCGGAAATGCTCATGGTTCGCAAATTCTCTTTGGCTGTCTCGAAATCGAGCGGCATGCAAGAGCCCTCCCTTCAACACCCCAACGCTGTGTCTCCACCCGATTCTACAGCGCAATCGGCGCTCGCAGGGTGATCCACATCTGACACCCTCCTCAAAACCGGGTGGCCCACATCTCGCTTCTGAGCGAGACATGGGGCCCCCAATTATTTCTGGATGCGGGAGACGTCGCGGACGGCGCTGCGGGAGGCGCTGGTGGTGAGGGCGGCGTAGACCTGGAGGACCTACGAGACCTTGCGGGTGCGGGATGCGGGCTTCCATGCGGCTGCGCCCTTCGCTTCCATTGCCTCTGGGGAACTCCTGAGCGCCGACTGGGATGCTGCAGGTGCATTTCTTGCACGTCACCACGTAGACGTTTGGCTTGACCGCTCCCTGTTGGCAGTAGTGCATTGACATGGGAGAAGAATAGGCGAATACTCAAGGCGTGTCATCCACAGATGTGGGGAGCCGAGTTCAATCTCGCCGGCCGCCAAAGCAATCGAGAAAGGTCTAACGATGGGCAGGGGGGTATCAGACGCGAGCCAACTCCCGGATCCAGTTGCAAGGGGCTCCGGGTTTACGTTGCCGTGGGCTCCAGCACGCCAGAACCCGTTCAGCCCCCCCCCGAGTCCACGCTGGTACAGCGATTAAGCTGAATTCTGCCGCCAAACGAGGCCGATATCTGTCAGGATTGAAGGGAAAGCTGACTACGATGAACTTCTCATTCATTCATGCTGCGGATCTGCACTTAGGGAGCCCGTTCGTGGGTCTCAGAACAGAAGACTCCAAACTGGCAGACCTGATGACCTCTGCCAGCCGAGATGCACTCGATGGCCTGGTCACTCAGGCCATAGAACTCAAGGTCGGCTTCTTTGTCATTGCCGGCGATGTCTACGACGGAGACTGGAAAGACACGACGATCGGTCTGTTCTTTCATCGCCAGATGTCACGTCTCGAAAGAGCAGGCATTCCGGTATTCCTGGTGCGCGGGAATCACGACGCCGAAAGCGTCATCACAAAGGCCGTCAGACCGCCGAAAGCTGTCAGGACATTCGATCACGATAAAGTACAGAGTCTTGAGCTCCCCGATCTTAAGGTCGTTTTGCACGGGCAGAGCTTCTCAACCCGGGCGGTCACGACAAATCTTGCTGCTGCCTATCCCGCTGCCAGACCGGGTTGGTTCAATATCGGCGTCCTACACACCTCATGTGACAACCGTCCCGGACATGACAACTACGCTCCCTGCTCCCTTGAAGAACTTGTACAGCGCGGCTATCAGTATTGGGCACTTGGCCATGTCCACGCCTTCGAGGTATTGAATGAACACCCTCACATCGTCTATGCGGGAAATCTTCAGGGGCGCAACGCCCGGGAGTGTGGCGATAAGGGAGCAGTGCTTGTAGAGGTGGAGGACAACGAGGTCTCGTCATTGAAGCGGCTTCCTGTAAGCCGAGTGTGCTGGGCGTCCCTCACGATTGATCTCTCCGACATCAAGACGGAAGATGAGGCGTTCGAATCCTACCGTCAAGCGATCTCAAACGAAGTAACACGCTCTCACCAATTGCCATTGATCTGTCGCGTCTCGATAGTCGGCGCCACTCCTATGCACAGGCATTTGCACGAAGATCGTGGACGCCTCCGCGACGAGCTGAAAGCTGCAGCGGATCAGTGCAGAGAAGATATCTGGCTTGAAGACGTTCGCCTGGCGACGAGTGAACCGATCACTGTGCACGGCGCGCAAGCAAACGCGACCGGTATAGACCTGTCCGCAATGCTGTCCCACATTCTTAGCTCGCTCGAACTTTTCGACGAAGCGAAGGCGGAACTTCACACGATCACCTCAAAGATGCCGACGGCTGCGCTCGCGGCAGAGTTGTCCGACGAGCGTATCCCATGCCATCGAAGAGCACCGTACCCAAAACCAGAATCCGTTGATGCGTCGGGCAGGAGAGCTCTTTCAACTCCTCACAGGAGGGAGCTTCGTCGGAGTTGAAGAAGAGTTCGACGATAAGGACAATCCGAGACTTGTGGGAAGGCGCGAATCCGATCGTACCGTCAGTGTCGAAGGGATGAGCAAGGGTACAAGAGACCAACTCTACTTGTCGCTGCGCCTTGCATATCTCGAAGAGTACGCACAAAAGGTGGATGCAGTGTAAGCGTGTGGTGTTGGCCGGGGTGTACACGGGGCGGGGCAGGCTTCAGGATGATTGTATGTCTGAAGCGAAGCTTAAGCTGGATGGGATAGGGTCTGGATCTGTACCTCGCCGTCGTCGCAGTGCGATGGAGCGGCGGCTGATTGTGGAAGAGACGTTGGAGGCGGGGTCTTCGGTGGCTCGGGTTGCCCGGGCACATGGAGTCAACGCGAACCAGGTCTTTCAGTGGCGACGGATGTATCGCGAGGGGCTGCTCGGTGGACAGTCGCAGAGTGCGATGAAGTTGTTGCCGGTAACACTGTCTGACGATGCAGAGCTTGTGCAAGAAGTGCAGGCCGAAGCTATCGCGCCACGCGCTGGAGCGATTCATATCGAGCTTCCCTATCGAGCCTTGATTAGCCTGGAAGGCTGTGTTGATGCGGCGACGGTGCGTGCTGTGCTGGAGAGTTTGCGGTCATGATCGATCTTCCAACGAGCACGCGGATCTGGCTTGCGGCAGGCGTGACCGACATGCGGCGCGGCTTTCATGGGCTGAGTGCTCAGGTGCAGACGGTGCTCGAACAGCAGCCGTTCTCGGGCCATGTGTTCGTCTTTCGCGGACGGCGCGGCGATATTGTGAAGCTGCTCTGGTTCGATGGCGACGGACTCTGTCTTCTGGCCAAAAGGCTGGAGCGAGGACGCTTCATCTGGCCACAGGCAACCAGCGGCAAGGTCTCGCTGACCCGCGCACAGCTCTCGATGTTGCTCGAAGGCATCGACTGGCGAGCCCCCATTCGGACGGCTCATCCGATGTTGAGTGTTTGAGTGATTTATTCAGTGCTCATGCGGCTTTTCCTCTTTTAATCGAAGACGATTTATGGCATACTTCGCTTATGGATGTCGCCCTCACGCTGCCGGATCTGAACGCTCTTGATCCAGATGCGTTGAAGGCGCTGTTGATTGCTCAGCATGAGAAGTACACCGCGACGTTGACCTCGCGGGCCAGTGAGATTGAACGCCTGACGTTGCTGGTTGAGAAGCTGCAACGCATGCTCTTCGGCAGCAAGAGCGAGAAGGTGCTTCGCCAGATCGAACAGTTGGAGTTGCAGCTCGAAGAGCTTCAGACCGCCAGCGCCCTTGAAGAGAGCACAGCGATCACGCCGGCTGTGATACCTGTTGCGGCGAAGCCGTTTCGACGCCCGTTGCCCGAGCATCTTCCGCGCGAAGTTCACACCCACATGCCGGATTCTGCGACCTGCCCGGACTGCGGCGGCAAGCTGCGCGAGCTGGGCGAGGACGCCGCCGAGATGCTGGAGTATGTGCGGGCCTGCTTCAAGGTGATTCGTCATGTCCGTCCGAAGCTGAGTTGCAAGGTCTGCGCTCGCATCGTGCAGGCTCCTGCGCCATCGCGTCCCATCGATCGCGGACTTGCTGGGCCAGGATTGCTGGCCCACGTTCTCGTCGCAAAATATGCCGACCATTGCCCGCTCTATCGGCAGTCGGAGATCTATGCTCGCGAAGGTGTCGATCTCGACCGCTCCACGCTGGCCGGATGGGTCGGCGCAACCAGTGAACTGCTTGCGCCACTGGTCGATGCGGTGCGCGACCATGTGATGTCGGCCAGTAAGCTTCACGCCGATGACACACCGGTTCCAGTGCTCGCGCCCGGTACCGGCAAGACCAAGACTGGAAGGCTCTGGACCTATGTTCGCGATGATCGGCCATCGGGTGATACGACCGCGCCAGCCGTGTGGTTTGCTTACGCCCCGGATCGCAAGGGAGAACGTCCAAGGCAACATCTGAAGGACTACCACGGTGCGTTACAGGCTGATGCCTACGCCGGATTTCATCATCTCTACGTCAGCGGCAACATCTATGAAGTTGCCTGCTGGGCTCATGCACGACGCAAGTTCCACGAGATCCACATCGCGCATCCGTCGCCGACTACAACCGAAGCGATCGAGCGCATCGCCGCTCTCTACGCCATTGAAAAGGAGATTCGAGGCAGCACGGCGGAGATTCGCAAGTCGATACGGCAGGCCCGCGCAAAACCTCTGCTCGACAGCCTGCGCCTCTGGATGGAGACAATGCTCGCGAAGCTTTCCCGCAAGTCCGATACGGCTGCGGCGATCCGCTATGCCCTCTCGCGTTGGCATGCCCTCACGCGCTATGCCGATGACGGCACGCTCGAGATCGATAACAACGCCGCCGAACGTGCGCTACGCGTCGTCGCGCTGGGACGCAAGAACTTCCTCTTCTGCGGCTCGGACGCAGGCGGTGAACGCGCCGCCGCCATCTACTCCCTACTCGGCTCGGCCAAGCTCAACGGCCTCGACCCGGAGATCTATCTCCAGCACGTCCTCACCCAGATCGCCGACCACCCCATCAACCGCATTGCCGATCTGCTCCCCTGGAACGTATCGCTCGCCAGTCCATACGAGCAGTCCTGAATAAGTGTCCACATAAGGTTATGTGGACACTTAAATCCCAACCCAATTCATAGAAACACCCCCACCGACAAGAACGGCCCAGACCATACGCTTACGTTAAGGAGCCACCGCATGCCACCACTCGATGAAAGATAACCCACTCCGCGTCTTCCGTGCAGACTATCGCGCTGACCGCGTCAGTGACAAGTTCAAGGTCAATCCCACCACCTCGGGCCGTT
>Ga0302320_10013360_pt1 | contig 17171 bp, 10 predicted proteins | sample Bog_T0_3_FD_202130 | JGI IMG/M metagenome (GOLD analysis project Ga0302320, IMG submission 202130) | Peat permafrost microbial communities from Stordalen Mire near Abisko, Sweden - Bog_T0_3 | ecosystem: Environmental > Terrestrial > Soil > Wetlands > Peat | place: Sweden: Abisko, Stordalen Mire... | reverse complement strand
CGGCGACCCGGATCTTCCTGGTAATCCGGACCTTCCTGACAATGCTTCGCTTCCGCGCCAGCCCGCGGATGACGGTCGGGCAGATTTCCGATATTGATATTGTTGAAAAATGCCGGCGCCTGGGCCGGACGAGGGAATTGCAGTGGTCGGAGAATACGCCTTGCACCGGCGAACCGGAGTGCCGGGCAGAGTAGGCGTGCTGACGTCATGACGGGCAAACGCCGAATTAGCCGGCAGGTCGGCAAGGATATTCCGCAATTCGCGCCGAATTTCACGGTCTATGTGCTGCCGCCCGACGTCGTTTGCCTCTATTCCGAGGACCGAAAGTTCTTTCTGCACGGCGAGCTCTATTGCGCCCTTGCGTCTGCGATCGCCAAGGGCGGCAGGAGTTTTCGCGAACTCGCGGCCGAACTCGAGCCGCATTTCCCATCCGACAAGATCGAGGAAGCCCTCAAGCGGCTGATGGAGCGGCGCTATATCATTGCGGCCTCGCCCGCTTCCGTGGGCCCCATCGCCGGCTACTGGGCGAGCCTCGGCCTGCCACCCGAGGTCGCGGAGCAAAATCTCGCCAGTTGCAAGGTGCGCATTCAGTCGATCGACGTCGAAGGCGCGGCCGAACTCGGGGCCGCGCTGGCCCAGTTCGGCGTTCGCGTCGTCAACCGCTCCCCCGACCTGACCGTCACGCTGGTCAACGACTACCTCGAAAGCCGGCTGGACGAATTGAACCGGCAGCGCGTGTCGGACGGGTCACGCTGGCTGCTAGTCCAGCCCTCCGGCGCCTTTCCGCTGGTCGGGCCGGTGTTCACGCCTGGCGAAAGCGCCTGCTGGAACTGCCTGTTCGATCGCATGATCCGCAATCGGGAGGTCAAGGGGTTCCTCGACCGCGGACCGGGGCGCGCGGTCGCCGCCTCCCCGCTGCAGCGCAACGGCGTCGGACAAAGCGCCATTCAGCTTGCCGCCCTCGAAATCGCCAAGGCGATCGCCTCCGGTTTTCGTACCGAGTTGCACGATCACATCGTCAGCCTCGATTTGTTGGGCTCGACCATCGCCAAGCACTACGTCGCCACCCGCCCGCAATGTCCGACCTGCGGCCGCAAGAAGCTTATCAATCCGCGCCGGGCGCCGGAGCCGATCGAACTCGGCGCCGGCGACAGGCTGGTGATGACCAGCGGCGGCTACCGGACGGTATCGTCGCGGGCCACGGTGGCGCGGTTCCGCAAGCATGTCAGCCCGCTCACCGGCGTGGTCACGCGGCTGGAGCGGATCGAAGCCGACTTGCCGATGAATACGAATTTTTACGCGGCGCACAATTTCTCAGCGCCCGCCCAGAACGTCAACCAGCTCAGGGCGGGACTGACCGGCGGCAGCTTCGGCAAGGGCTCCACCGCCGAGCAGGGCGAAGCCAGCGCGCTGATGGAGGCGATCGAGCGCTATTCCGGGATCTTTCAAGGCGACGAGATCAGGGCGACGCGCCGGTTCACGGATTTCCCGCCGGGCGACGCCATCCTTCCCAACGACGTCCTGCTGTACAGCGACGCGCAAGCCCAACACAACCATGTGCACGACGGGGACGCGCTCGGGACGCAACCGGCGCCCCCGTTCGATCCGGCTGCCCGGATCGAATGGTCGCCGGTCTGGTCGCAACGCGATCAGCGCTTCAAATATCTTCCGACCAGCCTGTTGTATTTCTTCTACAGCGGCCCTGCCGCCTTCCATGCGGATTCCAACGGCTGCGCCGCCGGCAACACGGTCGAGGAAGCCATCGTCCAGGGTTTTCTCGAACTGGTGGAACGGGATTCCTATGCGATCTGGTGGTACAACCGCCTGCAGCGGCCGGAAGTGGACCTGAGCCAGTTCGACGATTCCTACGTTCGCGATCTGCAGAGCCAGCTCGCCGAATCCGGACGCCGGCTCTGGGTGCTCGACATCACCAGCGATCTCGGCGTTCCCACCTATGTCGCGATCCTGCACTGGATGCAGAACGGCCAGGAAAACATCGAGTTCGGCTCCGGCGCGCATTTCGACAAGCGCATCGCCCTGCTGCGCGCCTTGACGGAGCTCAACCAGTTCCTGTCGATCGGCCTGATGGGCGGCGGCACCGGCGAGAAAGCGAGCCTTGACGGCATCAATCCGTTGTACCTGCGCGATCATCCGTTCCTGACGCCGGGCGGCAAGCCGCTCGCGCCGGCCGCCGACGCCAAGCCCGTTCCCCTCCACAACACCCGCGAGCAGGTCGACGCCTGCGTCGACATCGCCCGGCGCGCCGGCCACGATTTCCTCGTCCTCAATCAGAGCCGGCCCGACGTCGGCGTCTCCGTCGTCAGGGTGATCGTTCCGGGATTGCGGCACTTCTATCTCCGTTTCGCGCCGGGCCGGCTTTACGATGTCCCGGTGAAACTGGGATGGCTGGAGCGACCGCTTGCGGAAAACGAGCTGACGCCGTTTCTTCCCCATACCTGAGGGTTCGGCTTGCGCGCTCCCGCCAAAACCAGAAAGCAGCGGCTCACGCCGCCAGCCATTTCCGCCCGGCTGACGGCCCACATCGGGCTTCAAGCGCAGCCGGACGGCAGCCTCCTCGCCTGCTTCGATGATCATTCGGTCGGTCTTGGAAAATTCAGCGCCGGCACCGCGAAGCGCGCGCAGGCCCTGACGACAGGCCTTGCGCTCGGCGCGTTTGCATCAGAAAGCGCTGTCGACAGGGAAACCGATCTGTTGGTGCGCCGGCTGGCCCAGCGCGGCCTTCTGGAATACCGGATCGGCCACGGGCGCGACGATGAGGACAAGGTCGTCATCGAGCCGCAGCTTCCCGACTACTGGCCGCAAATGCCCGACCTCGGCAATGCCGATACCATCGTGCTGTCGCGGTTTGCCTATTTGCGCCGGCGCGGCAGCGAGATGGTGCTGGAATCGCCGCGCGCCGGCGCCTTGTTCAGAATTGGCGATCCGAAAATCGCAGCCGCTCTCGCCACGCTGTCGGCGCCCCAGAAAATCAGCCGGTTCCGGCGGCAGCCGGATTTCCCCGGAATCCAGCTTCTCGCGCTGCTGGTGGATTGCCGGATGCTGTTCAAGGTCGATGCCGCCGGCGGCAACCTTCGGGCAGCTGAAGGGGACGACGATCTCGTACTCTGGGATTTTCACGATCTTCTGTTCCACACCCACAGCACCGAAGGCCGGCAGGCTAACCCGCTGGGCGGCATCTATCCCTATGCCGGCCTGATCCCGCCGCCACCGGCAGTGCGGCCGCGCTGGCCTGGAAAGAAAATCGATCTTCGCAAGCTTTCGGTTGATTCCTCCGAGCCCGCTTCGCCGTTCGCGACAGTCCTGCATCAACGCCATTCGACGCGCAATTTCGACGACCAGCATCCGATCACACTGCCCGAGCTGTCGCGGTTTCTCGAATGCACCGCGCGGGTGCGATCGAAATGGAAGAGCCGGGCCGACCTAGGCGACGGCGGCCCGATGGTCGGCTATGCAGCGCGCCCCTATCCGTCCGGCGGCAGCGCCTACGAGTTCGAGCTTTATCTGGCCGTCGCCAATTGCGAAGGGCTACCGCGGGGTTTTTATCACTACGATGCCGACCGGCATGCGCTGGTGCCGATCGGCACGCGGGCCGGGGAATTCGATGCGCAGCTCGCGGCCGCCGAATATGCCATGGGCGCGCCGGCTCCGCCGCAGATCGTGATCACGATCGCCGCGCGCTTTTCCCGGGTGTCATGGAAGTACAGTTCGGTCGCCTACTCGCTGATCCTGAAGGATACCGGCGTCCTGCTCCAGACGCTGTATCTGATGGCGACCGATATGGGGCTCGGCGGCTGTGCGATCGGGACCAACAATATCGATCTGTTCGCGAAGATGACCGGCATCGAATTCCATGTCGAGGGCCCGGTCGGTCAATTTGCGCTCGGCCGCGCCGGCTCGCCGGAAGACTCCGAAACCGACGGACACGCTTGACTCATATCAATCGGCCGATTGGCGTTCGCGCCTACGTTTTTCCTGAAACCAGTGGCCCGCTCATCACGTTGAACGCGGGAACGTTCAGGAAAGACCGGACATGCCAACCCACTTCCACGCCATCATCTGGATCGACCATTCCCAGGCCAAGATCTTCCACATCGGCCTGACCGGCGGGGATGAGGTAACCTTGCACCCGCATATGCCCACACGACACCTTCACCACAAGGCCAATTCGGTTGGCAGCGGGCATGTCGGCTTCGACAAGGAGTTTTTCGCACAGGTGCTGAACGCCGTCAGCGACGCCGGCGAGATCCTGATCATCGGGCCGGCCGGCGCGAAGACCGAACTTGCCAAATATCTGCGCGAGCAGCACCCGAAGATCGGCGATCGCATCGTCGCGGTGGAAGCCGCCGATCACCCCAGCGACCGCGAGATCGTGGCTTACGCCAAGAAGCACTTCAAGATCGGCCCCAGCGGCTTGCGCCAGCAGGCCTGAGGCTGAATGCAACACCGTCGGCGCATCGCGGCGGCGGTTGATCCATCTCAAAGACGCCAGTCCGGATTTGGCTTGTTCTTGGGCCGCGGTTGTTCCTTCCCCGGATTCACCCGCTTCAACTTCCGGATGCTCATGGGTCCTCCCGGGAGCATCCGTTTTTGTTTGGGGCCTTGGCCGCCTCCGGGGTTGCACGCTTCGATCATTGATGGAACTTCGAGGGCAACGACATCCCCCCTCCACTCCTCTCGGCCAATTGATAGGCCATCGCCGCTCACGCGAGATCAAATCCCCGATACCGACGGACCACCCGGGCGCATGGCTGCGGGCGCCAACAAGCGGCGAAACTCCAAAAGAGCTCTCCTGAGCCGCAGGTCCGAGCGTTCCAGGCCGGAATGGCTTATCTTTCCGAATATTAAGGCGACAACCCGCTGTGGAAACGCTCAAATGCAGGGCCCGAAACGCCAAAGCAGGCTGGCAAACGGGTGCGTTGTGTTAGATTGCCGGGCTCCAAACGGAGCGCGGAACCAATGGCGGGACTATGGACCAACCGGTAAAATCTTTCAGAGAGGCTCCTCCAATCGGACCTTCGCAGAGCGCCAAGGCTCGACCGCGCCGACGCTTTTCTCTCGCGTTGATTTCGGTTTTGCTGATTCTGCTCGCCGCCGGCGTCTGGTGGGCGAAGCAGGGAACCGCGCCGCAGCAGGCCGCCGCCGGTCGAAATACGGCGCCGATGCCGATCGTGTCCGAGACTGTCGGCAAGGGCGATATAGGGATCAATCTCAACGCGCTCGGCACCGTGACCTCGCTGGCGACTGTCACCGTCAGGACCCAGATCAGCGGTTACCTGTTGAAAGTCGATTTCAAGGAAGGTCAGGACGTCAAGAAGGGCGACCTGCTCGCCGAGATCGATTCGCGGCCCTATGAAGCGACACTGGCGCAAGTGAAGGGACAGCTGGCGCGCGACGAAGCGCTGCTGAAGGGTGCCCAGGTCGACCTTGCCCGTTACCAGGGCCTGGCGGCGCAGAATGCCGTGCCGCGTCAGACACTGGACACACAGGTCGCCCTGGTCGCACAGGACGAGGGCACGGTCGAAGCCGACCGCGGGACGGTCAAATCGGCCGAAGTCAACCTGCAATATTGCCGGATCCTGTCGCCGCTGGACGGTCGCGTCGGGCTGCGTCAGGTGGACCAGGGCAATTATGTGACGCCCGGCGACGCCAGCGGGCTCGTCGTCATCACGCAGCTGCAACCGATCAGCGTGCTGTTCACGGTCCCCGAGGACAATCTGCAGGCGATTTCGAAGCGGCTTCAGCAGGGAGCCGAACTCCCCGCGATGGCCTTCGATCGCAGTGGCGCCAGCAAGATCGCCGACGGCACGCTGCAGACCTTCGACAGCCAGATCGATCCCACCACTGGAACGATCAAGCTGCGGGCGCAGTTCCCCAACGACACCCGCACTCTTTATCCAAATCAATTCGTCAACATCCGGCTGCTGCTCGACACCCACAAGGACGTCACGACGATGTCGACGGCGGGCATCCAGCGCGGTGTGCCGGGCACGTTCGTCTATCTCATCAATGCCGACAACACGGTATCGGTCCGCCCGGTTCAACTCGGCATCACCGATGGCGACCACGTGGAGGTGCGCTCGGGCCTGGTGCCGGGCGACCGCATCGTCATTGACGGCGCCGACAAGCTGCGCGAGGGCGGCAAGATCCTCATTCGCTCGGAGTCAGCGACCAGCCCGCCGGCCTCCCCGGATGCCAAGCAGGGGGCCAAGAAGCAACGCCCGGCGGGCGGACAGGCGCAATGAACCCGTCGCAGCCGTTCATCCTGCGGCCGGTGGCGACCACCCTGCTGATGATCGCCATCATGCTGTCCGGCGCGCTGGCGTTTCGGTTTCTTCCGGTCGCCGCCTTACCCGAAGTGGACTATCCGACCATCCAGGTGCAGACCTTCTATCCGGGCGCCAGTCCGGACGTCATGACATCCTCGGTCACCGCGCCGCTGGAGGTGCAGTTCGGCCAAATGCCGAATCTCAACCAGATGAGTTCGGTGAGTTCCGCCGGCTCATCGGTGATCACGCTGCAGTTCGGTCTCGCGATCTCGCTCGATGTCGCGGAACAGGAGGTGCAGGCAGCCATCAATGCGGCAGGCAATCTGCTACCCTCCGACCTGCCCGCGCCGCCGATCTACGCCAAGGTCAATCCCGCTGACGCGCCGATCCTCACTTTAGGGCTGACGTCGAAGACGATGCCGCTGACGCAAGTCGAGGATTTCGTCGACACGCGCCTTGCCCAGAAGATCTCCCAGATGCCCGGGGTCGGCCTTGTCAGCATCTCCGGCGGCCAGCGGCCGGCGGTTCGCATTCGTGCCGATATCCGCAAGCTCGCGGCCTACGGATTGAACATCGACGATCTGCGCACCACCCTGGGCAACGCCAACATCAACACGCCCAAGGGAAATTTCGACGGGCCGATGCGCGCCTACACCATCAACGCCAACGATCAGATCCGCAATGCCAGCGACTACAAGCAGCTGATCGTCGCCTACAAGAACGGCTCGCCGGTCCGGCTCAGCGATGTCGGCGACGTCGTCGACGGAGCCCAGAACGACAAGCTCGGCGCCTGGATGAACGAAACGCCGGCGGTGATTCTCAACATCCAGCGACAACCCGGCGCCAACGTCATTGCGGTGGTCGAAGGCATCAAGGCGTTGTTGCCGCAGTTGCAGGCCACCCTGCCCGCCACGATCGACCTCAACATCCTGACCGACCGCACCGTCACCATCCGCGCCTCGGTGCAGGATGTCGAATTTGAGCTGGCGCTCGCGGTCCTGCTCGTCGTGCTGGTGATCTTCGTATTCCTGCGTAACGCGCGCGCCACCCTGATTCCGAGCCTTTCGGTTCCGCTGTCGCTGGTCGGCACGCTGGGCGCCATGTACCTGTTCGGCTTCAGCCTCAACAATCTCTCATTGATGGCGTTGACGATCGCGACCGGATTCGTGGTCGACGATGCCATCGTGGTGATCGAGAACATCTCGCGTTACATCGAGGAGGGAGATTCGCCGTTGCGGGCGGCGCTTCGCGGCTCCGAACAGATCGGCTTCACCATCATCTCGCTGACGGTGTCGCTGATTGCCGTTCTGATTCCGCTGCTGTTCATGGGAGACGTGGTCGGCCGGCTGTTCCGGGAATTCGCCATCACGCTGTCGGTCACGATCCTGATCTCCGCCGTCGTCTCCCTGACCCTGGTGCCGATGGCCTGCGCCAAGCTGCTCAAGGCCGAAACCGAATCGCACGAGAACGCATTCCAGCGTTACAGCCGCGAGGGCTTCGACCGGATCATCGCGCTCTACGGCCATGCGCTGAATTGGGTGCTCGATCGCCAGACCTTCGTGTTGCTCGTCGCGCTGGCCACGTTCGCGCTGACCGCCCTGCTCTACGTCATGATTCCCAAGGGCTTTTTTCCGCTGCAGGACACCGGCGTCATTCAGGCCATCTCGGAGGCGCCGCAGTCGGTTTCCTATGCCGCGATGGCGGAGCGCCAACAGCAGCTCGCCAGCGCCATCCTGAAGGACCCGGACGTCGACAGCCTCTCGTCCTTCATCGGCGTCGACGGCACCAACACCACGCTCAACAGCGGCCGCATCCTGATCAATCTCAAACCGCATGATCAGCGCAAATCCGACATCGCCGCGGTCATGCAGCGGCTCAAGGACCGCACGGCGTCGCTCACCGGCGTCACGCTGTACATGCAGCCGGTTCAGGACCTGACGATCGAGGGTACCGTCAGCCGGACGCAATACCAGTTCATCCTCCAGGACGCCGACCCGGCGCAGCTTGCCGAATGGACCCCCAAGCTGGTCGACAGGCTGAACCAGCTTCCGCAACTGGCCGACGTCGCCAGCGACATCTCGCAGCAAGGATTGTCGGTCTTCGTCGAAATCGACCGCGACCAGGCCGCCCGCTTCGGGATCACGCCGGCGACGATCGACAATGCGCTCTACGACTCCTACGGACAGCGGATCGTCTCCACCATCTTCACCAATTCGAACCAGTACCGGGTCATCCTGGAAGCCGACCCGTCGCTGCAAACCTCGCTGCAGGCACTGTCGGCGATCTACCTGCCCTCCTCGGTGGGCAATGCGCCGGTACCGCTGGCGGTGATGGCCAGGATACGCGAGGAGACCGCGCCGCTGCAGGTCTCGCACCTCGGACAGTTTCCCTCGGCCACCGTGTCCTTCAACCTGGCGCCGGGTGCGTCGCTCGGCGAGGCCGTGAATGCGATCAAACAGGCGCAGATCGAGATCGCCCAGCCGCTCGGCGTGATCACCAGTTTTCAGGGCGCGGCGCTGGCATTCCAGTCCTCGCTTTCCAACCAGCTGTTCCTGATTCTCGCGGCGATCGTCACCGTCTATATCGTGCTGGGTGTGCTCTATGAGAGCTTCATCCATCCGCTCACGATCCTTTCGACCCTGCCGTCCGCCGGCATCGGCGCGCTGCTGGCGCTGATGATTGCCGGCGACGACCTGACCATCGTCGCCATCATCGGCATCATCCTGCTGATCGGCATCGTCAAGAAGAACGCGATCATGATGATCGACTTCGCGCTGGACGCCGAACGCAACGAGGGCAAGCCGCCGCGCGAAGCGATCTATCAGGCCTGCCTGCTGCGGTTTCGGCCCATCCTGATGACGACCATGGCCGCGGTGCTCGGCGCGTTGCCGTTGATGATCGGCACCGGCGCCGGCTCCGAATTGCGGCACCCGCTCGGCATTTCCATCGTCGGCGGACTTTTGGTCAGCCAATTGTTGACCCTGTTCACGACGCCGGTGATCTATCTCTGGTTCGACCGCCTGGCGCTGCGGTTTTCCGGGCGTTCGGGCGACGCCGGCCGGGCGAGCGAAGCGAACTGAGCCATGGAGCCTTCAACCCCCTTCATCCGCAGGCCGGTCGCAACCACGTTGCTGACCTTCGGTCTTGCGGCAGCGGGGATCGTTGCGTTTTTCAAACTGCCGGTTTCGCCGCTGCCGCAGGTGGATTTTCCAACCATTTCGGTGCAGGCCACCCTGCCCGGCGCCAGCCCGCAGGATGTCGCCACCACGGTCGCAAGCCCGCTCGAGCGCCATCTCGGGCAGATCGCCGACGTCACCGAGATGACCTCCTCGAGCACGGTCGGAGGCACCCGCATCACCCTGCAGTTCGGGCTCGACCGCGACATCAACGGTGCGGCGCGCGACGTGCAGGCGGCAATCAACGCGGCTCGCGCCGACCTTCCGAGCAGCCTGCGGACCAATCCGACCTACCGCAAGGTCAATCCGGCCGACGCGCCGATCCTCATCCTGACCCTGACCTCGGACACGATGACGCGGGGCGATCTGTATGACGCCGCATCGACCGTGCTGGCGCAGAAATTGTCGCAGGTCGAGGGGATCGGTGAAGTCGTGGTCGGCGGCAGCTCACTGCCGGCGGTCAGGGTCGATCTGATACCGCAGGCGATCTACAAATACGGCATCGGGCTGGAGGACGTCCGCGCGGCACTTGCAAGCGCCAACGCCCACAGCCCGAAGGGCGGCATCGACGTCGGCGACCAGCGCTACCAGATCTACGCCAATGACCAGGCCAACAAGGCCGACGACTATAAATCGCTCGTCGTCGCCTACCGGAACGGTTCCGCGGTGCACCTCTCGGACGTCGGCGAGGTGACCGACGCGGTCGAGAACCTCCGCAACGCCGGGCTTGCCAACGGCAAGCCGGCGGTCCTGATCATCCTCTACCGGCAGCCGGGCGCCAACATCATCAGCACGGTCGATCTGGTAAAGGCGCTGTTGCCGCAGTTGCGGGCGTCGATTTCGCCCGCCATCGACCTCGGATTTGCGGTCGACCGTTCGACCACCATCCGCACCTCGCTGCGGGACGTCGAGCGCACCCTGATCCTCGCGGTGATGCTGGTGATCATCGTGGTTTTCGCATTCCTGCGAAACCTGCGTGCGACACTGGTGCCGGTGGTGGCGGTCTCGGTATCGTTGATCGCGACCTTCGCCGCGATGTACCTTATCGGCTACAGCCTCGACAATCTCTCGCTGATGGCGCTCACGGTGGCCACCGGATTCGTGGTCGACGATGCGATCGTCGTTCTCGAAAACATCACCCGCTACATCGAGGGCGGCATGTCCCCGATGCAGGCCGCGCTGAAGGGAGCCAACGAGGTCGGCTTCACCGTGCTGTCGATGAGCATCTCGCTGATTGCCGTGTTCATTCCAATCCTGCTGATGAGCGGCATCGTCGGCCGCCTGTTCCGCGAATTCGCCATGACGATCTCGATTTCGATCCTGATCTCGCTGGCGATTTCGCTGGCAACCACGCCGATGATGTGCGCGGTACTGCTGCGCAGCGAATCCGGCGTCAGGCACGGCCGTCTCTATCAGGTCAGCGAGCGCTTCTTCGATGCCATGCTCAGCGGCTATCGGAGGTCGCTGAACGTCGCTTTCCAGAATCCGCTGGCTATCATGTCGATCTTCGCGGTGGTGCTGGGTCTCAACGTTTACCTGTACGTCATCATCCCGAAAGGCTTCTTCCCGCAGCAGGACACCGGGCGGGTCATCGGCATCATCCAGGCCGATCAGAGCATTTCGTTTCAGCTGATGCAGCAGAAGCTGACGCAGTTCGTCACCATCCTCAAGAGCGACCCCGCGGTCGAGACGGCCGTCGGATTCACCGGCGGCGGCCAGACCAATTCCGGCTTCATGTTCGTCTCGCTGTATCCGCTCGCCCAGCGCGGTATTTCGGTGGACGGCGTGATCGGGCGGCTGCGGCGATCGATGGCGGTGGTTCCCGGAGCGACCCTGTTCCTGCAGGCGGTGCAGGATATCCGCATCGGCGGCCGGGCCAGCAATGCACAGTATCAATACACGCTGCAGAGCCCGACGCTGGAAGAACTCAACGACTGGACGCCGAAGATCGCTGCCGCGCTGCAAAACGAGCCCAACCTCGCCGACGTCAATAGCGACCAGCAGAACAAGGGACTGGAATCCAACCTCGTGATCGACCGCGATGCGGCCGCCCAGCTCGGAATCACCGTCAGCCAGATCGACAACACGCTGTACGACGCGTTCGGCCAGCGTCAGGTTTCGACCATTTACGTCGCCCGCAACCAGTATCATGTGATCATGGAGGTGGCGCCACGTTACTGGCAGGATCCGGCAACGCTAAAGGATGTCTATGTCAGCACGTCGGGCGGCGCCGTCGGCGGCTCCCAGGCGACCAACGCCGTGGCGGGCACGGTCACAGCCGCCAAGGGCGCGAGTTCGGCGAACACGGCCAATGCGCAAGCCGCCCGGAATCTCGCGACCAACTCGATCGGCGCCACCGGCAAAGGGGTGGCCTCGACCGGCTCGGCGGTCTCGACCAGCCAGGAGACGATGGTTCCGCTCGCCGCGGTCGCGCATTTTACCCAGGGCGCGACCCCGCTCGCCGTCAACCATCAGGGTCTGCTGGTCGCCAACACCATCTCGTTCAATCTGCCGCCGGACGTGTCGCTGAGCACCGCCGTCGCCACGATCGAAGCCACCATGAACCGGATCGGCGTGCCGGCCTCGATCCGCGGCACCTTCCAGGGTACCGCGAAGGCGTTCCAGGATTCGCTCGCCAACCAGCCCTTCCTCATCCTGGCGGCCCTGGTCACGATCTATATTGTTCTGGGAGTGTTGTACGAAAGCTACGTTCATCCCCTCACAATTCTGTCTACACTGCCCTCAGCCGGCGTCGGCGCCCTCTTGGCGCTGATGGCGTTCCGAACCGACTTCAGCATCATGGCGCTGATCGGCGTCATCCTGCTGATAGGCATCGTGAAGAAGAACGCGATCATGATGATCGATTTTGCACTCGAGGCGGAACGAAGGCGTGGGTTGAGCGCGCTCGACGCGATCCGCGAAGCCTGCCTGCTGCGCTTCAGGCCGATCATGATGACGACGATGGCTGCCATGCTCGGCGCCCTTCCGCTGGCGATCGGCATGGGCGATGGCGGCGAGCTTCGGCAACCTCTCGGCATCGCCATCGTCGGAGGTCTCATTCTCAGCCAGGTGCTGACGCTCTATTCGACGCCGGTGATCTATCTGTATATGGATCGCTTCAGCGCGTGGAGCCGGCGCCGCCGAACCGGCGGCGCGGCACCTCTCGCCCCCAACGCCACCCTGCAACCGGGCGAATAGATGTCAGTAACCGTTTCCGCCCCGGACCGACTCCCCCGCACGCTCCCGCGTGTTTGCGCGACCGCAACGTCGCCGGCCCGATGGGCCCGCGGCATCCGCGTCGCCTTTACCCTGGTGATGCTCGGCCCGGCCTTGTCGGGCTGCATTCTTGGATCCGAGCGGCCCGACCTCGATCTGGATGTGCCCGCGACCTATCGCGAGGCCCCGCGGGGCCAACCCGACGCCGCGGTTCCGGCGGTGGACTGGTGGCGCGGATTTCATTCCAGCGAGCTGACCAGCCTGATGCAGGCGGCCCAGATCTACAATCTCGATATCGCGGTGGCCGTGGCCCAGATCGTCCAGGCCGACGCCCAGGTCGGGATATCCGGCGCACCATTGCTGCCGTCGGTCACGGGAACCGGAACCGCCGAGCGCATCCGTAGCGCAGCCTCTTCCAGCGGCGGCGGCGCCTCCTTCGGCCCGACGACGACCTCGCAATTCAACCTTGGGCTCACCGCGAGCTACATGGTCGATTTCTGGGGCAAGAACCGCGCGACGTTGATGGCCGCGGAAGAGAGTGCCAGCGTCTCCCGCTACAACCGCGAAGTCGTGACGCTGACCACGATCGTGACCGTGGCCAATACCTATTTCCAGATCCTGGCCTCCCAGGATCAACTGCGCGTCGCCCGCCGCAATCTCGCCGCCGCCGAGCGGATTTTGACCCTCATCAAGCAGCAGTTCAACGGCGGTACGGCTTCGCAGCTCGATCTGTCACAACAGGAGGCGCTGGTGGCGACCGTACGCGCCTCGATACCGCCGCTACAGGTCACGCTGGAACAGAATATCGCGGCCCTCGCCCTGCTGGTCGCCCGCGCGCCGGCGAACTTCAATGTCGCCGGCGGAACGGCCTCGCAAATCGCCGTTCCGCGGGTGACGCCCGGCATGCCCTCGGAATTACTCTATCAGAGACCCGACGTTCGTCAGGCTGAAGCGCAACTCGCATCGTCCAACTTCAGCGTCGAGGCTGCGCGCGCGGCGTTCTTTCCGCAGATACAGCTGACTGCCCAGACCGGGGTACAGAGCGCGGCGCTCGCCTCGCTATTCGGGCCGGGCGCGTGGTTCTATACCCTGTCCTCCGGGCTGACCCAGCCGCTGTTCGACGGCTTCCTGCTGGAAAGCCAGCTCAAGCAGGCCAAGGGCCTGCAACTGCAATATCTTCAGGCCTACCGCAAAGCGGTGCTCTCGGCGTTCGCCGATGTCGAAAAGGCTCTGGTCGCGTTGTCAAAATATACGCTGCAGGAGCGGCTGCAGACCGAGGCGGTCACCGCTTCCCGCAAGGCCTTCGACGTATCGGAAACGCAATACCGCGGCGGCACCGTCAACCTCCTCACCGTCCTGCAGACCGAGCAAACGCTGTTCACGGCGGAAAACACTCTGGTTCTGGTGCGGCTGTCGAAACTGCTGGCCGCAAGCAGCCTGTTCCAGGCGCTGGGCGGCGGATGGACGCCGGGCGGAACGCTGGCTTCATTGGAACCGCCAGGCCAGAACTAGCGGAAGACCGGCTTTACGCCGGATGCAACCATGTTGGGGAATGGGTCGTGAGAAAAATGACTTTTGGGTGGGCGGCGGTGCTGGCGGTTGCGATGGCAGCCGCGGTGAGTTCGCCGGCGGCTGCGCAGCAGCGCGCGATGGCGGCGCCGAACAATACGCCGCTGACGTTCGGCATGAATGCGGACGAGGCGTCGCAAGCCCTGGGAGCCCCGCTGAGCTATGTTCGCGGCCGCCCCGGCGATGAACTCTACCTCGCTTCGCCCAATGTCAGGGGCGGTGCATTGTCGAGCCGAAGCGACGGACTCTACCTGCAATTCCGGCGCGGCCGGCTCGAGGGCTGGAAGGGCGATTGGGGAACGGTTCGGCCGTAATGCGATGGATTGCACCGCCATGATCAAATCGAGAATTCTCAACTCCGCCATGGCCGCGCTGGCCTGTGCCGTTGCCACGACGGCGGCCTGCGCCCAGGACTATGGCGGTCGCCCCGTGCGCTTCGGCAACACCAGCGCATGGTCCTTCGACGGCCGCGACGACAGGCGGGACTTCCCCACCAACGGCTTCTTTCCGGGAAATTTCGCGGCCGATCCGCCGGGCACGGCCATCGGGGCCGCCGGACTCTTCGGCAGCACGCCCTGGCACTCTGCGTTGCCCTACCCGTCGCAGGTCATTTTTGGACCGCCTGGCTATCAGACCTACTGCGCCCGACGCTATCGCTCCTACGACCCTGCGTCCGGCACCTTTGTCGGCGCGGACGGCGCGCGCCATCGCTGTTGATGGCGATGTTTTATTCGTGCGGCCGATCCCGGATATCGCTCAAATCAGATTCCTGATCGCGCAACTTCTCGGGATTCGGCGCTTCCTTCGCGATCCGGTCGCGCACGGATTTGGTACAGCGGATAGAGCTCTCGCTCTTCGTTTTCGTCCGCTTTGCCCGCAAGACGCGACGGGAGCCGGTGAAATTGCCGTTGCCATTTACAAGAACACCTTGTTAACGAAATCATTCCGCAGGGCCGGCAGCATTTTGACATTTTCAGACAGTTCTCGCGACGCATGGCAGGAGCCGTTCTTGGCTGCCAGCTTCGCCGAGAGCCCCGATCGCGAGATCGAGGACAACGAGGTGCCTTGAAATCTCTTTAATCGTCCGTTCCAGCTGCGCGTTCGACGCCATAATCACGGTGACCGCGGCTGCGACCAGGGTTCTCGGGTCCGCCGGGCTCTCGATATTTACTCTCGCAAACAGAGGAAATACGTTGTTCATTTTTCTCTGGCTCGGAGCTTCTGCAAAGTGGAGCCAGCCTCGATGAGGAGGCGGGCTTTGTTGGTGAGCGGTGCGCACTGAGAGTAAGCACCGATATGGCCTGGTTAGCCCAAACTGGCAGCCTCCGCTGCTGCGCGCTGCATGCTCGACGACATCTCGTTGGTCACCGTGCTCTGCTCCTCGACCGCGGCGGCGGTCGAGGTAACGTACTGGCTCACGTTCTGTATCGCATGCTTGATCTCGGTCAGGGCAGTCACAACATCTCCGGAAATGCCGTTGAGGCTCGCAATCTCCTGGCCGATCCTGTCGGTCGCCTGCTTAGCCTGGTTGGCGAGGCTTTTCACTTCCGAAGCGACCACCGCGAAACCCCGCCCAGCTTCGCCCGCGCGCGCCGATTCGATGGTGGCATTGAGGGCAAGCAGGTTGATCTGTCCGGTGATGTTGCCGATCAGTTCGACGATGCCGCTCATCGAATCGGCGGCGGCGCTGAGACGCTGCGCCTGACCGTCAGCGGCCTCGACCTTGCCAACCGCATCGGAAGCCGTATTCTTCGATTTCGTCATCGCTTCGGAAATCTCCCGCACCGATGCGTTCAATTCCTCGGCGCCGGCCGCGACCGACTCCATCATGCCCCGCACGTGCTCGTTCTTCATGCGGGCGACGACCTGTTTTGTGGTGTCGGTCGCGTATTTTACCACCTTGAACGGCTTTCCGTTCATATCCAGGATCGGATTGTAGGAAGCCTGGATCCAGACCTCCTTGCCGCCCTTGCCGATGCGCTTGTATTCCGCGGCCTGATATTCGCCGCGATTGAGCGCCGCCCAGAACTCGCGATAGGCCGCTCCGTCGCACTCCGACGGTTGAACGAACATGCTGTGGTGCTTGCCCTGGATCTCGGGCAGCGCGTAACCGAGCGTGTGGAGGAAATTATCGTTCGCAGTTCTTATCGTGCCTTCCATGTTGAACTCGATCACCGCCTGCGATTTTCCGATCGCGGCGATCTGTCCGGAGAGATCGGCCGTGCTCAGCTTCGCTTCGGTGACGTCGGTGGCGAATTTGACCACTTTGAACGGCTTGCCCTTCTCGTCCAGGATCGGATTGTAGGAGGCGAGAATCCAGACCTCCCTGCCGCCCTTGCCGATCCGCTTGAACTCGGCGGCCTCGTACTCCCCGCGATTGAGCTTTGCCCAGAAATCCCGATAGGCGGCGCTGTCGCGCGTCGCCGGATCGACAAACATGCTGTGATGCTTGCCCTGGATTTCGGCCAGCGAATAACCCAGCGCGTTGAGGAAATTCTGGTTCGCCGTGATGATGGTACCGTCCAGATTGAACTCGATGACCGCCTGGGACCGGCCGATGGCCGCGACCTTGCCGGCCTCCTCCATGGCGCGGATCTTGGCGGCTGTGATGTCGGTCGCGAATTTGACGACCTTGACGACCTTGCCGCTGCGGTCGAGGATCGGGTTATAGCACGCCTGGATCCAGACTTCCTTGCCGCCCTTGCCGATGCGCTTGTACTCCGCAGCCTGGTATTCGCCCCGGTTGAGCTTCGCCCAGAACTCCCGATAAGCGGCGGTGTCGCGCAGCGCCGGTTCGACGAACATGCTGTGATGTTTGCCCTGGATCTCGGACAGCGAATAGCCCAGCGCGTCCAGGAAATTCTGGTTCGCCGTGATGACGGTGCCGTCGACATTGAACTCGATGACCGCCTGCGACCTGCTG
>Ga0302320_10013359_pt1 | contig 17173 bp, 13 predicted proteins | sample Bog_T0_3_FD_202130 | JGI IMG/M metagenome (GOLD analysis project Ga0302320, IMG submission 202130) | Peat permafrost microbial communities from Stordalen Mire near Abisko, Sweden - Bog_T0_3 | ecosystem: Environmental > Terrestrial > Soil > Wetlands > Peat | place: Sweden: Abisko, Stordalen Mire... | reverse complement strand
TGTTGGTTGTCAGCGAACCAGATCACAGGGTCATTCAGGCAAGTGCCAACGCCGCCGATTTTCTGAATATCAGGCAAGTCGTCGGAATGCCGCTTGCGGATATCGAAGGCGATCTGCTGCTTCGCATCCTCCCGCATCTCGGTCCGACTTCGCAGGGTTTGCCGATTGCCGTCAGGTGCCGCATTGGCAATCCCGGCGCGGAATTCGACGGCCTTCTGCATCGGCCGCCCGCCGGCGGATTGATCATCGAACTTGAGCGCGCCGGGCCATCGGTAGATCTCTCCAAGCATATCGCCAGCGCACTTGAGAAAATTCGTACCTCCTCTTCGCTCCGCGCGCTGTGCGACGAGACAGCGAATTTGTTTCAGGATCGCACCGGCTACGATCGGGTGATGGTCTACCGCTTCGACGACGAAGGCCATGGCGAGGTTTTTTCCGAGCGGCGCAAGTCCGATCTCGAGGCTTATCTCGGCAACCGCTATCCGGCATCGGACATTCCGCAGATGGCCCGACGCCTGTATGAACGCACTCGCGTTCGTGTGCTGGTCGATGTGGGCTATGAACCTGTGCCGCTGCAGCCGCGGATTTCACCGCTGACCGGGAGCGATCTCGACATGTCGCTCTGCTTCCTGCGCAGCATGTCGCCGATTCACCTGCAATATCTGAAAAACATGGGTGTCGGCGCCACGCTGGTGGTTTCGCTGGTGGTCGGGGGCAAGCTGTGGGGTCTTGTGGCCTGTCACCATTATGAGCCTCGCTTCATTCATTTCGAATTGAGGGCGGTTTGCGAATTACTCGCGGAGGCGATCGCGACGCGGATTGCGGCGCTGGAAAGTTTCGCCGAAAGCCAGTCGGAAATCTTTGTTCAACGGCTTGAGCAGCGGATGATCGAGGCGGTATCGCGCGAAGGCGACTGGCGGGCGGCGATCTTCGACAGTTCGCAATCGATCCTCCAGCCGCTCGGAGCAAGCGGCGGCGCGCTCATTTACGAAGGGCAGGTCGTCTCGACCGGTGAGGTTCCCGGAACCCAGGAAATTCGGGAGATTGGCGCCTGGCTCGACGCGCGGCGCGCGACATCCGTGTTTGCGACGGCATCGCTGGGTCTCGAATTTCCGCAATTCGCCGGCATGATCAAAGTTGCCAGTGGAATAGTAGTTGCGCCGATCTCCAACAATCCCGGAGAATATCTGATCTGGTTCCGTCCGGAGCGTATTCGAACGGTGACCTGGGGTGGCGATCCGCTCAAGCCGTTCGTGATCGGTGACGATCCGTCGGATCTGTCGCCGCGCCGGTCGTTTGCCCAGTGGCATCAGTTGGTGGAGGGTACGTCCGAGCCGTGGACTTCGGCCGATATCGCCGCCGCCCGCCTGATAGGTCAGTCGGTAGCGGACATTGTGCTGCAATTCAGGGCGGTACGAACGCTGATCGCTCAGGATCAACTCGAGCAATTCAGCGGCGACGTCCGCGTTTCCGACCAACCGGTGATCATTGCCGATATGGATGGCAAAATCCTGCTGATGAACGAAGCATTCAAGACGTTGTTGCCGAAGGATCATGCGACGGTATGCCGGCTCGACGATCTGGCGGGCGCGTTTCAACAGTCGGAGCACTTTCTTCACAACGTCGCCGAACTCCTTCGTCATCATCGCGCCTGGCGGGGGGAATTGCTGTTGCGCAGCGAAGGCAATCGGGAAAAGCCGCTGATGGTACGGGCCGATCCGGTGCAGCCATCACGGGACCGGGTGCTCGGTTTCGTGCTGATCTTTTCCGATATCACCGATCGAAAGGCCGCTGAAATTGCGCGCGGCCGTTTCCAGGAAGGCATCATTCAAAGCAATCGCATCAACAGCGTACGCCTCGATTCCAAAACCGACCTTGTGTATCAGAACTTGCTGTCGTCAGTGGTCGAGAACGCGCAGCTCGCAGCGCTTGAAATCACCTACGGCGTCGAAACCGGACGTATCGCCGAGAAGCTCGAGAGCGTGCGCAACTCGACGCTGCGGACCGCCGAGGTTCTGGAACATTTGATCTGGCATTCGTCGCGCACATCCGGCGGCGACAAGACCGAAAAATAGCCGACCACCTGTCTATTCGGCCGCGGTAGCAGCGGTCGATCCGCGCGGTACCGTGGACTGCACCGCGCATGAGAGGTCGATATTGAGCGAAAAAGCGATCGCGCCTTCCTCAACCACGGCCTGCGGGTCGGGTGCTAGCGCGCCGGCCTGATCGAGTGCTGTGCGATAGTCCGCTTTCAGCGCTGCCAGATCGGCAAAACGCGGAAAATTGTAGAACGACAACTCGGAAGGATGAAGCTGCAGCGTTCGCTCCAGCAGCCGCTGCAGAATTTGCCCTCCGCTGAGGTCGCCAAGATAACGCGTATAGGCATGTGCGATCAGCCGCGCGCCATCGCCCTCCAGCGCCGTCGCGATTCGTCGCGCATAGGCTTCGCCGGCGCCGAGCATGGGGATGTCAAGTTTCCAGTCCTCACCGCAGAGCGCAACGAGATCGGATTCAATGGCGGACGCCCGATCGAGCCGGTAACCCGCCAGCGCGGCCAACATCGGCGAGCCGCGATGGCGCTCGAGGCCTTGTTCCATCTCCCGGTAGGCTGGAAGCAGGTTGCGCAGCAGTAGAATATAGCCTTCTCGGCTCGCTTCACCGCGCAGAAGATCGCGGATGATACCGCTGCGTTCAGCCTCGACGTGAAGGGTTTTGGTTCGCAGATAAAGCGCGGTGACGACGCTGGCGGACGGGGAGGTTTCCGGCACGGCCGCCTGCCTTGCTCTGCGTCCCCGGACTACCTTTGACAATATGCCTCGCCGCGTTGCGGTTTGCCGGATCCGTACGCCCAAGCCGGTCACGCCTTGGTCTTCATCTGCTCAATCAGGTCACGCGCCTGATGCGGGGCGGTCGTCGCATCGCACGACATCATATCGGCTCCCATCAATGCCACAAGGTCGGGCTGCGCCATAACCATTGGCCCGCCCAGCATGATTCCGACATTTGGGTTGCGGGAGTCGCGCCGTATGTCGTGAATGTCCTTTTTCAGCTCGTCGAGCTGGCGATCGCTGCTCACGGAGAAGCCGACGACGTCGAACCAGTGGTTATGCACAAGAGATGTGAGTGCCTGATGCGATGCAAACGGGCCGGTGCACAGGTTCCAGCCAGCGCGCCGGAAAAATTCAGCCACCATCGACAACCCGAAACTGTGTTGCTCTCCGGGGATGATGGTCAGCAGGATCGATTCGCCGCCGCCCCCGCTTCCCCAATCAGACAAACTTTCACCGAGCCGGCGCATGATTCGCTGCAAGCGGCTGACGGCGAGCGTCACGCTGGCAAAGTCGGTGGCATCCGATTCCCAGAGCGTGCCGAGCTGCCGCGCCGCGGGCGCCAGCAAATCCAGAAAGATGGTTTCTGCAGATACGCCCTGTGCGATCAGGCGTTCGACATGCGCGAAGGGTGCGCGATCGTCGTTGTCGAGTGCCAGATGGGCGAATTGCTCGACGGGGCTTGGGCTCTTTGGTTCGATGACTTTTGGCGTCGGCGCGGGGCGAAGCGCCAAAACGATCTTTGGAATGATCCGCGTCTTGATGGTCTTGACGACGCCGACCGGTTTTAACGCGGGACGGAACCGCCAAATCGGTTCCGGAATCCGATGTCGCAGCGATTTGGCGCGACGCGCCGTGACGCTGTCTGTGGCGGTGCCGGCTGAGAATGATTGCTCGTTCACGTCGATCATTTTTCACTCCCCCGCACATTAAGTCCCCGGCTCTTCCGGTCGTCAAGTTTAATTTACGTATGGTTCAGTTGACAGTTCTCAGAACGAAGTTTAGCCTTCTTGTCATCAAGCCCGCACATAGGGAGTGGCGCGGTGCATCTTCGAGCAGCTGAAAACCGGGAATTTGCCCCTTACGGCGCGCAATCGCCGTTAGCCCCTCGTCACCCCCAGTCGATATCGCACCATCGTGTCGATTGGCTGTCAAACAATCTTTACAGTGAGGCTCTGGAATCCGTCGCTGCACCTGCGAACACTGTTTCGCGCTCCAGTGACACGGGATTTCCGGTCCGTTCGACTCCGCAACGACTTAAGACGCTCTATACCCCGGAAGAACGTGTCCGCCGCGACGCAACAAAGTGGACTCTTGTACAGGGAATTTTGGCGCCGGTTCAATTTGCGGTCTTCCTGATCAGCCTCGGATTAGTTGTCCGGTACCTGACATTAGGCGACGGATTGTCGGTGGCGACGGCATCGATCGTCATCAAGACGCTGTTGCTCTACGCGATCATGATCACCGGCTCGATCTGGGAGCGTGAAGTTTTCGGATGCTATCTGTTCGCGCCGGCGTTCTTCTGGGAAGACGTTTTCAGCTTCCTGGTATTGGCGCTGCACACGGCCTATCTGGTCGCGCTGTTCGCCGGCATCGGCGATCCGCGGCAGCAAATGCTGCTCGCGCTGGCGGCCTACGCGTCATATTTCGTCAACGCCACGCAATTCATTCTCAAGCTTCGTGCGGCTCGCCGCGATGAGCGCATCGCGTTGTCGGCGGCTCCGTCCGTTTCCGGGAGCCGCGCATGAACGCACATGTGCAAGGCTGCACCGTCAGCGTCGCAAAACAGGCTGTGCCGCAACTGGTTCGGCGGGAAAGCGGGCAGCGCGAGGTGTTCTGCGGGTTGACCGGCATCGTCTGGCTGCACCGTAAAATCCAGGATGCATTCTTCCTCGTGGTGGGATCGCGCACCTGCGCGCATCTGATTCAGTCTGCTGCAGGTGTGATGATCTTCGCGGAGCCGCGCTTTGCCACCGCGATCATGGAAGAAAAGGATTTGGCCGGGCTCACCGATGCCAATGACGAACTCGACCGGATCGTGACGCAACTGATCGCACGGCGCCCGGATATCCGGCTGCTGTTCCTCGTCGGCTCCTGCCCGTCCGAGGTTATCAAGCTTGACCTTTCGCGCGCCGCGTTACGGCTATCGCAGACCTTTTCTCCGGCCGTGCGCATCCTCAATTACTCAGGTAGTGGAATCGAGACAACATTCACGCAAGGCGAGGATGCCTGTCTCGCCTCGCTCGTTCCTGCGGCACCCCCCATGGGAACGGGCGAGGACCAACTTTTGATCGTGGGGTCGCTCGCCGATGTGGTCGAGGACCAGTTTGTCCGTATGTTCGAGGCGCTGGGTATTGGCCCGGTCCAGTTCCTGCCGCCGCGCAATTCGACGGCGATGCCCGCTGTCGGGCCGAACACCAAATTCCTGTTGGCGCAACCGTTTCTGGCCGATACTGCGCGTGCCCTTGAAGATCGCGGCGCAACCCGTCTGGCCGCCCCGTTTCCGTTGGGCGTCGAGGGAACCACGACATGGCTGCGCGCCGCGGCCGATGCGTTCGGCGTCGATCCGGCGCTGTTCGAGAAGGTGACGCAGCCTAATCGAGCCCGAGCGGAGCGGGCATTGGTACGGTATCGCGACGAACTCGCCGGCCGAAGCATCTTCCTGTTTCCGGATTCCCAGCTCGAAATTCCGCTGGCGCGATTTTTGTCACGCGAACTGTCGATGCGACTGATCGAGGTCGGCACGCCCTATCTGCATCGCGAACATCTTGCCGAAGAACTCAAGCTGCTGCCGATCGATGTCGCACTGACCGAGGGGCAGGACGTCGATCTGCAGCTCGATCGTTGCCGCGAAGCAAGGCCCGATCTCGTGTTGTGCGGACTTGGCCTCGCCAATCCGCTGGAAGCTGAGGGCCTCACCACCAAATGGTCGATCGAACTCGTGTTCACGCCGATTCAGGGCTACGAACAAGCTGCCGATCTGGCTGAATTATTTGCACGCCCGCTCGTGCGCCGCGCGAAACTGGTGGCCTGACCATGCAGCTCACCGTGTGGACATATGAAGGACCGCCCCATGTCGGCGCCATGCGCGTTGCGACCGGGATGCAGGGCCTGCATTACGTCTTGCACGCGCCGCAGGGCGATACCTATGCGGATTTGTTGTTCACGATGATCGAGCGGCGCGACCGACGTCCGCCGGTGACCTACACCACTTTCTCGGCGCGCGATCTCGGTGGCGATACAGCCGAGCTTTTCAAGACCGCCGCACAAAACGCCTATGATCGCTTCCAGCCGCAGGCGATGATTGTCGGCGCGTCCTGCACTGGATCCCTGATCCAGGATGATCCCGGTGGTCTTGCGCGGGCTTTGAATTTGCCGATCCCGGTCGTGACGGTCGATTTGCCGGCCTATCAGCGCAAGGAAAACTGGGGTGCCGCCGAGACCTTTTATCAACTGGTGCGGGCCCTGGCGGGACCATCGGCGCCGGCTCCGGGTGCCAAGCGGCCAGAGCGTGAAGCCGGCGTACGTTCTTCCTGCAACCTGCTGGGACCGGCCGCGCTTGGCTTCCGCCATCGCGACGACGTTACCGAGATCACGGGGTTGCTTGCCGGGCTAGGTATCGACGTCAACGTCACCGCGCCGATGGGTGCCACCCCAGCCGATCTGGCGCGGCTGGGCGACGCTGATTTCAATGTGGTGCTTTATCCTGAAATAGCCGGGCAGGCAGCGTCCTGGTTACAGCGAACCTTTGGTCAGCCATCGACCAAGACCATACCTATCGGCGTTTCGGCGACACGCGAATTCGTCGAAGAAGTCGCTGGTCTTGCCGGCGTCGATGCGACTGCTGTTCTGGCAACGTCCTCAACGCGGCTGCCTTGGTATTCACGCTCGGTTGACTCGACTTACCTCACCGGCAAGCGCGTCTTCATCTTCGGCGATGCCACCCACGCGGTCGCCGCCGCCCGTATCGCGTCGGATGAGCTTGGCTTCAAGGTTGTTGGGATCGGCACCTATAGCCGTGAATTCGGCCGCGAAATTCGCGAGGCCGCCAAGCTTTACGACGTCGAGCCTTTGATCACCGACGACTATCTGGAAGTCGAGGCAAAGGTCGCGGAGCTGCAGCCCGAGCTTGTGCTGGGTACGCAGATGGAGCGTCACATCGCCAAGCGCCTCGGCGTCCCCTGCGCGGTGATATCGGCGCCCGTACACGTTCAGGATTTCCCGGCACGCTACGCCCCGCAGATGGGTTTCGAAGGCGCAAATGTGATCTTCGATACATGGGTGCATCCGTTGATGATGGGCCTGGAAGAGCATCTGCTTGCAATGTTCAAGGACGATTTCGAGTTCAAGGACGGTGCTATGCCGTCGCATCTGGGCTCGGGCCATGCTGGCCCCGCGCGGGATGTGCCGGCGCAGGCTGGGCAAGCCTCGACGTCTTCGATTCCGGTATCGGATATTGCCGTGATCTGGGCCGCCGATGCCGAAAAAGAATTGCACAAGATTCCATTCTTCGTCCGCGGCAAGGCCCGGCGCAATACCGAACGCTTCGCCAACGAAAACGGCTTGGCCACCATAACCGTTGAGACGCTCTACGATGCCAAAGCGCACTACGCCCGCTGACCCGACGCCACTCCGCGTCGTCGTCGTGACCATGGACAGTCACCTGACCGGTGCGGCTGCGCGCGCTTGCGGCTTGTTGAAGCGCGATTATCCCGGTTTGGAGCTATCGGTCCACGCCGCCGATGAATGGGGCACCAATCACGTAGCGCTCGCCCGTTGCAACGCCGATATTGCCCGCGGCGACATCATCATCGCCACGATGCTGTTCCTCGACGATCATGTCCGGGCCGTGATGCCTGCGCTGGTGGCCCGCCGCGACGATTGCGATGCGATGATTTGCTGCATGTCGGCTTCCGAGGTTGTGAAGCTGACGCGGGTTGGCAAGTTCGATATGGGCGGCGAGGCGCTCGGCGCCATTGGCTGGCTGAAACGATTGCGTGGAAATCGCAAGGGTTCCAGCCCCGGCAAGGGCGAAATGAAGATGCTCCGGCGACTGCCGAAGCTGCTGCGGTTCATTCCGGGCACCGCGCAGGACATGCGCGCTTATTTCCTGACCCTGCAATACTGGCTGGCTGGTTCGGAACAGAATATCGCGAACATGGTGCGATTGCTGGTGGATCGTTATGCCGACGGCGCACGACGAGGTCTGCGCGGTATCGCCAAGGCGGCAGCACCGGTCGATTACGCCGATATCGGCGTCTATCACCCACGCATGAAAGGCCGCATCGCCGATGCAGCCGAGAAGTTGCCGGCGATCGCTAACGAACGGGGCTCGGTTGGCATATTGCTGTTGCGTTCGTATTTGCTGGCGGGAAACTCCGGTCACTACGATGGCGTTATTGCCGCGTTCGAGGCCAAAGGCCTCCGCGTTATTCCGGCGTTCGCCAGCGGGCTCGACCAGCGGCCTGCGATCGAGCGGTTTTTCATGAAGGACGGCCGCAGCGCGGTCGATGCGGTGGTGTCCTTGACCGGGTTCTCGCTGGTCGGCGGCCCCGCCTATAATGACTCGAAAGCGGCCGAGGACATCCTCGCCAAGCTCGATGTACCCTATCTCTCCGCTCACCCGGTCGAATTCCAGACGCTGGAACAGTGGGGAGCATCCGATCGCGGACTGATGCCGGTGGAGAGCACCATCATGGTGGCGATCCCCGAACTCGACGGTGCCTCGGGACCGATGGTCTATGGCGGGCGATCCGACGGAGCCGGTGTTGCCTGTACCGGCTGTGATCGCGCATGCACGTTCCCGCAGGCCGGGATCGGCGGTGCGATGCATGTCTGCAGCGAGCGCGCCGAGATGCTGGCGTCGCGAACCGCGCGGCTGGTTGCGATGCGCCGATCCCAGCGCGGTGATCGCAAGGTCGCTATCGTGCTGTTCAATTTCCCGCCCAATGCCGGCAATACCGGAACCGCCGCGTTCCTCTCGGTATTCGAGTCGCTGCACCGGACGCTGGGCGCCATGAAGCGCGAGGGATACCAGGTTGATGTTCCCGCCAGCGTCGATGCACTGCGCGAGCGCATTGTGACGGGCAACGCCGCCCGCTTCGGCGCCGACGCGAACGTCCATGCGCGAATTCCGGCTGGGGATCATGTCCGCCGCGAGACCTGGCTGCGCCAAATCGAAGCGCAATGGGGGCCGGCGCCAGGCAAGCAGCAAAGCGACGGCAGTTCAATCTTCGTGCTCGGCGAACGCTTCGGGAATGTTTTTGTCGGGATCCAGCCCGCGTTTGGATACGAGGGCGATCCGATGCGGCTATTGTTCGAGAAGGGCTTTGCACCGACGCATGCATTCTCGGCCTTCTATCGCTGGCTGCGCGAGGACTTTGGCGCGAGCGCGGTGCTGCATTTCGGTACCCATGGGGCGCTCGAATTCATGCCGGGCAAGCAGGCCGGGCTTTCCGGTGCCTGCTGGCCCGATCGCATGATCGGCGACCTGCCGAACCTCTATCTCTATGCCTCGAACAATCCGTCCGAAGGCACCATTGCCAAACGGCGCTCGGCGGCGACGCTCATCAGCTACCTGACCCCGCCGGTAGCGCATGCCGGTCTTTACAAAGGACTCGTTGAACTCAAGGCTTCGATCGAGCGCTGGCGTGCACTGCCGCCCGGGGAAGACGGCGAACGAGATGGTCTTGCGGGTCTGATTCAGTCCCAAGCCAACACGCTGGAACTGGCGGAGGCTGAGCCGGCTTGGACCAACCAGTCAAAAACGATCGCCAAGCTTTCCGAAGCGGTGCTTGAGCTTGAATATACATTGATTCCGCATGGCCTTCATGTGGTCGGTGAAGCGCCCTCGGCCGAGCAGCGGGTCGAGATGCTGCAGGCGGTGGCCGATGCCTCGTATGGCGCGCGACCTGATAAAGCCGTGCTGGAAGCAATAGTCCGGGGCGACGCGCCGGAGTCCTTGCCCACACCTGATCAAGCGACGCTGACGCTACATAAGGATCTTGCTGCTACGGATATTCTGTTGGCTCAGGACCACGAGATCCCCAGCATCCTGCACGCGCTCGACGGTGGGTTCGTGCGGCCAGCGCCGGGCGGCGATATCCTGCGCACCCCGGCGATCCTGCCGACCGGACGCAATCTGCATGGTTTCGATCCGTTCCGTATTCCCAGCGCCTATGCAGTCCAGGATGGCGCGCAGCAGGCGCAGCGGCTGATCGACAAGCACGTCGCCGAAGGCAACGGTTTCCCCGAGTCGATCGCCATCGTGCTGTGGGGTACGGACAATCTCAAAAACGAAGGCGCGCCGATAGCACAGGCGCTGGCTCTGCTCGGCGCCAAACCCCGCTTCGACGGATATGGCCGCCTGACCGGCGCCGAACTCGTTCCGCTCGACCAGCTCAATCGTCCGCGCATCGACGTCATCATCACCATGTCCGGTATATTCCGGGATCTGCTGCCACTGCAAATCAAGCTACTGGCGGAAGCTTGCTTCCTGGCGGCTGCAGCGGATGAGCCGGGTGAGCGGAATTTTGTCCGCAAGCACGCACTTGCCTACCAAGCCGCCAACAACTGCGATCTTGAAACAGCCGCACTGCGGGTATTCGGCAACGCCGATGGCGCCTATGGCTCCAACGTCAATCATCTGGTCGAGAACGGCCGATGGGATAATGAGGACGAACTCGCTGAAACCTACACGCGCCGCAAGAGCTTTGCTTATGGCCTTAGAGGTCAACCGGTGCAGCAGACCGCATTGTTGAAGGATGCGCTCGCCACCGTCGATCTCGCCTACCAGAACCTCGATTCAGTTGAACTCGGGGTCACCACCGTCGATCATTATTTCGATACGCTTGGCGGTATCAGCCGCGCGGTGAAGATCGCCAAAGGCGGAGCTTCGGCGCCGGTCTATATCGGCGATCAGACCCGCGGTGCGGGCACGGTGCGGACGCTGTCGGAACAGGTCGCGCTTGAAACCCGCACGCGGATGCTCAATCCGAAATGGTACGAGGGTATGCTGAAGCACGGCTATGAAGGCGTACGTCAGATCGAAGAGCACGTCACCAACACCATGGGCTGGTCAGCCACCACGGGCGAGGTGGCACCTTGGGTGTACCGGCAACTGACCGAGACTTTCGTGCTCGACCCCGAGATGCGCGAGCGTCTCGCAAAACTCAATCCCGTTGCTTCGGCCAAGGTCGCCAACCGGCTGATCGAAGCCCATGAACGTAAATACTGGTCACCCGACCCGGAGATGCTCGATGTCCTGCGCAGGGCAGGCGAAGAGCTCGAAGACCGCCTTGAAGGCGTGGGAGTTGCCGCATGAATATCCAGACCAAGCCATCGTCGCTCAAAAGTCCGTCATGCTGTGGGGATGGCGAGGGCAGCGTTCAGGTCCAGCTTGATCCCAAGTTGAAGATAGGAACCGCAAAAGTGTTCTCGGTCTACGGCAAGGGCGGAATAGGTAAAAGCACAACTTCTTCCAATCTTTCGGTGGCATTTTCAAAACTCGGCAAGCGCGTGCTGCAGATCGGCTGCGACCCCAAGCATGACTCGACCTTCACACTGACCAAGCGGCTGGTACCGACGGTTATCGACGTGCTGGAGGCCGTCAACTTTCACGCCGAGGAATTGCGGCCGGAAGATTTCGTTTTCGAAGGCTACAACGGCGTGATGTGCCTGGAGGCGGGAGGTCCGCCGGCGGGTACGGGCTGCGGCGGCTATGTCGTCGGCCAGACGGTGAAGTTGTTGAAAGAGCACCATCTGCTCGAAGACACCGATGTGGTGATCTTCGACGTGCTTGGCGACGTCGTTTGCGGCGGATTTGCAGCGCCGTTGCAGCATTCCGATCGCGCGTTGATCGTCGCGGCCAACGATTTCGACTCGATCTTCGCGATGAACCGAATTGTCGCGGCCATCGAGGCGAAATCAAAAAATTACGGTGTGCGGCTCGGCGGCGTGATCGCCAACCGAAGCGTCGCGACCGACCAGATCGATAAATATAACGAACAGGCCGGGTTGAAACGCGTCGCGCATTTTCCGGACCTCGACATCATCCGCAAGAGCCGTCTGAAGAAATCGACGCTGTTCGAAATGGAGGAGACGCCGGAATTGAAGGCCGTGACCGACGAATATATGCGTCTCGCCACCGAGCTTTGGGAAGGCAAGACCGTGCCCACACCGGGCAAGTCGCTCAAGGACCGCGAAATCTTTGATCTGTTGGGGTTCGACTGATGTCCGTGGCCACCTATCTTCAACGGCGTGGAGAGCTCGAGACCTACTTCGACCGAACGGCGGTCGATGCCTGGGCTCGGCTTACTTCCGACGCGCCCGTGGGACGTATACGCGCGACGGTGCGCGCCGGCCGCGACGAGATGCGCAATACGCTGTTGTCGTGGCTCCCCGCCAACATGAACGGCGCGCGCTTGCTCGATGCCGGTTGCGGCACAGGGGCGTTATCGATCGAGGCGGCCCGCCGCGGCGCGCACGTGGTCGCCATCGATCTGTCGCCGACGCTGGTTTCGGTCGCACGCGAGCGAATCCCTGCCGATCTCGATTCATCGGCGATCGAGTTCAAATCGGGCGACATGCTCGACCCGAAACTCGGACGGTTCGATTTCGTGGTCGCGATGGATTCGCTGATCCATTACCGACCCGCGGACACCTGCCGGATCATGGCGGGCCTGGCTGCGCGCACCGCTACAGCCTTGCTGGTGACCTTTGCGCCGAAGACACCTGCGCTCGCGGTGATGCATGCCGTCGGCCGGCTATTTCCGCGCGGCGATCGCGCACCGGCGATCGAACCGGTGGGTGAACAGAAATTGCGGCGATTGCTGATGTCGGATGAGGGCCTGGAGCGATGGCAACTTGGCCGCAGCCACCGGGTCGCGAGCGGCTTCTACAAGTCCCAGGCATTGGAGATGATTCCCCAATGACTCGGATTGCGTCGACATTCGCAAAAGGCTGGATGCGGCTCGGCACGCGCTTCCTTCCTTTCGCCGATGCGGCGACGAAGGAGCTTCCGCTCGGTCGTCTGCTGCGGTTGTCGCTGTTTCAGGTCTCGACCGGTATTTCCATCGTACTGCTGAACGGAACACTCAATCGCGTGATGATCGTCGAACTCGGTGTCTCGACGCTGTTGGTTTCCCTGATGGTGTCGCTGCCGCTGGTGTTTGCCCCGTTCCGTGTGCTGATCGGCTTCAAATCTGACAATCACCGTTCGGTGCTGGGCTGGCGGCGAGTACCGTACATTTGGATGGGGACGTTGATACAATTCGGCGGCTTCGCGATCCTGCCCTTTGCGCTGCTGGTGCTATCGGGTACCGGAGAATATCCGGCGGTTTACGGACAATTTGGTGCGGCATTGGCCTTCCTGCTGGTCGGGGCCGGCATGCATACAGCGCAGACCGCGGGACTGGCTCTTGCCACCGATCTGGCGCCCAAGGATTCCCGGCCACGGGTCGTCGCGTTTCTCTATGTGATGCTGCTGTTCGGCATGGCCGGCAGTGCGCTCATATTCAGCGAGCTGTTGCGTAACTTCAACGAGATCCGCCTGATTCAGGTGGTGCAGGGCGTCGCGGTCACGCAACTCCTCCTGAACATTTGTGCGCTGTGGAAGCAGGAGGCACGTAACCCCGCGCTGACCTCAGCCGCGCGCGAACGGCCCGAATTCCAGCATTCATGGGCCAAATTCCGTAACTCCGGTGGTTCGGTCCGTGTCCTTGTTGCGCTCGCGCTGGGCACTTCAGCCTTCTCTATGCAGGATATTCTGCTTGAACCTTACGGCGCTGAGATACTCAAGCTTACCGTCGGCCAGACTACGGCACTGACGGCGTTCTTTGCGCTGGGCACCATGGTCGGTTTCGGCCTTGCCGCAAGGACGCTCGGTCGCAATGCCGATCCTTACCGCATCGCTGGCTTTGGCGCGGTCGCAGGCGTATTTGCGTTTTCGGCCGTGATCTTCTCGGCACCGCTCGAATCCGTGCTGCTTTTTAGAATCGGCACGGCGCTGATCGGGTTCGGCGGCGGTTTGTTCGCTGCGGGAACCCTGACCGCCGCAATGGCCATTGCCAGGGATGGCGAAAGCGGATTGGCGCTGGGCACGTGGGGCGCCGTGCAGGCAACCGCGGCCGGGGGCGGCATCGCGCTCGGCGGCGGCATCCGTGACGCGGTGAAATCGCTTGCTTCAAGCGGAATGCTTGGTCGCGCTCTTACAGACCCGGCGACGGGATATAGTGTCGTCTATCACATCGAAATCGCTCTGCTGTTCGCCACTTTGGTTGCGATCGGCCCGCTCGTGCGCACGGCACGGTCAGGCTTCTCGCAATCTCCATCCAAATTCGGCCTGGCCGAATTTCCAGGTTAGCCCAAACGAGAGGGAGATCGTCCCATGCAACAACCCGACGCCTATATGGACGTAGCTCAGGTCACGCTTTACGTTTTCTGGATATTCTTTGGCTGCCTGATTTATTACCTTCGCCGCGAAGACAAGCGCGAAGGCTATCCGCTGGATTCCACCGCGCTCGGCGGCGGAGTTGTTCACGGCTTTCCGCGGATGCCGACGCCGAAAAACTATCTGTTGCGCGATGGACACGTCGCGACGCTTCCGAATCACAAGAACGATCGCCGCGACGTCGCTGTAGCTCCGATCGCATCATGGCCGGGCGCGCCGATGGGGCCGACCGGTAATCCGATGCTCGATGGCGTCGGGCCGGGGTCATGGGCTGATCGCGAGGACGTCCCCGAACTCAACATCGATAATGTTCCCTGCATCGTTCCGCTGCGGCTCGCGGAAGGCACGTTCCTGGAAGCGCGCGATCCCGATCCACGCGGGATGAAAGTGCTCGGCGCCGACAGCGAAGTCGGCGGTGTGGTGACGGACGTCTGGGTTGATCGCGCTGAAGCCTTGATCCGATATCTCGAAGTGGAAGTCACGACTTCGGGCGGGGCCAAGCGCGTGCTGTTGCCAATGCCGTTCGCACTGATCAATCGGCGCCGCGGTCGCGTCACGGTGGACGCGATCCTCGGCAGTCAGTTTGCCGACGTGCCGGTTACGGCCAGTCCGAACCAGGTGACCAAGCGCGAGGAAGACCGGATCGTCGGCTATTACGGGGCCGGCACGCTCTATGCCACGCCCGCACGACAGGAGCCGCTGCTGTGAAACAGGATTATACTCAGTTCAAGAATTTTCAGTTCAAGGAACTAGCGGCGCCTTTGCCTGTCGGTGAACGCGTGATCTGGCAGGGCAAGCCCTCGTTCAAGGGGCTGGCATTACGGTCGTTCCATATCAGGGAAGTCGCCATCTACTTCGGCCTTCTCCTGGCGTGGCGGCTATCGTCGAACTGGTCCGCGGGCTTGCCGGCCGGAGAGGTCGTCACATCGGCATTGTGGCTGATCGTTCCGGCAATCAGCGGCATTGCGGTACTTGCCGGCCTGGCGTGGCTGTTCCGGCGCGCGGCCTGCTACACTATCACCAGCAAGCGGGTGTTGTTTCAGTTCGGCGTGGCGCTGCCGATGACCATGAACATCCCGCTCAGCAAGATCGCCAATGCGGCCCTGAAAACCTACCGCGACGGGTCAGGCGACATTCCGCTGAAGCTGAACGACGACAAGCGCGTGTCGTATCTGCTGTTGTGGCCGCACATCCGCCCATGGCGGCTGCGCGTGTCGGAGCCGATGCTTAATTCGGTACCGGACGCAGCCCAGGTCGCCGCCAGGCTCGCGGAGGCACTTACCGGCAAGCCCGATCCGTCCGCGGTCTCGTTGATGCAATTTGGTGACGCCGAAGCTGTGTCCAATGCCATCGGAAATTCACCCGCCACCGTGGCAGCCTGAACGGAGAATACGCATGAGCGAAGTCCTTCATGAGCCGGTAGTACCCAGGGGAGGCGTGTTCGCCGCCGCGGCGCTGGTGCTGTTTGCGCTTGCAGCCGTAACGACGGTGCGTCTGACCGGCGTCGGTGGTACCCACATGACGTTGCCTGCTGCGGTCGAAAGCCGCGACCTTCGCTTTGAGGACGGCCAACATGGCGCAGTGCTGGTGTTTGACGCCAGTGACAACCAATTGGTGGATACGCTGGCGCCAGGCAGTAACGGGTTCATTCGCGTGGTAATGCGAGGTCTCGCCCGTGAAAGGAAGCTCGGCGATATCGGCGCGCAACCGCCATTCCGCCTCACGCGGTATAGAGGCGGCGAGATCACGCTAACCGATACCTCGACGGGCAAACAGATCGATCTCGGTGCTTTCGGTTCGACCAACACCGAAGCGTTTGCTCGTTTAATCAACCTGCGGAGCGCCAAATGAGCATCGTCTGGATCGGCGCCCGCAAGACATTCGACGTTCCATGCACGGTGGAGATCGAGCAGACCTCCGAAACGCTGCATGCGCATGTTGTGCTCGATGGCGACATCCAGATTCAGCCCGGCGACGAAGTGATGGTCCACAACGCACCCACGCATGTCGAGTTCGGTGAACGGCTGGTAGTCCGTCGCATCGCGACGGTGTTTCGCGGTGGCCCGTTGGACAGGCTGCGCGCCCGGATAGAAGGGTATCTCGAATTGACCGAACTCTACGAAGTCAGTTTCTCGGATGGGAGAGCATCATGATCCCGATGGAAGGCGGCACCCAGGGCGAGCTCAAGGCCAGTACCCGCGCCGGCATCAAGGGCAATGCGGAAAGCACAGAATTAGCTCGGGAGGACACCATCCTCAGCCCGCGCTTCTATACCACCGATTTCGAGGCGATGGATCGGCTGGACGTCGGGCCGGTGCGCTCCGAATGGAATGCCGTGATCCGCGAACTGCGCGCGGACCATAACAAATCTCACTTCGTAAAGACCGACGAGTTCAAGAACGATCTTGAAAGCCTGCCGCCGGAACTGCGCAAGGAGTTCAAGGACTTCCTGGTGAGTTCGCTCACAGCCGAATTTTCCGGTTGCGTTCTTTATGCGGAAATCAAGAAGCGCATCAAGAACAAGGACATTCAGGAGCTCTTCAGCTACATGAGCCGCGATGAGGCGCGTCATGCCGGCTTCATCAATGAAATCCTGAAAGATCACGGCATCGGCGTCGATCTCAGTTTCCTGACCCGGGTGAAGAAGTATACCTACTTCCGGCCGAAGTTTATCTTCTACGCCACCTATCTGTCGGAGAAGATCGGCTACGCTCGTTACATCACCATCTTTCGGCAGATGGAGCGTCATCCCGAACGTCAATTCCATCCCATTTTCCGCTGGTTCGAATTATGGTGCAACGACGAGTTCCGCCATGGTGAAGCCTTTGCGTTGCTTATGCGTGCCGATCCTTCGCTGCTGCGTGGGCTGAACAAGCTCTGGATCAGGTTCTTCCTG
>Ga0302320_10013356_pt1 | contig 17174 bp, 14 predicted proteins | sample Bog_T0_3_FD_202130 | JGI IMG/M metagenome (GOLD analysis project Ga0302320, IMG submission 202130) | Peat permafrost microbial communities from Stordalen Mire near Abisko, Sweden - Bog_T0_3 | ecosystem: Environmental > Terrestrial > Soil > Wetlands > Peat | place: Sweden: Abisko, Stordalen Mire... | reverse complement strand
CCAAATCGTTGCACCCGAGAAGCCCGCCGCCGCCACACGTTCGCCATCGGGGCTGAAAGCCACGAATGTGGCATCCCTCAAGCCCAGTCCGCGAATCCTCCGACCCGTTCCGGCGTCCCACAACTCCACGTCGCCGTCCGAGGCGGTGGCAATGAGCCGATTGTCCGGACTGAACGCCGCATGGGCCACCCGTCCCTGAGTCGGCCCCAGCGTGGCGAGCGACTTGGCCGCAGCGCGATCCCAGATCCGGGCCGTCCGGTCGTGGGACGCGGTGACGATTCGCCGGCCATCCGGGCTGAATGCCGCAAATGTCACCCGGTCCTCGTGTCCGCGCAGGACGATGCTATCGGGCAGATTGACAGCCGCGCGGTAGAGCTCGACCTCCGCCGCGGCCAGGTAAGGCCGCTCGAGCGGCGCTTGCATCGACGCGGGCAAGGCCCTTAGAGCCAGGGCCGCCGCATCCACGGAGGCATTGCGCTGATTCGCCTGCTCAGCCTGGCTCACGAGCATCTTCGATTCGTTGGTCTGCGCAAGCACCTTCTCGGCAATTGCCCGTTGGGTCTGTGCTCGGGCCACAAAGAACAGCGCCACCGCCACGGCGGCTATCGCGGCGAAGACGACGGCGAGAGCACTCAACCAGCGGATCCGCTTCTGGTCCTGCCGCAGCAAATTGAAGGAATCGCGAATTTGCTCGAGGACGTCTTCGGACGGGCCGTCGAGCAAAGCGGCATCGGCTTCGTTCACACGCAGCATCTCGGGATCGAGATACCGGAAGATTCCCTCGCCGGCGCCGACTCCCGAGAGAGCACCGCCGATGTCGATGGGAAATATGCGCCGGTCCATTTGAGTGAAGATTCGGAGTTCGTTGGCGACCGGCTCCGACAGAACCGCCTTCGGCGTGCCGACCAGGATGAGGCGACTGGTCTTCTTGAGGGCGCGCCGGCCGGCCATGCGCCAATTGTCGCCCTTCGCGTAATCGCTGGAGTCGAGAAAGCTCTTGAACCCGTGCCCGTGGAGCCTGCGATGCAACTCCGTAGCGTAAATACGACCGTCCGCCCAGCAATAAGAGATGAAGAAATCGTATCCGAACAAGAAATCGGCCACGCGCTGAAAGAATCCGCGATTCTGCAGGGGATCCAGGGAGTCGCCCATTTGTAAATGCGGGCTCCAGTGGTTACGCTAGCCGCAGCCGGTGGGTTGGCCCAACGGTCTTAAGCACCGCACATTGTACAGGGCATCGCATTGCCCGCATGCATACCCCGAGGATCGCTCATGCAGAGATCCCCCAGCGGATTCGCGACGAGCCCTGCATGCTAGTCCAGAGGCCCATTCCGGACGTCTACGTGCTATGGCACCCGTGCTGTGCCCATGGTCAGGCATTGGCCAGCCGCCTCTATGCTTGGTTGCGCCCGGGCAACGGGTTTGGCCCGGACGTCTTCTATCGCAGCGTGCCGGCACCGGGTGCCCCGCCGGGAGGACTGCCGCTGGCGCTCCCCGGAGAATCGCGATTCGACCAGCCAATGGCCGGCTCATCCGGGACCAGCTTGAAACAGGCCAACATGCAAGTGGTGATCCTGCTCATCGACGAAAACATGATCGCCGATCCGGTATGGCGATATTGGCTGGCGCTGCTGGCCCGCGTGCCGAACTCGCCGGTCCGACGAGTGTTCTTGCCGGTGGCGCTGGATTCAACCGCTTTCAACGTGCCCAGCCCGGTCAGCGAAGTCAACTTTTTGCGTCCCAATGGCCTACCGCTGTGCGACAAGAAGGACCCCGCCTACGCGCCGGGGCTCGAAATCGTGGTGCGATCGTTATTGAAGCAGCTCACCGAAGCGTTGTGCCGATTATTGCTCATGCCGAATGACATCACGCACTCGAACAAAACTCACCTCGGCGTTCCGCAGGGCTCGCAGGCCAAGATCTCGCTGTTTTTGAGTCATGCCAAGATCGATGGGGGCCTCCCCGCCCGCCGGCTCCGGGACTATATTTACAGCCAAACGCAGCTGGCGGCCTTCTATGATGAAAACGACATTCCTTTCGGATCCGCCTTTGCGAAAGTGCTGCAGTCGAGCGTCCAAGCGTCGCAGACGGCCGCAATGATTGCGGTGAAGAGCGCCCAGTACGCCAGCCGACCGTGGTGTCGACGGGAAATCGCCCTGTTTCGCAAGCCGGTCCGCGAGGACGGCCATCCCGGCAACGCCGAGCGATGGCGCCTGAATCCCCTGGTGGTGGTCAACGCGCTGGAGCCGGGAGCGCAAACGTCCGGTATACCCGAAATCGGCAATGCGACGCACTTCGGATGGTCCTCGGAGCGATCCGATCAGGAAGAGCAAATCGTCACGCTCGTGCTTCGCGACGTACTACTCGCCGCCTTTCACTCGGCGCTCGGCAGCTCGATCGACGGCAACCCCAACCAGATCATCATCAACTGGCTTCCGGACCCGACGACGCTCCTGCAGATTCCCCGGGTGAGGGAGTTTCAATCCCCGGTCCAGATCCTGTATCCGGGCCGGGGGCTCTCGGGATTGGAACTCGACAATCTGGATGAGCTTTTCCCGCATGTATCGTTTCTCAGCTTCGATCGGGCCACCTCATGAGCCGTTCCGGCAAATATCGATCCAAATCCAGTGCGCAGCAACTCATTGCGATCTCCATTTCAAACGATCTGAACCACATGCTGGCGCGGGGACTGGGCCTCGAGCACTTGCGGGAACTGCTGCTCCGATTGGCGCGACCGCTGCTGCGCAGCGGCGCCTCACTGGCGTACGGCGGGCACTGGCGAGAGGAGCCGGGCAATTTCACGTACGAATTGCTGCGGCTCATCAGTGCGGAGCAAGAGGACAACAGCGCCGGCGGTCCGGAGAGCGCCGTGCCGATCGGCCGGCTTTTCAATCACCTGGCGTGGCCCTTTTACCTCGACGTCACGCCGCGGATCGAAGCGCAATGGATCAATTGTTGCCGCATCATCAGAATCTCCCAGGAGATTGCGGGCATCGCGCCGTCGAATATCCTCTCCGACGGTCAGGACCCCCTCAACGAGGGCCGAGCGCTGCTCAACTCGGCGATCACTCTCAGCGCGATGAGGAGGATGGCGACCGTCGGTATGAGCGTTCCCGTCGTCGGGATCGGCACTGTCGAGACGATTCCGCCCATCAGCGCGCGCATACTGCTGGGCGGAAAGACCTCGGACTATGCCGGCTTCATTCCGGGGATATTCGAGGAAGCGCTCCTGGCCCTGGAGCATCAATGCCCTCTTTATATCGTTGGCGGCTTTGGCGGCGCCGCCGAGGCGCTTGCGCATGCATTGCTCGGCGGCGCCGGCACTACCGTCGACGAGTTGCGAACGGAGTGGCAAGAGGCATCCACGCCGAAGCTGAAGCAGCTCAACCTGCTGGCGGACGCCGCTTCACTTCCCGCGGGCGTGCGCAGCACCGCGGCCAGCCTGGAGGCCCTGGCCCTGCAGATCGACAATGCCCGGCCGCGCCTCGCGGAGGCCTTGCGGACGGGGCTGGGCGAGGCAGAAACTCGTGAACTCCTGTCGACGAGGGATATTCGACGCGGGGTTCAGCTCGTGCTCAATGGGCTATCGAAGACGGTTGGTCTCATGGCCCTTCCAGCGTAGCTCCAAGGACGTTTCTCAATCGAGGTCACGACAAGATGACGCCCACCACCGACAGCGACTCGCCGCGGCCGGATCCAGATGCGATCGCCGCTCATGAATTCCTGGCCGAATTGCGTACGCGCATCACCACCCAGCCGCTGCCCTATCAGTACGGGAGCGAAGCGCGGGCGCTGGAGAGCCTATGGGAGGTGTTCGGCCAGGCCCGGGAGGCCATGAAGAGGAATCCCGGTTGCCAGGCGTTTGCCGCCGCGGTCACCCAGTTGTTGAATGTCCACTTGCGGCCCGTAACCGCCAAATGGGATCGCGCACACGCGGACGGCAGGCTGGACTCCCGGGATGGAGCCGACGAATTTCGGGCGGACCTCGCGGCCGTGCAAATCAAGCTTCGGGAATTTGCCAAGCAGTTGCAGGCGATGGCCTATGGCACCGAAACGGCGGACGAGTTGACGCCGCCTGCGATGACGGAGGCCGCCCTTGATGAGATCTGCCGCGACGTGCGCTTCGGGATCGACAGGAACGCGTGGATTCCGGACGCGATCGTCGCTTCGATTAACCTGGACGAGATGACCGAGGTCACGGCACGCAGATCCGCCTACGGCATTCAGGGGGCGAGACATTCGAATGCCGTCGGTCTCGGCCTATCCGGGGGCGGCATTCGCTCGGCCACCTTTTGCCTGGGGGTCGTGCAGGTCCTTGCCGAACGCGAACTGCTCAAGGACGTCGACTTCCTGTCCACCGTGTCGGGGGGCGGCTATACGGGCAGCTTCCTGACCGCGCGCCTCGGGGCGGGCGCCGATCAGAGCGATGTCGCGGGACCTCACGGCCCGGACCCGAAGCCTATCCGCTATCTGCGCCAGCACGCCAAGTATTTGACCGCCATCGACCTCAAGCAGGGCTGGTCGATGGTGACCGCGACGTTTGCCGGCATGCTGCTCAATTGGACGGCTCCCATCCTGCTCGTCGTGGCGGCCGCGCTGGCCACCCGCATCTGGGCCGACCGGATTCATGACGCGAGTGCGTGGCCCGTCGCCGTGGGCGTCGCCGGCGCGCTGACTTTGATCTCGCTCTTGCTCTACGGCGCGCTGCTCCGGCAAAGAGCGAAGGTCGCGCTCTTTGGCGGCTCCCTCATGGGGCTGCTGATGGCCGCCACGCTATTCATCGCCGTGGGATGGCTGCTCTATTGGTTTCACGAGGATTATTGGTTGAAACGAAGCTCGCTCAACTGGCGCTGGCCGGGAATCGTGGCGGCACTCGTGGCAGCCGGCCCCGCGATCATGCGTTTCATCCCCATCTTCGAAACGCCGGCCGCCCGGCGCATCGTCCTCAAGGGAATACTGTATGCCGCCGGCGTGGTCGTACCCCTCATCTGCCTCGTGCTGTTCTATTCGGCCGTTGACCTAGGGCGCCTACCGATCACCGAGGAGCCTTCGCGGTGGAATCCGCTGCATTACATGGATGGGACTCGTGTGCTCGTCATCGTGATCGCGGCGCTCGCGGCCGTGTCGATATTCATCCTCAACATCAACCTCACCGGCCTGCACCGAATGTACCGCGATTTGCTGGCGGCCACGTTCATACGAAAGGCGGAGGACGACCCTGCCACAGTACCGCTCGAGGAGATGAATCCAGCGCACCGCGCCCCCTACCATCTGCTCAACACCACCGTAAACCTGCCTTCGAGCACCAACCCCGCGCTGCGGGACCGGAAGGCGGACTTTTTCCTGTTCTCCAAACGATGGTCGGGATCGCCCATCGTCGGCTACAACAAGACCGGCGCCTGGAAGATGAACGCCGCCCGGCCGGATCTCGCCACGGCCATGGCGGTTTCCGGGGCGGCGGCGTCCTCGCATATGGGGCTGGACTCCATGCCGACGCTGGTGGCGCTCTTGACGTTCTTGAACATCCGATTGGGCTTCTGGATCCGCCGTCCGGGCCACAATCATTTCCCGGAAGTGCCCGGCTTCACGTGTCTGATGCGCGAAATGACCGGCGTGGCCATGTCCGAGAAGCGGGAATGGCTCAATCTGTCGGACGGCGGGCACATCGAGAACATGGGCGTCTATGAGTTGCTGCGGCGCCGCTGCAAGTATGTGATTTGCGTGGACGGCGAGGCGGACGGCGGCTACCTGTTTCCCGGCCTGATGACCCTCATACGCCACGCCCAGCTCGATTTTGGAATTCGGATGGAGCCCCATCTGGACCCCATCCGCCCCAACGCCGAGAGCCGACATAGCCAGGCGCACGCCACGCTGTTTCGCATTCACTATCCCGCCGCTGCCGACGGCCGACCCGCGGCCACGGGATTGTTCTTGTACTTGAAGCTGTCCGTGACCGGCAATGAATCCGAATTGATCAGGCGATATCGCACCATTTGCCCCGATTTCCCCCATCAGTCGACCGTCGATCAGTTCTTCACCGAAGAACAGTTCGAGGCTTATCGGGAGCTCGGGGTCCACGTCGCGGAAAGCTTATTCCTGCCGGCGCTGACGGGCGGCAACGTGCGACCGGCGAACATCGCGGAGTGGTTCAGGAGCTTGGCGGGCAATTTGCTGGAAACGGGGATGAGCTAGCTTCCGCCGGGTGCGGGCTGGGCAGCGTTTCGAGTATTCGATTCGCAGCGCCGGGCCAATCGCCGGCACCGGTGATTTCCAGCCCTTGCTTCAGGTTGAGACCATAGGGCTCCGCGGCCTTGCGCCCGTCCGGTCCCTGCAGATAGATCGGCACCACGCGATATCGCTGGTCGTCGATCCGCGCCATCGAGATGGCCGTGGCGATTTCCGAGCGTAGATAGTAGGCCGAGTCGGCGGAGCTGCCGATGAGCACGACCGTCATGTAGGCGCAACGCTGCGCTTTGGGAATCACGAGGTCCCACTCATCGCCGAGCTTGACGCACTTCGTGGCGAGGAAAACGCGGCACTTGTTTGACAACTCTGCGTACAGGTCCTCCGCGAGTTTGAGATCCGGAGTGCCATGGGCGATGAAGACATCCCACAGAATCGGGGGCGCCGGCACCGGCTGATTTACCGTCACCGCTTTTGATGCCTGCTCCAATTGGGCGGCGAGGCCGCGACCCGGCTCCTTATACAACTCGCGCAGCGTGGCGAATTCTCCGGGCGTGAGCGCCTCCTCGAGGGTGAGAGCGGCGCGCAGGAATTCCGTGCATTCGAACCCTAAGGATTGCTGGTGGTACAGCAATGGCAGGTAGCGGCTGAGGCAGCCCTGAAGATTCGCCCGCGCGGCCGTGGACGCCGGCGCCACGCGTTGCTTGAGCTGCAGATCCGCCAGGACCTTGAGGCTCGCGAACGTCGACTGCAGGCGTATGACGTTGATGCGCAATCGGCGCAGCGCGTCACGATCGGCTCCTCCCGGGTCGCATTCGAAGAACCAAACCGGACGCTCACGACCCTCCAATATGCGCCTTCCCAAGAAGACGCGAATGCCGGCGACGGCCGCCTCCTTGAGCATCACGGGCAAGGTGCGCGGCGGCAACGACGTGACCTCGCGGTCTCGGACGTACTCGACGACGACATAAGGGGAGCCGGACTGCAGCCACCATTGGTGGTCCTTCAGGAGTGCCACCTGGTTCGCGCGGCTGCTGGCGAGGAGACAGGCTTTCGCCAGGGAACTTCCGGCGTTGCTCAGGGGACCGGGTTTTGCGCTGCCGGGAGATTTCCTCGGGCGAGCCACATACACGGGTTGCCTCAGCAGCGTGTCAAGCAGATCGCCAACGCCTAAGCCGTCGAGGGACGCGGTTCCGTCAGCGCCGCGGAGTCCGAATCCGATCTCCACCCGTCCGACGAAGGAACCGAATTGCTTGAACTGGCCATCCCAAAATAGACGGCGAAAGGCGCAATACCGCCTATCGAACGGCATCGTCGCAGAAGTCGAGGCATTGCGAAAAGACTGTGCAAAGCGGATCGCATGCGAAATATCGCAATAGGAATCTTCAGCCGACCACTCGTCGACGCCGCCGCCGGACCTTCGGCGTACGCGCCCGAAACCGCGCACGAAGGGCGCCTTATAGGGATCATCGGGGATGTTGACGATGGGCCAGAGAGGCGCACCGACCCAGCCTGTTTCGTCGTCCACCAGCGAACGCACATCAGTCAGCGGAAATTGGATGACGGCAAACATGTACTCACGCGCCGGCGACAAACGTCCGGCGCACCCTAGCTCGTAAAAGCATTTAGGCGATTGGTGGTCCGCCGAATGAACAAGGCCTTCCGGCGTCCCAGAAATATTATCGCTGCGCCGAGGCTCGAACACAATGGCGCCCCGGGGGTAAATTCAAGAGGATATATGCGCCGGTTGTGGTGCGTCGCGGGGTAATCCAATGCAATTCCCACCGTCCATTTCGCGCTTCGATACCAGCCACATGGTCGTCAAGGGCGAGCTACCGGGCACTACTGGTGGTCTTGCGAGAACTCCCAGTCGAGGAGCAGGCTCAGTGCCAAATCGACGCCGAGCTGGGTCGGATATTTTTCGATCGGATTGGAAAACGCATCGTCGATCATTTGATTGGCCCGCCGTTTGAGCCCCTTCTTGAGCGTATCGACGTCGGCACGTGGAATGTCATTCAATTTCAAACCATCGAGCGTCGTATTGATCGGGCGAATCGGCGCCGGCGTGTACCGTATTGGCCCAAGCTGTCCCGCCGCGTTGAACTGGGGATTCGCCAATAACGCCTGTGCCACTTTGCGACCCCAACCGTAGTCATGGTCCCGGAATGCCTGATCGAGAAATCCCACGAAGGCTGAGACCCCAGCACCGGCCAATTTGCCCGATTGTGTGACGAGTCCGTAGACTCGCATCTCATCGTGATCACCCAGGTTCGCGGCTTTTTCGAGCGTCAGGACTCCCCGCAGCAATGCGTCAATTTCATCGTTCTGAAGCCCCAGCAAATAATTGTCCTGGCCCGAATACTGGAGTCTTAGTCGGGCCAGGGCATCATCCTTGGTCTCGCCAATATGGCCAGCCGGATAGAGGAGATCAAGTATCTCATCCGATGCCTTGGATAGGTCGGCGGGGTTGATTAGCCTGCTCCGCAATGCGTCCGCCAACGCCTTGGCGCGCGAATCGAGTAGTGCGATCTTCTCGTTGAGTGCCTTGACTTGAATCCAGTCTCTGAATACGGCCTGTCCCATGTACACATCTATCAGGCGCCCGGCAATGCGCACCAGACTGGTATCGGATTCGTGCAAATCAAGGTCCTGACGACCGTCCAGGGGGGACGGAGATACGAATAGGTAATACCGGTTGTCGTTGCCGAAGTGATTGTCGTTCAGGTCGACCAAGTTCTTCGCCATTCCAAGGGGTTGATTTTGCAGCACGCCGCCATCTGAATAGGTGAAGGTGTAACTTTGCGCGTTCGCAGGCCACGGCTCCAGCGTGTCCGACGGTTCATAGTCAGCGCGCTGGCGCGGCAAGTCTTTGGTGCGGAAGGCGAAGGGAAAAGCGCCACAAGCAACAGCGGCACGGCTGATCTCCTGCCAAGGCGCCATGGATCGATCGCTGATCGAAAAGAACCGCAACATCTGGTCGCTGAAGTCAGTGTATTGAAATCGGTCACCGCCGATGAGGTTGTACCCGTAGTTGACGCCATTGAGGTTCGTGAGCGCCAAGCCCAGCCGGATGCCGCGAAGCGGATCGACTGCATTATGCGGACCCCCGTTCAATGGAATGTTTCCGGTCGAATCCGCCTGAGCCAATGTACGGGTAGCGATTTGCTGGATGAGATTTGATGACAGGATCGACAATGTGGCGGGATCGCCACCGTCCGCGATCGGCTTGTCGACCGTGTTGAGCAAGGCGTCGATGCCGATTCCCAGCACCCAGGTGTTGTACAGAGGATTGTCGTAGGGTGCCGACTTCCCAGTCGCATCGACGAATTCGTTCTTTGCAAAAAGCAGCTTTTGCGCCAGAATCGCGGCGGTCATCCCGCCGGCGGAGGCGCCGGTGAGCACGTCGATACGAATGAAGTCGCCAAGCGAAATTGTCGTGGGGTTTTCATTGTGTTGGCGAATGGCGTCGAAGATCTCGTACATGGCGCCGGCTTCGTAGCTGCCCAACGAGACGGCCCCCGCGATGGTGACCGCGAGATATTTTGTTGGCATCTCATTATCCCTAATTGATTGCCGATCCAAAAGTGAGACGTGGCCGGTTCGTGGGCCGCGCCATTATCATGGACGTTTGCTCCGCCTAGAGCTGATCCAATACTTGCCACGTCAACGGGCCTACTATGCCATCGGGTACCAACTGGTGTGCTCGCTGCAGGGCGCGCACCGCCGCCTCAGTGGCCGGTCCGAATTGTCCGTCTGCTGCGAGCCCGGACTTGCTTTGGATGGAGCGCACGAGATTACCCGTGGCGCCTCGCCGCAGGGTAGGACGGCCCGCGCCCGCGGCGGTGTCGGGTTCACGCGAGGGAATCATTGCCACCGGAGTGCCGGTGCCGGCGAGATGGGCAGCGACCGCTGCACGGAAGGCGTCCATGCCGAGACTGGGATCATCCTTCCGGCCTTTGGGCGTTGCGTATTCCTTATGGCCCGCACAGAAACTGGCGCTCAACCCAAGATGCGCGAAGAGTGCGGCCACGCCACGCTGGTAGGCATCAAGCTGAACAGGAGGCCAGGGTGAGTCTGCGACGAGGCCGGTGTTCTCCGCCTCGATGCCGATGAAATTCGTGTTCCCGGTGCTGATTCCTTGCCAGGTACCGGCGCCGGCGTGATTGCAGCGACCTGCCGCCAGTACATAGAACGTGCCATCGCGACCTAGTCCCAATTGCGCCAGCGGCCCGCGCAGGTCGGGACGCCCGTTCAAGAGGGTGCCGAGACTGGGCATGTTCCCATGCGGTGGCCCTGCCGTGTGGTGGCAAATAACCCCCCGAGTCGGACCCACATCTCCCAATCCGCGATTCTTCCAACCGTCGTACTCGGCCACCTTGAGGCCCGCCGAATACAATACGTCCGCCAGCCAGGTTAGCGAGTAAGTCATCCGACACCGCCGCGCGCCGCCGGAAGTGCCTCATCTCCGGTGGGATTGACCACAGGGATCGCGCAACCGTCAATCTCATCATCGTTAGTCCCTGCTACGGTACCGCCCGGACTGCCCGCATCAACGGAGATCAACAGGCGCGCCGCTGCCGACAAGCCGCCTCCTGGGGGCGGCGTAAACACCAACAAATCCAATGGCCCTTCACGGCCAAGATCTGCGGGCTGAAGGGTGACACTGAGGTCACCGTTGGCGTTGAGAAGGGTTGGACAGTCGTGATCATGGACGCGCGCCACCGATGCCGCGGTAAAGCCGGAACCCTTGATGGTCACAACTGCGGGCGTGCTTGCGGGCGGCAGCGTGGACGGATCGACGGTGTGTATTACCGGTGCGGGATTTCCTAGTCCTTGCTTACGCTGCACATCGCCTCCGCCGGGCGCAGTCCTAAATAGCGTGTCGAATACCTCACTCAATTTGTCGGTAGCTTGTTTCGAGAACATGCCAACCATGCCGGCCATGGCGGCAATGCCGAATAGATTGAGAGTGTTCGGTTCGCCGCCACCGGTCATGAAGCCGGCGCGAATGACGACGTAGAAAATCGATGAGAGCGCCATGGCGATGAACGGCCTCAGAATGTACCACCATACCCAATTAGTTGAGAGCTTCTGGTTGCCGACAAAATCGCTGAACGAGGTTGCGGTATGGACGAAGCTACCGAGCGCACCAGTCACCATAACCAGGAGCAGCAGCCGGGCATCGACCTTGGTGGGGAATCCCATCTTCTGGAAGCCGAACCACGTCACAAACGTCTCGGAATCGCCGCTCACATTCTTCGCCGACGATAGATCCGTCGGCCATAGGCTGAGGAAGAGGTAGGTCAGCACCAAACATAGAACAATGAGGCCGGCCCCCAGCAGTAGAATCTCTCTCGACGTTGCGGGTTGGCCGGGGCGCTGCGCCGCAGCAGGCAACTCGCCACCGGGCGATTTCTCGGGTGAGTCGTCAATAGCCATCCCTGCGTACTCCTAAATTGTCCGTTGCCTAGAGCGGCATTTTGAGGAGAAAAGACTTGGCCGAACCAATATAGTACTGAAACTATTTTCTGCAAGCTACCCTTCGCACGGGGTTTATGCCGCGCCGGAAGGCGCCGACCGATCCACAATCCAATCGCGATTTTCGTCTAGCACCTGGTAGTACCAGCCGAGTTGCATTGCCACACCGTCGATGTCCGGAAACATGGTCGAGTGATTGAATCCTAGCGTATCCAACGTCACCTGGAAATTGAGTCTCAGCCGTCCAGGGATAACAATTTGCGTGAGCTCGGGCTTCTCGAAGGCCTCCGTCGGAGATGGGTGGATGGAAAAGGCTCCCAGCTGGGCGGGCAGACGCGGCGTGATGTGGGTAGGTTGGAAGAATTCTACATCCTCGAGACTGAAGGGGTTGATGTCGTAGTCCGGAACGTCGAAGGATCCGTCGATTTCGTACGCATAAACGGCGGAATCTTCGCTGTCGCCACCATAGTCGACCGCCCGGGATCCTCTGACATTGAAACCGAGCGTGGCAAACAATGCCGCAACTAAAGGGTTGGCGCTCCAATCCAACAAGCGCGTCGGGAGGCCGTGGTGTTGACCGAGCGCAAGCCAATCCTAGTCGTTGGTCGGAATATTCGCCGAGCAGCGGCGTGCGCGCGTCTAAAATAGACCGAAAGTCTCCTTGCTCTTCGAACTCCTTGTAGGCGGCAAACCAGCGAGCGCGTCCGATGGACGGAACCAGAGGGAAGTCGGGCCTTGTGGCCCCGCGAAAAACGGTCGTCCCCAGTGACAAGGGCTCGAGAAAGCGCATGTGGTCGATAAATGACTCAATGCGGACCGACTTTATGGGCATGTGAGCGATCCAATCAGCGCAGTTTCCTTAATACCTGTTTAGCCTTTCGACTGTTCCGAATCGAATTCAATACGATGAATTACGGCGGCTACACGGTATTTTGATGTTCACTGCGGAGATCTGGGCGAAAGAGCGTTCAGTCACGCGTCGAACAACAAGGTGGCCGAGGTCGCGCGCATGCTCAGGGCGATACACGCCCAGGAAGGCCGTTCTGCGGCGGCCGCCAACTCGAAGAAAGTCGCCGCACCCGGCAAAGCAGGGGTCAGCAGCCCGAAGTTCAGACGAATGGCCACCGACTCAAGAATCAAAGTGCAAAAGAATCGTTGCATTACCATCGCATCCTTCGCATCCCGTGGTTCTGCTTAGCTTGTCCGAATAATTCCTCGAGCTTGTAGATTCGCTCATGCAATCTCAGGCGAAAAGCTCTGGTAAAGTGCCGCCGGCGAACCGCATCTATTTCATGCTGACATAGACCACGATATACGTAACACGCACGGTGCTTTTGCACCTCCGGCAAACCCAAGTCTCGCACCGGGCAATTGCGGCAATGACCGCCGAGAATTCAGTAACGCGACAAGGTGCCATGCTCAGTCTTCTCATTTTGATGTCTATGGATAATGACCGGACCGCGCGGTGCGCCCCGCCGAATTGCAATGCTCCGGCCACCGTCACGCACGGGAATGCCGATGGCTGAGCGCGTCGATGAGGGCGCTATTTCCCGAACAGCGCGGACACACCCAACCCGATGCGATTGAAGGCCACTTACGCGACACCGTACTCGCGGAAATCCGCAATTGGTCTATGGCTGAGCGGCACGCGTGGCCAAAACTCTAAATTAGTAATAAATTAGCATCCATCGCGAGGTGCGGAATGTGGCAGCGCAATAAAAAGAGGATGCACGGATGGCACCTGATTCCACGCCCGGAGATGTGACGCCCTCTAGAAATCCCGCGCAATCCGCGAGCTCTTCCGACATTGGCCTGCTGGGGGCCGGACATATTTTTATCTGCCTCCTGATAGCAAATCTGTTCATCTCCTGGTGGATCTCCGACCTATCGGACGTCACCAAGGGCGGCATGTCAACTACGATAACTTGGTTCGGCACACACTGGACTCTCACCACAGAGATCGATGAACGATTGCTGCTTCTGGCCATGGTAACGGGTGCTTTCGGCAGCTTGGTTCGCACGGCTACCTCGTTCAGTGACTTCGTGGGCAACCAGAAGCCGTCGACCAATTGGCGTTGGTGGTACATCCACCGCCCTTTCATCGGCATGTCGCTCGCGGCCATTTTCTACATCGCGATCCGCCCAGGCTTTTTGAGCGCCGGCGGATCAGCGGCGATGAGCCTGCGCGTTGCCGCATCGCCGGTCTTTGGGCCCACGCCTGCTGCTCCGCCTGGCAATGCGGACGCGACGGACGGATGCGCGATCGAGGTGAACAACCCAACGCCGGACGACGCCCCGCCAGCCGAGCGCGGCGGGGTGGGCTGATGGCTTACTCGCTGGTCGGCTTGTCCGACGTGCTATATGCCGCGGGCCTCAAGGTCGCCGAGCACGACGGCAGGAAACCTCGCGGACTGGGTGACTTCGGGCCCATCAAAGGAGTACTCTGTCACCATACCGCCGGGCCCGGATCGGGCAATATGCCGAGCCTCGATACGACTTTGAATGGGCGCCCCGATCCGCGCCGACCGATCGCGCAACTGGCACTCGGGCGTGACGGAACCTACTACATACTTGCCGCAACGCTATGCCAGCATGCGGACCGCGGCGGTTGGTGGCCCGTCACCACGGGCAACACGAATTTCATCGGGATCGAGGCGAAAAATACCGGCCTCCCCAACGAGTCACCTTGGCCGCACATGCAGATGGATGCGTGCCATCGCGGAGTCGCGACACACCTCGCCGGCACGGCACTGCCGCCGGCAGTCATTCCGGCGCGAGAGGCCGCGACGCGGACAGCCATCGCAACGCCCACCTTGCGGCGCAGCCCCACGGGTCCTTTGGTCCGGGCAATCCACGGCAAGTGCCGCGTTAATGTCGACGGGCAATTCGGCCCCGGCGCCGAAGCGGCCGTGAGGGGGGTGCGGCGAGCGCACCGGTTGGTGCCGGACGGCACCGTCAGGCCCGCGACGTGGAAGATCCTGGACGGAATGTAGGCCGATACCGTGCCTGACAAGAACGTGGATGTGGACGAGGCCGCCGTGGGTCCCCGCCGGCCGATCAACCTCGAAGTGCTGACGCAGTTTCTCCGCTCGCTCGAGTCCCACAGCCAGGATCTCGTGCAACACCTAGATTCCGGCGCAACCCTGTGTCATTACACGACGCTCGAGGGGCTCTACGGTATCATCTCGGGCGGAGATCTGTGGCTGTCCAATTCCCGCTACTGCAACGACAACGAGGAGCTGAAGTACGGCAATCGACTTGTCGAGTCGGTGCTCGCCGAACTGCAACGCGAGGCAGAAGGAGATCACCAGCGACTGGACTGGCTGCTAGATATTCGAAGACAGTTTCGGGGAGCGCCGGAGAATGAAGCCTACATTTGCTGCTTTTGCGAAAGAGAGAACCTGCTGAGCCAACGGCGCGGGTACGCGGATGACGGAGGGGGCGTCGGCATCGAGTTCGACCCCCAGGGATTTCGTTATTTTACCGGGCCGGACGGTCCGCCGTTCGGGCTCATGCGGCTATGGAAGGTGTTTTACCACAAGGCCAAGCAGCGTGAAATCATCCTCCAGTCGATTCAGTACCCATCTTGGCCGTACGCCAACGAGGAGGAGCGCATCCAATTGATCGTGGACGCCCTGCAATTCTTCGTGCCCACCTTCAAGAACGACGGCTTTTACGAGGAACAGGAACGTCGTCTAATTTTCACTCCGAGCACCGGCATTGCGACGAAGCCAAGGTTCCGCACTCGCCGCGGGTTACTCGTTCCCTACTTCAGCTCGCGCGACTTGTTCGAGGCGAGCGGTTTCGGTGGCGGCATGAAGCTGCCCATTCAGAATATTCTCGTCGGCCCCGGCGCCAATAAGGTACTCAATGTCGAAAGCATCAAGATGATGCTGGAGGCGAACGGATACGTCGGGGTCGGGATAAAAGCCTCTCCGATTCCGTTCCGTGGCTAAGATCCACATCTAACGGGAGGCACATGGACGATCCGCATGACAGACGAATCAATATATTCTTCAGCTATAGCCATATGGACACCGCCATAAAGTGGGCCGTCACCACGCAACTCACGAACGCGGGGTTCGTTGTCCGATCCAACAATGAAGGACATGAACAAGATCCCTTACACATTGGCATTTCGAAGAATATCAACTTATCGGACGTCGCTGTTCCATTGATGACCAACCACTGGTTGGCCTCTCATGAGTGCCGCGATGAACTGGTTCGTGCAAATGAACGGCGAAAGATCATTGTCCCCTTTCGTCATCGAGCTGTGGAGGATGGTAAACCAATAAAAATACCCCATTTTCTTGCCGATACGCAGTACGTCTCGTGGCTCGAGGATGGCACCATCGCCAGTGCTGTTGCAGAATTAGTCGTTCTGCTTCGACGAAAAACGTTGTTTGCCAACTGGCAATTGGCAAGCTTCGAGGATGCTCGAGTCATCGGTGATGTCGTGCAAAAGTGCGACGACGTTACCCCTCTGTGGCGTCGCGCTATGAGCCGACTAATTCTTTCAACGACGAGGAGCACCTTAAAGAGGGTATTAAATGGAGACGAATGCGAATTCGATGTGTCCCGAGACGCAAGTTATTTACGCTTCGCTGCGCCCATTTTTGGTCATGCGCAATCGATCATAGCCATATGTATTGCATCGGTCTCAAGATTTTGGACGGATTCCGAAGTGGGTGCTGCCGCCGGTGACTATCTCAAGGACCAAAAGGAGTCAGCTCAGTCGATTCGGCGTTTATTCGTGTTCAAATCCGCGAGTGAACTCATCGACTTCAAAGAGGTTCTTAGGATTCATTATAAAATGTACGGCTTCAAGCACCCCACCAATGGTGTATTCGTATCGTCGCTGCAAGGCTATAGGGATTTCATGGGCCTGGTAGGTATCGACATTGACTCGTCAAGTCCATTGGAGGATTTCGGCATTCTTGGCTTTGGTGATTCATCAGAACGAATGCACGCCGTTTTAAGCCCTACGGTGTTTCGAATCGCAAACCCGGTCGATGGGGAGGCGCGATTCAACCGTGACGCCCGAGTGATGAAGTTTTTTGATAGCCTAAATACCCTCCATTGTGGCGAACGCGATCACCGCACAGGAATAGTCAGGTGGGATCCTACGTGGATGGAGCCCGAGGGCATCGCGGCATTCGCAAGTCATCTCACGGGTATGTTTGGCAGCGCGGGATCAAGAGTGCGTCACGTTGTCACCATTCGCCCGGAATACGACAGCGATTCAATCGAAGGCTATGTCGGCAATCTAGTGGGATGGCTTCGGAGGGAGAGCGGCAATTTGCGGATTGCCTCGGTATCGATGGCGAAGCGCTGCAAAGATGTTCAACCAATCGATGGCCTTTTCGGCGCACGCCTTATAGTCCAACACAGGCCTGTCCCAACGTTTTCATAGCAGAATCAGCTGGTTGCCTTCTTGAGGTGATTCCGGGCCCGCCGGAATACGCGAAAGCGCTATTTCCAACGGGGTTTTCTCGAAGAGGTTGAGGCTCAAA
>Ga0302320_10013355_pt1 | contig 17176 bp, 16 predicted proteins | sample Bog_T0_3_FD_202130 | JGI IMG/M metagenome (GOLD analysis project Ga0302320, IMG submission 202130) | Peat permafrost microbial communities from Stordalen Mire near Abisko, Sweden - Bog_T0_3 | ecosystem: Environmental > Terrestrial > Soil > Wetlands > Peat | place: Sweden: Abisko, Stordalen Mire... | reverse complement strand
CCCGAAAGACCAGGGGACTCTCGGATTGGGCGTGGGCACCTGGTTCAACGGCCACTTCGGCATCGAGGCCTCGGGCCTGGTCACCCACGTGGACTGCGGCTGCGGCCGGGCCAGGGAGGAACAGGCCTACGCTTCGGCCCCGGTGCTCGTCGTCGTGCCGGCGACCCAGCAGTACTGCACCATCCTCGACCTCCAGTTCGACATCAACAAGGACGCGATCCAGCGCGAAGACCTGGAGAAGCTGGCGGTGGTGGGTGTCTACATGACCAGATACCCTGCCACGACGGCGGTGATCGAGGGCCATTCCGATAATGTCGGGAACCCGGTGCACAATCTGGATCTGTCCCATGCCCGGGCGCAGAGCGTGGTGACCTACCTGACGGGCACCTTCCACATCGATCCGTCCCGCCTGTCGGCCGTGGGCTACGGCGACAGCCGGCCCATCGCGGACAACGGCACCGAGGAAGGGAAGCGCCAGAACCGCCGCACCGATGCAGTCATCGCCTGCGTGACCGACGTGGCCGGGCTCACCGTGGCTCCGGCCCGGATGACCATGGCGATGTACATCGATTTCGACCGCAACAAGGCCGAGGTCAAGGCGGAATATGATGATCAGCTCCGCAAGGTCGCGGATTTCCTGAAGGCCAACCCGACGGTCACCGCCTGGGTGGAAGGCCACACCGGCAACCTGCAGGCGACCCCCGCCTTGGCCATGGAAATCTCCAAGCGCCGCGCCATGAAGGTGGTTGACTACCTGGTGGACCACTTCGGCATCGACCGCTCGCGCCTGACGGCCTCAGGCTGGGGCGGCAGCTGGCGCTACGCCTACAACACCAGCGCAGAGGGCGCGCAGGAAAACCGACGGGTCAACATCATCATCAACTACCCCAAATAAGTCAAAGGCCGCCCCATGACCCATACTAAAATGCAAGGCAGACCCCGCGAGGAGCGCAAGGCATTCATTGCCGCCATGCTCGATCGTTTCCTTCCGAAAATCCCAGTTCCTTTCATTCGAGGGCTGACCGTCCTGGGCGATCCCGGGGAAAGTCAAAGGGGATTGCTGCCATGACCGAACCGGCACGAACACTGAAAAGCATTGGTGTGGCGTCCGACCACGGCGGCCACGCCCTGAAGGAGGATCTGGCCAGACGGCTGCGAGAAGCCGGCTATGAAGTCACGGATTTCGGCGACAGCCAGCCGGTGGCGGAGGATGACTATCCGGATTTCGTCGTGCCCATGGCACAGGCAGTCGCGGGCGGGAAGCTGGATCGCGGCGTGGCCATATGCGGCAGTGGCGTCGGCGCCTGTGTGGCCGCCAACAAGGTGCGCGGCGTGCGGGCCTGCTTGATCCATGAGCTGTTCTCCGCGCGCCAGGGGGTGGAAGACGATGATCTGAACGTGATCTGCCTGGGAGGCCGGGTGGTCAGCCCAGCGTTCGCCTGGGAACTGGTCCAGGCATTCCTCGCCGCGCGATTCAGCGGCGGCGAGCGTTTCCGCCGCCGGCTGGACAAGGTGGCGGCCCTCGAAACCCCGGCATGAAACCGGACGACGGCGCCTGTCCTTCGCTGCCGGGTGCGCGGAGCGCTATGCTCAGGGCCTGGAGGCCCAGTGGCTGAACAAATCCTGGATGAAACCGTAGCTGCAAGGCTGGAGGAATATCTCATCTCCCACTGCGACCCCAATAGCCCCGAGCTGGAGGGTGAGCTCGTCTCCGTAGAGACCCGGGACAGACTCCAGCTCTATGGCATGCTCTGCCGCAAAGGCACAACCGTGCTGGCGCACACCCATGGCACAGCCTCCGGCCATGGCATCGAGGCATTCGAGCAGGCCCTCAACAAGTTTGCCCAAAGTCATGATTGGGGCTACCTCACTTTCGACAATCGGGGGGCTCATGTGCTGGAAGATTGGCAGGTGAGTGGCGCCGCAGTGGAGAAATTCACCGATTCCCACCTGGACCTCGAAGCCTGGATCAAGTACCTCAAAACCATGGGCGCCAAGAACCTGATATTGAGTGGCCATAGTTTGGGTGCCGAAAAGATCGTGGATTTCGTGCGTCGTTACGCTGATTCCATAGTCAAGGGTCTCATCTTGCTATCGCCCGCGGATACCCCAGGCGCGCAGGAAGTCTGGGAGAAGAAATCCCGGAAATCCTATCTGAAGAAGGCTGAGCAAATGGTTTCCAGGGGTGAGGGAGGGAACCTGCTGCCCGATGAAAAAGCGCATGGAGGTTTCCTGCCCATGTCGGCGGGAACCTATCTGGATTTCTTCGCCAAGGATTCCTGCCTGCGGCAGGTTCTCCCCTTCAAGGCTGATGAGCTCAAAGTGATTCCGATCCCCACCATTGGCATTGTGCCCAGCAAGGATGAATGGTGCTCCACCACACCTGGAGATTATTTTAATAAACTACAGAACATTGCCGTCATGACCCGCTTTGTGAAATCTGATCACAATCTCGCAACCGTGAAGCACATCCCCAGACAACAAGTCAAAAATTGAACGTCTAAGGGAAATCCACCTCTTCCGGAAGTTCGTCCTGTTCCTCTGGGCGGACCCTGGGGAAATGGCTGGAGAGGCGCTCTCCCACCAGGCGGATTCCCTCCACCAGCCCCTCCGTGAAATCGCCACGGCTGAAATGGGCCGAGAGGCAGGCCGCCACGTCCTCCCAGAAGGCCTGCCCCACCTGGGCATGGATGGCCACATCGCCCAGGACGGCGAACCGCTTCCGGCCGGGCACCAGGAATATGAGCACCCCGTTCCGTTCGGGAGTGCTCTCCATGCCCAGCCGGCGGAAGGCCTTCCCCGCCACCTTCTCCACATCCCCCCAGAAGAACCGCGCCACCGACACCCGGATCTCCCCGGAAGTGGCCAGTTCCGCCTCCCGGATGGCCTGCACCACCCGCTGGGCGTCCACGCATTTCCTCAGGCTCCTGTGGCTCAGGTACAACATCCGGCCCCCCCCTGCTTCACCATGATCCAGATGCCCCGCCGCCGCCGGAACGGCCGCCGCCCCCGGACCAGCCGCCCCCGCCGCCCCCGCCGCGGCCCCCGGACATCAGGTCGAAAAGCAGCCAGATGGCGAGGCCCGGATGGGTGATGGCCAGGGCCAGGAATCCCAGGCCCGCCAGGGCGATGAGGATCCAGGCCAGCGGCCCGAGCGGAGCCCCGCCCGGCCGGCCTGACCCCTGCGCCTGGGGCGCGGCGGAGTCGCCCCCCAGGACCTTGATGACCTGGTCCACCCCCGCGGTGACGGCCCCGTTCGCATCCCCGGCCTTGATCCGGGGCAGGATCGTCTCCTGGATGATCCGCGACGCCACGGCGTCGGGCATCTGGCCCTCCAGGCCGTAGCCCACTTCCAGGCGGACCTTGCGGTCCCCGGTGAAAATGAAGATCACCAGGCCGTCATCCAGGCCCGCGCGGCCGACCTTCCAGGCCGCGAACGCCCGCACGGTCCAGTCCTCCAGGGGGTCCCCGGCGGTGGTGGTGCCGATCCAGACCAGCACCTGGTGGCCGGTGCCTTTCTGGTAGGCCTCCAGGCGCTGGTCCAGGGTCTCCCGCACTGTGGGGGTGAGCAGGCCCGGGCCGTCCGTCACCCAGTGCTGGGGCGCTGGCGGGGCAGCCTGGGCGGCCAGGAGCCACCCGCCCCATATCCCGGCCAGCACACAGAAAAGAGCCAGGAGCCTCCGCATGACGGGCTAGAAAGCCACTTTCGGAGCCGTCTCGGCGCCGGCCTGCGCCTTGAAGTAGGCCCGCTCCCGGAACCGGTCTCCGAAGAATCCCGCCATGATCACCGTCGGGAAGCTGTTGCGCCTCGTGTTGAAGGCCTGGGCGGCCTGGTTGAAGCGCATGCGCTCCACAGCGATGCGGTTCTCGGTGCCTTCCAGCTGGGCCTGCAGGTCGCGGAAGTTCTGCGTGGCCTTGAGGTCGGGGTATTTCTCCACCACCACCAGCAGCCGGGAAAGCGCAGAGCTCAGGCCGTCCTGGGCCTGCTGGAAGCCGGCCATGGCCTCGGGGGAAGCCGGCGTCTTGCCGGCCATGTTGACCCGGCCCACGTTGGCCCGAGCCTCCGTGACGGCCAGGAAGGTGCTCTTCTCGAAGGCGGCCGCCCCCTTCACGGTCTCAACCAGGTTGGGCACCAGGTCGGCCCGGCGCTCGTAGACGTTCTCCACCTGCCCCCACTGGGAATCGACCGCCTGGTTGAGGCTGTTCAGGGCATTGTAGGCGCCCATCATTCCGAATCCGCACACCAGCAGCAGCAGCACCAGAAGGCCGCCGCACCCAAGCGCGATCTTTCCGCCCAGATTCATGATCTCTCCGTTATGGTTGGACTGGAGGCCGACGGCCGGCTCACCGGTTATGCGCTCTAGCGACCGGAACATCGGCCCAGTACCCGGGGCGGTTGTAATGCCGATGGAGCTTGTCTTCGTAATCCCTGGTCAGCAGGGCATCCTCCGAATATTTCGGAGAATTTTTTATAATCTCTCGCGACAGGTCTACGAACACTTTCCGGTCAGCCCAGCTCACACGATTGATCCATCGCGGAGAAACCAGCAGCTTTTCCCCGGGCCACCAGTTCTTGGTATCGACGACCAGGTAGCGGATGGCCCACGTCTCATCATCGATGATGAAATCTTCCACATGGCCGATCTCCCCGTCCGACGCCTGGATGTGATAGCCGATCACTTCCCCGGTGCTGCGCAGATTCGGATCCCACACTTCCTCGACTCCGGTGGTCTCTAGCCAATCCTGGCGATCGCGCGCGAGGGTCGGGTAGGCTCCCCACATGTACGCGCCGCTCCAGTACGTCGGCCAGCCGTAGTAGCCCCAGTAGGAATTCTCGAATTGCTTCGAGACCGGCTTGTCGCTGTCCAGGGATGGACTCTCCTCGATCTGGCTCTTGCTCAGGTTGATGGAGATCTGTCTCGTATCCTGGAGCACGCTGACCAGCGCATACGGAGCTATCAGCACCTGCCTGCCCGTCAGCCAGCTCCCTGAGTTGGCGACCAGATAGCGGATCGTCCAGTACTTGTCATCGAAATAGAATTGCTGGACCTCTCCGATGGGTCCGTCGAGGCTGTCCAGCTTGTACCCGTTGAGTTCTTTGGCTTTGAACAGCATGGTGGTTGTCCTTTCAATGGATTGCTTGGTGGGGTCCAGCCACCGGCAGCACGCCGGTATCGGACCGGGGGGCGGTGAAGATCTGCATCAGAGGAATGCAAAATTGAGTCCAAACCCTTTAACCTAAAAGATTCAGTAAGTTACATGGAAATTCCAATCAGAAGCCTCAGGATGGCGATCAATATGGCATAGCTGGTCCTTATTTTTTGGGGGCAGGCGCGGTTTGGGGCGTCCAGGCGCTTCCTGGAAGGTTCTGGAACTGCTCAGGGCTTCGCCGCCGCCGCCGGCAACTGCGAGACAACGGGTTACCCATTAGACTGGTCGGCGGGGAGGAACGCATGGAGCCAGGGCGCGGGCGATGGGGGAACCGGGCGGTCCTGTTCGATCTGGGCGGGGTGCTCATCGACTGGGACCCGCGCTACGTCTACCGCCCCCTGTTCGCCGACGACGCGGCCATGGAGCGCTTCCTCGCCCAGGTGTGCCATGCCCGATGGAACAAGCGGATCGACGCGGGGCGCCCGTTCGCGGAAGCGATCCTGGAACGGCAGCGGGAGGTGCCGGAATTCGCCGAGTACATCGGGTTCTGGTTTTCCCGGTGGCAGGGGATGCTGAAGGGGGAGGTCCCGGGGACGGTGGCGATCCTGAGGGAGCTGAAGGACCTGGGCCTTCCCCTCTGCGCCCTCAGCAACTGGTCGGCGGAAACCTTCCCCATCGCCCGCGAGCGCTTCGGCTTCCTGGCATGGTTCGACCGCATCGTGGTCTCGGGGGAAGCCGGGGTGGCCAAGCCGGACCGGGAGATCTTCGAGCTGGCCATCAGCCGGTGCGGGCTGGTGCCGGCGGAGACGGTGTTCATCGACGATGCCCCGGCCAACATCGAGACGGCCCGGGCCCTGGGCTTCGATGCGGTCCTGTTCACCGGGGCCGAGGCCCTGCGCCGGGCCCTGGCCGAAAGGCGAATGCTATCCTTCAAAACGAAGTAGATGCCCATCCACTTCGATTTGCCCGGATCCAGCCTTGTCATGTAAGTTATTATAAATAGTATAGTTATACTGTGGCACCGCAATTGCTCCCTGTCTTGCAGGAGAAACCCGCCATGAAGAACAACCTGCAAACCGAAAACGTGACCCGCGAAAGCATCCTGAAACTGCTTTCCGATGACGAAGTGGCCAGCGTCTGCACCGCCGAGACCAAGGTCAGCCTGGCCGAGCAGGACGAGTACGTGGATCTGGAGCAGCTCGAAAAGGGCGTGCAGAAGGCCCACGGGGCCGGTCCGGCCATGGGCCGCATGCTGCCCAGGAAGGCCGTGCACCCGGACACCTGGACCAAGATCCGGACGGCCCTGGCGGCGTTCGGCAGCCTCGGGGCGGCTTCGGGCAAGTGATGGACTGATCAGGCGGGCCGGCCCCGGTCCCTGGCCAGGTGCTGCGCCAGCGCCATGGCCAGGGGCAGGGTGGCCAGGGCGGTGATGGCGGTGGCGGCGGTGGCCCAGGTCACCCCCACCGCGTTTCCCAGCAGGCCATAGAGTACCGGCGAGACGGCTCCGGCGCCGATGGTGCCGGTGTAGAACAGGGCGAAGGATCGCTCGACCTGGTGGACGGGGGTCAGCTCCGGCACGGTGCCGTACAGCACCGAGGATGTGCCGTTGAGCATGATGCCCAGCAGCGGCAGCACCGCCAGCGCCGGCGTCAGCGGCAGCCCCATCGTCAGGAGGATGGCCGCGGCCGTCCCGCCTTCGGTGAGCACCACCGTCCACAGCACGCCGAGCCGTCCGCCCAGCCAGCCGCAAGTGAATTTTCCCCCGGCTCCGCCCAGGAACACCAAGGCGAGGCCCAGGCCGACCGTGGGCAGGGCCGCGCCCTTGGCCTTGAGCAGGAACGGCAGGAACGTCAGCAGGACGATGAGCGTGCGTCGTCCTGCGGAACAATCCGGGGCATGGAGGGCTGTGGCCGGCGCGGCGGGACTGGTCATCGGCCCAATATAGCACTTGCCCTAGATTGACTTGGCGCACTCCTGCAACTCGCCCGCGGCGTGCTCATGGTGGTCCAGGGTTTCCGGTCCGGTGCGGGCGAGGATCTGCTTGGCCAGGGTGGTGTCGAACATCGCTCCGCGGGCGATGAGCAGGAAGCTGCCGGTCTTGACCGCCTTCTCGTACTTCACAATGCTGTCCTTGGGGATGCCAAGGTTGTACAAGGCGGCGCCGACGATGCTCAGACCGCCCACCACCACCGCGCCCTCCAGCGCCCCGACGATCCAGCCCACGAGCGGCCCGGCCACCAGGAGCGGGCCCATGCCGGGCACCAGGAACACCGCCGAGCCGAACAGGATGCCCCACAGCCCGCCCCAGAAGGCGCCGGTCCTGCCCCAGGCCTTCATCCGGTCGTCGAGGTTGTAGTAGCCGACCACATGCTCGTCGGTGTGGATGTCCTGGCCGATGATCGAAAGCTTCTTCATCTCGAAACCGGAGATCTGCAGTTCCTTGATCGCGTCTTCGGCAGCGGCGTGGGATGAGTACACGGCTATGACGGAGTTGTTCTTGGGCATGGTTTCCCTTTCTGGGTTGAACTGGTCGCCTGTCATTCCAGGGGCTGGGTGCGGAAAGCATGATCTGTTCCATAACCGCTAAACTATTAATTACTACACTTGCGGGCAGCCCCGGCGCGCTGATCGATGCCCGGAAGGTTCAAAATGAAAGGCCGAGTCCTTCGATGGGTGAAACCTTGCGCTGGTGACAGCGCATACAAGGCAGAGGATGTGCCCGGGCTTCGAATGTGAACGATGCGTCCGTTCATCTTGAGTGGAATGGTTTCGCGGTGGTCGGAGGCCATCCTGTAAACATAGGCAACAGACATGGTTGATTTGTGGCATGGATGATGCTCGGTCTGGCTGTGCCGCTGTGACCCCGTTCCGATCCAAGTGACCACCCCTACTTTGTGGTGCCCAAGGGCCGCGCTGTCGCTCGCAGAGAGGTCGAGCGCGGCGCGGCCGGCAACCAAGGAGAACAGACCGATGAAAACCAATCCCTTGAAAAAGCTGGGGACCTTCGGCCAGTCCATCTGGCTGGACTACATCCGCCGCGACCTGATCGAAAGCGGAGAGCTGCAGCAGATGATCGTGACCGACGGGTTGCGGGGAATGACCTCGAACCCGGCCATCTTCGAGCAGGCCATCGGCGAGAGCCACGGATACGACCAGGCCATCGGGGTCATGGCCCATGAGGGCCAGCCGGTCCCGGCGATCTATGAGACCCTCAGCCAGGAGGACGTGCGCAGCGCCGCGGACGTCTTCCTCCCGCTGTACGAAAAGACCGACGGCCGCGACGGCTTCGTGAGCCTGGAGGTCAATCCGCACCTGGCCCGCGACACCGAAGGCACCGTCCTGGAAGCCCGCCGCCTGTGGGCCGCCCTGGACCGGCCCAACGTCCTGATCAAGGTGCCCGGCACCGCCGAGGGGCTGCCGGCCATCCGCCGGCTGCTCAGCGAAGGGGTCAACGTCAACGTGACCCTGCTGTTCGGCCTGGCGCGCTACCGGCAGGTGGCGGAAGCCTACCTGGCCGGCATCGAGGCCCGCACCGCCCGGGGCCTGGCGGTGAACCACGTGGCCTCGGTGGCCAGCTTCTTCGTGAGCCGCATCGACGCGCACGTGGATCCGCTGCTGGAGTCGTTCTTCGGGCAGGGCGCCAAGGCCGCGGACACGGCCAGGGGGCTGCACGGGCAGGTGGCGGTGGCCAGCGCCAGGCTGGCCTACCAGGAATTCAAGGAGACCTTCGGCGGCCCCCGGTTCAAGGCCCTGGCCAGGGCGGGCGCCCGCCCCCAGCGCCTGCTCTGGGCCAGCACCGGCACCAAGAACCCGGCCTACAGCGACGTGAAGTACGTCGAGGCCCTCATCGGCGCCGAGACCGTCAACACCGCCCCGCTGGAGACCCTGGCCGCCTATCGCGACCATGGCGACCCCAAGCCCCGGCTGGAACTGGGGGTCCGGGAAGCCCGCCGGGCGATGGTGCAGCTGAATGAGCTGGGCATCCGCATCGACGATGTGGCCCAGCAGCTGGAGGACGCCGGCGTGGAGAAGTTCAACCTGCCGTTCGACCAGCTGATGGCCGCCCTGGCGCAGAAGTCATGAGCCCAAGCAGCCCCGAGGCCACGCCGGCGGTGGCGGGATCCGGACCCCTGGAAGAACTGGCCCTGGATCTGCGCTGGTCGTGGAATCATGGCGCCGACGAGGTGTGGCGGCTGCTCGACCCGATCCTTTGGCAGCTCACCCAGAACCCCTGGGTGGTCCTGCAGACGGCCTCCCGGGAGCGGCTGGAGCGGATGCTGGCCGACCCCGGCTTCCGCGCCAAGGTCGACGCGATGCTGCGCGCCAAGCACGAGGCGGAGGCGGTGCCCGCGTGGTTCCAGCAGGCCCATCCCCAGTCCGCGCTCACCTGCGTCGCCTATTTCAGCATGGAGTTCATGCTGAGCGAGGCCCTGCCCATCTATTCCGGCGGGCTGGGCAACGTGGCCGGGGACCAGCTCAAGTCCGCCAGCGACCTGGGCGTGCCGGTGGTCGCGGTGGGCCTGCTCTACCAGCAGGGCTATTTCCGCCAGGTGATCGACCGGGAAGGGGCGCAGCAGGCCCTGTTCCCGTACAACGATCCGGGCCAGCTGCCGATCACCCCCCTGCGCACCGCCGACGGCGAATGGCTGCGGCTGGAGATCGCGCTGCCGGGCTATTCGGTCTGGCTCCGGGCCTGGCAGGTCAAGGTGGGCCGGGTGAAGCTGTTCCTGCTGGACAGCAATGACGCGGCCAACTACCCGGCCCACCGGGGCATCACCAGCGAGCTCTACGGCGGGGGGCCGGAACTGCGGCTCAAGCAGGAAATGCTGCTCGGCATCGGCGGCTGGCGCCTGCTGGAGGCCCTCGGCCTGCATCCGGAGGTCTGCCACCTCAACGAGGGCCACGCGGCCTTCGCGGTGCTGGAACGCGCCCGCGGCTTCATGACGGCCACCGGGGAGCCCTTCCGGGCCGCGCTGGCGGCCACCCGGGCCGGGAACCTGTTCACTACCCACACGGCCGTGGCCGCCGGCTTCGACCGGTTTCCCCCCGCCCTCATCGAGCCGTACCTGAGCCGCTACGCCGAGCAAAAGCTCGGCATTCCCCTCGCCGAGCTGATGGCCCTGGGCCGCCGGGATCCGACGGACCCCTCCGAGCCATTCAACATGGCCTACCTGGCCATCCGCGGCAGCGGGTCGGTGAACGCCGTGAGCCGCCTGCACGGGCAGGTGAGCCGGCAGCTGTTCGCGCCGCTGTTCCCGGGCTGGCCGGTGGACGAAGTGCCGGTCGGGCACGTGACCAACGGGGTGCACATGCCCACCTGGGATTCGGCCGCCGCCGACGAGCTGTGGACCGAAGCCTGCGGCAAGGACCGCTGGCTGGGCGAGGCGGAGAACCTGGAGGGGGACATCCACGGCCTCGCCGACGAACGGATCTGGGCGTTCCGCGCCGACGCCAGCCGCGCCTTCGTGGACCACGTGCGCGGGCGGCTTTCCATGCAGCTGGCCGCCTCCGGCGCGCCGCCCGGGGAGGTCGAGCAGGCCAAGGGGCTGCTGGACCCCAAGGCGCTGACCCTGGGCTTCGGCCGGCGCTTCGCCAGCTACAAGCGTCCCAACCTGCTGCTGACCGACCCCGAGCGGCTGCTGCGCCTGCTGGCGGACCCGCAACGGCCGGTTCAGCTGGTCCTGGCCGGCAAGGCCCATCCGGAGGACCTGGCCGGGCAGGCCCTGATCCAGGCATGGACCCGCTTCATCCGGCGGCCCGAGGTGCGGCCCCATGTGGTCTTCCTGGCCGACTACGACATGCAGTTGACCGCGCACCTGGTCGCGGGGGTGGACGTCTGGCTGAACACTCCCAGGCGCCCCTGGGAGGCCTGCGGCACCAGCGGCATGAAGGTGCTGGTCAACGGCGGCCTCAACCTTTCGGAGCTGGACGGCTGGTGGGCCGAAGCCTACACCCCTGACGTGGGCTGGGCCCTGGGGGACGGCCGGGAGCACGGCGACGACCGGGACGCCCAGGAGGCCGAAGAGCTCTACCGGCTGCTGGAGCAGGAAGTGGTCCCGGAGTTCTACGCCCGGGACGGACGGGGCATCCCCGCGGCCTGGGTGGACCGCGTGCGCAAGAGCATGGGCCGCCTCACGCCGCGCTTCTCCGCCAACCGCGCGGTGCGCGAATACACCGAACAGCACTACCTTCCCGCCGCCGAGGCCTACCGGTCGCGCCTGTCGGGCAGGGGCCTGGCGGACTGGCGCGACCGCCTGGAGGCCGGGTGGGCCGCGCTGCGCTTCGAAGGCTGGAAGGTGGAGACCCGGGACGGCCAGCAGGTGTTCGAGGCCACGGTGGCGTTCGGCCAGGTGGCGCCGGAGGATGTGCGGATCGAACTCTACGCCGACGGCGACGGCCACGGCCCGGTCCGGCAGGAGATGCAGCGGGTGGGCGGCCAGGTCTACCGCGCCGCCGTGCCCGCGGGGCGCCCGCCGGAAGACTACACTGCAAGGGCGGTGCCGCTGCGGGAAGGGGCCGCAGTCCCCCTGGAAGCCCCCTGGATCCGCTGGCAGCGATAGCACAGAAAGGACTGGACCATGGAACCCAAGACGCTGGACAAGGACCTGCTGGCCAGGATGGACGCCTACTGGCGCGCCGCCAACTACCTTTCGGTCGGGCAGATCTACCTGTGCGACAACCCGCTGCTGAAGCGCCCGCTGGCGCTCACGGACGTCAAGCGCATGCTGCTGGGCCACTGGGGCACCACCCCGGGCCAGAACTTCATCTATGTGCACCTGAACCGGGTGATCCGGAAGTACGACCTGGACATGATCTACGTCTCCGGCCCCGGGCACGGAGGTCCGGCGGTCGTGGGCAACACCTACCTGGAGGGCACCTACAGCGAGATCTATCCCGACATCAGCCGGGACGAGGAGGGGCTGCAGAGGCTGTTCCTCCAGTTCTCCTTCCCCGGCGGCATTCCCAGCCACGCCTCGCCGGAGTGCCCGGGCTCCATCCACGAAGGCGGCGAGCTGGGCTACTCCCTCAGCCATTCGTTCGGGGCGGTGTTCGACAACCCCGGGCTGATCGTGGCCTGCGTGGTGGGCGACGGCGAGGCGGAGACGGGGCCCCTGGCCACCGCCTGGCACTCCAACAAGTTCCTGGACCCGGCCACCGACGGCGCCGTGCTGCCGATCCTGCACCTGAACGGCTACAAGATCTCCAACCCGACCGTGCTGGCCCGCATCACCCGCGAGGAGCTGGAGCAGCTCATGCGCGGCTGCGGCTGGATCCCCATCTTCGTGGAAGGCAGCGTGCCCGAACTGATGCACGAGGCCATGGCCAAGGCGCTGGACCAGGCGCTGGCGCAGATCCGGACCATCCAGCGGGATGCCCGCCAACACGGCAACCTGGAGCGGCCCCGCTGGCCGATGATCGTGCTCCGGTCGCCCAAGGGCTGGACCGGCCCCAAGGAGGTCGATGGCCTGCCGGTGGAGGGCACCTTCCGCGCGCACCAGGTGCCGATCTCCGACCCGTCGGCCCATCCCGGGCATCTGCAGCTGCTGGAAGACTGGCTGCGCAGCTACCGGCCCCAGGAACTGTTCGATCCCTCCGGGCGCCTGCTGCCGGAGCTGGCCGAGCTGGCGCCCAAGGGCGACCGGCGCATGGGCGCCAATCCCCACGCCAACGGCGGCCTCCTGCTGCGCGACCTGCGCATGCCGGACTTCCGCGAGTTCGCCCAGGAGGTGCCGGCCCCCGGGGCGCCGGGCATCGGCGACACCCATGTGCTCGGGCGGTTCCTCTGCCAGGTGACCCGGCTGAACGAGGAGCAGCGGAACTTCCGGGTGTTCGGCCCGGACGAGACCCTTTCCAACGGCCTGGAGGCGCTGTTCGAGGCCACCGAGCGCCAGTGGGACGCAGCCACCGTGCCGGGGGACCAGTGGCTCGCGCCCACCGGCCGGGTCATGGAGATGCTCAGCGAACACCAGTGCGAGGGCTGGCTGGAGGGCTACCTGCTCACCGGCCGCCACGGCCTGTTCAACTGCTACGAGGCCTTCGTCCACATCGTCGACTCCATGTTCAACCAGCACGCCAAGTGGCTGAAGATCACCGCGCACCTGCCCTGGCGGCGGAAGATCGCCTCCCTGAACTACCTGCTGTCCTCCCACGTGTGGCGCCAGGACCACAACGGCTTCACCCACCAGGACCCCGGCTTCATCGACCACGTGGTGAACAAGAAGGCCGAGGTGGTGCGGGTCTACCTGCCGCCCGACGCCAACTGCCTGCTGTCGGTCATGGACCACTGCCTGCGCAGCCGGCACTACGTCAACGTGGTGATCGCCGGCAAGCACCCGGCGCCCCAGTGGCTGTCCATGGAAGCCGCGGTCCGGCACTGCGCCGAGGGCATCGGCATCTGGCAGTGGGCCAGCACCGACCAGGGCATCGAGCCCGACGTGGTCATGGCCTGCTGCGGCGACGTGCCGACCCTGGAGACCCTGGCCGCCGTCACCATCCTGCGCGAGCACTTCTCCGAGCTGAAGATCCGGGTGGTCAACGTCGTCGACCTGATGAAGCTGCAGCCGGCCTCCGAGCATCCCCACGGCCTCTGCGACCTGGACTTCGACGCCCTGTTCACTCCGGACAAGCCGGTGATCTTCGCCTTCCACGGCTACCCTTCGCTGATCCACAAGCTCACCTACCGCCGGACCAACCACGGCAACATCCACGTGCGCGGCTACAAGGAGGAGGGCACCATCACCACCCCCTTCGACATGACCGTGCTGAACGAAATGGACCGCTTCCATCTGGTGCTGGACACCATGGACCGGCTGCCCCGGCTGGGCGCCAAGGCCAGCTACCTCAGGCAGCAGATCAAGGACAAGCTGGTCGAGCACAAGGAGTACATCCACAAGTACGGGGAGGACCTGCCGGAGATCCGGAACTGGAAGTGGAGCTGAATCCTCCCGGCGTGGCAGCATGGAAGGGTCCGATTCTGGACCCCACGGGAAGCTCCGCCCCATGAAGTGCCGTCTGGCCGCCATGACAGCCCGGTTCCGCCGCGGGACCTTCTCGTCCTTGTATGTGCGCAACTACCGCCTGTATTTCCTGGGCCAGATCATCTCCACCTCGGGCACCTTCATGCAGCAGGTCGCCCAGGGCTGGCTGGTGCTCAGCCTGACCCACTCCGGCAAGGCCCTGGGCCTGGCCACCGCGATGCAGTACCTGCCGATCCTGATCCTGGGTCCCTACGGCGGGGTCATCACCGACCGCTTCCCCAAGCGGAAGATCCTGCTCCTCACCCAGTCCATCTCCGGTGCCCTGGCCCTGGTCCTGGGCGCGCTGGTGGCCACCGGCCTGGTGCGGGTCTGGATGGTCTATCTCCTGGCTTCCTGCCTGGGCCTGGTCAACGTCTTCGACAACCCCACCCGCCAGACCTTCCACATGGAACTGGTCGGGCCCGGGAAGGTGCGAAACGCCGTCACCCTGTACTCCATCCTGGTGAACCTGGCCCGCATCGCCGGCCCGGCCGTGGCCGGGATCCTCATCACCACGGTCGGGATGGCGCCCTGCTTCATCATCAACGGGGTCTCCTTCGTGGCGGTGGTGGCCATGCTCGCCTGCATGGACCCCGGCGAACTGCTCACCTCGCCGCCGGTTCCCGCCAGCAAGGGCCAGATCCGGGAAGGGTTCAGGTACGTGGCCGGTTCAAAGGTGCTGGGCCCCAGCCTGCTGATGCTGGCCATCATCGGGACCCTCACCTTCGAATTCCAGGTGAGCCTGCCGCTGATCGCGCAGTTCACCTTCCATGGCGGCGCCCGGAGCTACGCCTTCCTGACCTCGGCCATGGGGCTCGGCGCGGCCCTGGGCGGCCTGGGCTTCGCCAGCCGCAAAAGCGCCGCCCCGCGCCAGCTGGTCAGCGCCTCCCTGCTGTTCGGGCTGGCGGTCCTGGCCGCGGCCTGCATGCCGAACCTGGCGCTCACCGGGCTGGCGATGGTGGCGGTGGGCGTCTGCTCCATCAATTTCTCCTCCCTGGGCAACAGCACCCTGCAGCTGCGCAGCGCGCCGTCCATGCGCGGCCGGGTCATGTCGCTGTGGTCGGTGGCGTTCCTGGGCTCCACCACCATCGGCGGGCCCGTCGTGGGCTGGTTCGCGGAGGTGGCCGGGGCCCGCTGGGGCCTGGCGCTGGGCGGCGTGGCCGCCCTGTCCGCCGCCGCCCTGGGGGCGGTCTCCCTTCGCAAACTGCCTTAAGGCTTGGCCGGATCTTCCAGCTGCCCTTCCGCCACTTTCCAGCCGGGGCCGGGGTTGAAGATCTTCATCGCCCGGGCGAGGGCCCGGGTCCCTCTGCCGAGATCCTTCTCGTACACCATGCCGGCCTGGTTGACGATGAAGGTCATCACCCCGGACGACCGGTACTCGGCCGGATAGGCCACGAAGGCGAAGCCCTTGGTCATGGCCCCGGCCGCCAGGTAACTGCGGGCGCCGCCCGGGGCCGCCTGACCCTGGCCGGTCAGGACGCGGTAATGGTAGCCGCGGTAGGGCGCCGGGGCGCCGGCCTGGGTGTTGCCGTCGGCCCTGGCCTCGGCCCAGGCCACCAGCGGCCCGATGGGGCTCTGGAGTTCGCCGTCGGCGGCCTTCCAGTAGAGGCCGTTGTGCTGGCCGTCGTCACTGAAGATCGCCTGGGCGTAGCGGCCCTGTACGGAATGATATTCCTTCTGGGCCGCCGCCAGTTCGCGGCAGACGTGGATGGTGGAGGCTTCGTTCCGGCCGATGCGCCGGAACAGGATTTCCTTCCTGCCCGCATCGGTCTCGAAGTACCAGAAAGTCCCCTTGGCCACCAGCGGTATGGGCGTGGGCCAGTTCCTCGCGCCGATGTACAGGGTGGTGGTGCCGTCCGGCTCTTTCACCAGGCGGTGCATCTCCTGGTAGCTCTCCACGAAGCGGGAGCGATCCAGGGCATCCTCGGTCTCGTCTCCGCTAGAGACCAGCTGCCTGCCATCAGGCCCGAGGATGTCGACCAGCGCCTTCTCGTCGTTGGCCTGGGCCGCCTTGACCAGCGCGCTGGCCGCCTCCTCCGGGGAGGTGAAGGTCTTCTGGCCCTTCTGCTGGGCCATGGCATGGGCTGGCAGCACCGCTGCCAGGAGAAAGGCGAGCGCGGCCGACCTGGGAAAGCCGGCCCGATGGGCTTTGCTGGAATCCTGCCTGGTGTCACACATCTGGGTACGCTCCATCCTTGAAGGTTTTCTGCACCGGGGAAGCTGGAAGAACTTCATTTCCTCACCGAGCCGCCGCCGCGGCCGCCCCCGCCGCCACGCCCGCCCCCGCCGCCCATGCTGCCGCGTCCGGCCGCGCCGCCCATGCTGGACCTGCCCCGGGAGGAGAAGCCCCTGGCATCTCCGCCGTGCTGGTAGTCGCTGAAAGCGCTCGAACGCACCCCGCCCTGGCCATGGGGCTCGGCGAACCCCCGCCCAGCCTGCGGATTGCCGTTGAACGGCCTGCCCGCGGAGCCGGGCTCACGGCCGGATCCGCCGCGCCCTTGGCCCGCGCCCTGGCGGAACCCGCCGGGGCCGGCCCCTCCCCGGTAGAACCGGTTCCGGTTGTAGAACGTGTTGCTCCGGGAGAAGTATCTGCTGCGGTTGTACATGACGGACCGGTTCTGCCAGTCGAACCCCCAGTGCGGCGATCCCCAGGCGAAGCCGCCGAAGAAGCCGATGCCGAAGCCGATGCCGAACGAGAGATTCGGGCCGCCGAACCAGATGCCGGGGTAGGCATACCAGCCCGGCCAGGCCGCGACCGGCTCACCATAGTCCGCCCAGGGATCGTAGGCCGGGACATAGACCATGTTGGGGTCCGTCGGTTCGATGGTGATGTCCGGACCCCGGGTGGCCACGGTCTGCTGGGGGACGGTCTTGAGGTTGCCGGCATCCTCCGCCCGCCGGCGCATCACCTGCACCGCGTCCATCACGTCCTGGGGCTGGTTGTAGTAGGCGTCCCCGAGGGCCGAGGTCCAGGACAGGTTCTTGTCCATGTTGCCGAGGACGGAAGG
>Ga0302320_10013352_pt1 | contig 17180 bp, 15 predicted proteins | sample Bog_T0_3_FD_202130 | JGI IMG/M metagenome (GOLD analysis project Ga0302320, IMG submission 202130) | Peat permafrost microbial communities from Stordalen Mire near Abisko, Sweden - Bog_T0_3 | ecosystem: Environmental > Terrestrial > Soil > Wetlands > Peat | place: Sweden: Abisko, Stordalen Mire... | reverse complement strand
AGGGCGAGAAGTAAGGCCCATAGGCGGAATGTGTTGATCATGGCGGAGGTTCTTTCCTTTGGGCTTGGGATGCCCTGCGGGATGAAAGTGAAGGATATCACTGGCGGGAGCGAAGCGCTTGCCCTGGCAGAACCGGGTAGTGGAGCGGGAGATTGCTGGCGGCGAACGGAAGGAACAAGACAGTCCTGCGATGTGTCACTACACGCATATATCGGCCACCTCTACAACCATAAGTTGGCCGCGAATGGTGGTTTTCAATGAACCCATTCCACCAAACCGCGGGCTGTCCAAGGAAAAGTGGCCGCGAGTTCTGCTTTCCAGGCATATCTTGGCCACAAGTGCGCGCAATCTGCTTTCCATTTTGATTCCTATTCGGATTGCGATTTCTGATTCGAATGTATGTACCTTCATTTACGTACATGGCTCACCTTTGAGAGCACCTCCGAGGTCCAGCGTTGCTGTCAAACCGGCTTTAATCCCGTATTCAAGAAACGCGACTCTATCCGGTAGTTCATGCGCGCAACTGGACAAAGCATTGCGAGCGCGCTTGCTGGCTATTCCTCATTCTGTTGTCGAGCCTCCCGATTACCGCTCAAACCGACGGCGAGCCCCTCCTCGAAATCCGCTCGGAACTGGAGCAACTTCGCGCCGAGGCTCCCCTGCACGATGAAACGCGCGGGGCCTCGCCGAGACTGACAGCGGTGAAACACCTGTTGCGGGGCTGGGTTGAGTCGCAATTGGGACAGGTTTCTTCCGACATGAACGGCGACGATGGCGATGAGTTGGCCCTGGCCGCGCGCCTGAATGCGGAACTGAAGCGGGAGCATCTGTTTCGCGAAAGCGATCCGGGTGGCACCGAGGAGCGCTGGACTGCAATCGGTTTCCTGGGTCCGCTGCAACTTGAATACAAGCAGCGGCAGGCTTACCTTGTCCTGCGAACTTCAGTTGAGGTGTACTGCGGATTCGACGAGTCCGCATATCTGTATCGCTTGCAGGATGGGCATTGGAAGAGAATTTGGGAGAGCGAGCAGAATACCTAGACAAAGGAAGGTTATGCGGTGCAGTACATTCGCGCAGTCCTCGTCTCCCCTCCGTTCAACGAGGCTTCCCCACATGTCCTGACCTTGGGCACCGGGCCCTGGTGTTCGTCTAACTGGCACGATGTCTATGTTCGCTTATGGACCGTGAGTTTTTCGGGCGAGCCGAAGCTGCTGCTGGACAAGTCGGAACTCGCGTACCTGGGGAGCCACGACATCCCTATCCAAGGCAGTGTGGGCCGCGACGACGCGCTGGTTGAGTACACGATCGGCAGCATCGATGGCGCCGTCCACAGCCGGGAAGAGATACTCCATTATTCGATCAAGGGGGACAAGGTCGAACGTATCGACCCGGTCGCTCTCGGCCCTCGGGATTTCGTGGAAGAGTGGCTAGGAGAGCCTTGGGAGCAAAGCCGGCTTCGTTCGCAGCCGTCGGCCCGCACCGCTCTAAAGAAGGCGCACCAGAACAATGGGGAAGACGAGTTTCAACCGACCCGGCATTGCCGCACTCCGGATATCTGGCAGGTTGGCCTCGGATCAAGCGAAGGGAATAAAGCGCCAGTTTATTACCTTGTCCGTTGGCGCCCTCCGTACCATTTCACGATGGTTCAGGTTTCGCGGCAGCCATCACCGGGCTGTACCGAGATAGACCCCGCAGCCGACAACGAAAGTCGCACGCTGTTCCCGGTTCAGGACTGGCGCGAGTAATTCCAGATCGCTTAATTTCGCTGCTGTGTGCCGGGCGCTTCGGCTAGCGAGGACTCGAAGTGCACTCGGCGCCCAAGTTACAGCCATAACCCGGCCGCTACCCATTAGAAGCATAAACTGACCGCTCTGGCCAACCTATGCTTGAAGTGTCAAGGTGAACCGCCGGCTTCGCTGAAATAGAGCGGGGCAATGTCGGTTCCTGTCCGAACCCGCGTTTGGTGAGTGATCGTGCCTGGAATAACAACAATGATTCGCCGCTGGTTTTAATTTCGTGGCGCTCGCGCGGTGATTTTTAGCATCGAACAGATATCCGCGAAGGCGGATGCGGGCTGTAAGGAGGCCCTCTGATGACTGCACATAATACCGATATTCCCTACCGAGAGCTCGGGACCACGGGCGAGAAGGTTTCCGCCATTGGGGTAGGTGGTTGGCACATTGGGTTGCCCACGGTGGACGAGAAGCTTGGCGTACGGATCATTCATAGCGCAATCGATCATGGCATCAATTTCCTCGACAACTGCTGGGACTACAACGAGGGTATGAGCGAGCTTCGCATGGGGCGCGCGTTGCGCGCCAACCAGTCGCGCCAGAAGGTGTTCCTGATGACGAAGATCGACGGTCGCACAAAAGAGGAAGCAGCGCGGCAACTGGATCAATCGCTCGAACGGCTACAGACGGACTGCATCGACCTGGTGCAGCATCATGAAGTCCTGCGCTTCGAAGACCCGAACCGCATCTTTGCCGCCGCCGGGGCGCAGGAAGCGCTGCTGGCGGCAAAGCAGGCGGGCAAGATCCGATTCATTGGCTTCACCGGACATAAAGATCCGCGCATCCATCTCTACATGCTCGAGGTGGCGAAGGAGAACGGCTTCAAGTTCGACAGCGCACAGATGCCGCTCAACGTAATGGACGCGCACTTCCGAAGCTTCTCGAAGCTGGTCGTGCCTGAGTTGGTACGGCAGGGCATTGGGGTGCTGGCGATGAAGACGCTGGCCAACGGCTCGATCGTGAAGTCCAAGACAGTAACGCCGGTGGAGGCGATCCAGTACGCCCTGAACCTGCCAACGTCGGTGGTGATCTGCGGCATGGACAGCATGGAAATTCTGGAGCAGGCGCTGGAGGCGGCGCGGACGTTCAAGCCGTTCACGGAGGACCAGCTCAAAGCGCTGCTGGCAAAGACCGCGCAAGCGGCGGTGAAGGGCGAGTTCGAACCGTTCAAGACTTCCTCGATTTACGACGGGACGGCGGCAAATCCAGGGTGGCTGGGCGAGGAGCCGGATTCGCTGAAGGCGATTTTGCAGCATTAGAAGCGGTCTCATACATGGCTTGCGGGCTTTTGCCTCAGCGGCTGAAGCCGCGTCAAATGAGTTTCTTGCGGCACGACTGAAGTCGTGCCCTTTCAAAGCAAGTGCCCTGCTGGACAAAAACTGATTCTTGAGACCACAAGAGAGGCGCGTCGAAGGTGGGGCACCTGCGGTTACATTTTCAGGGAGACGCTTTAGAGCCAACCTCGGGTACGGGCAATGCGGGCGGCGTCGATTCGGTTGGCGGCGCCGAGTTTGGCAATGGCCTCGGAGAGATAGTTGCGGACCGTGCCCTCGGAGAGGCGCAGTTCGGCGGCGATTTCAGCGGAGGAGCGGCCATCGCCGGCGCGCTGGAGAATCTGGCGTTCGCGGTCGGAAAGCGGATCCTGGTCGGCGCTCCAGACTTCGGCGGCGAGCGCCGGGTCGATGGCGCGGAGGCCAGCGTGGACGTGCCGAATGGCTTCGGCGAGTTCGCGCACCGGACGGTCTTTGAGGAGGTAGCCACGGGCACCGGCATCGAGCGCGCGGCGCAGGTAACCGGGGCGGGCGAAGGTGGTGAGGATGATGACGCGGGCTTTGCTTTCGGCGAGTTTGAGATCGGAGGCGAGCTCGAGGCCGGAGCGCTCGGGCATCTCGATATCGGTAACGACGACATCGGGAGCGTGCTCGGCGGCGAGACGGAGGGCCTGGCGGCCATTGGCGGCCTGGGCGATTACGGCGATGTCCGGTTCGAGGTCAAGCAGGGCGGCGAGGGCTCCGCGCAGCATGGTCTGGTCTTCGGCGAGAAGGACGCGGATCGGAGTTGGCGACTTGGAAACGGCGCTCATGATACGGCGACCTCGCGGAGGGGAAGCTCGAGGATTAGACGGGTTCCACGGCCCTGCTCGGTGCCAAGTTCGAGCGAGAAACGGCCACCGAGCGACTCGATGCGCTCGCGCATACCGCGGAGGCCATTGCCTTCGTAGGCGGCGGCGTGCTGGCCGTCGTCTTCGATGACGAGGCGGCGCTGGCCCGCTTCGGTGGTGAAGCGGAGGCGGCAGGTGGTGGCGCTGGCGTGGCGAACGACATTGGTGACGGCTTCGCGCAGGGCGAGGGCGAGAGCGGTTTCCTCTTTCGGGGTGAGGCAAGAGGCGGGTACGGGATTGTCTTCGGCAAGGAGGGTGACCCCGGCAGCGCGGAGGGTGAGGCGGGCAGCTTTGATTTCGGCGGCGAGGCCGCGGGCGCGGTAGCCGCCGATGGCTTCGCGGATTTCGGCAAGGGCGGAGCGGGCGATCAGTTCGACGTCGGACATTTCGGCGAGGGCGCGGGCGGGATCGAGAGGGATGAGACGGCCGGCAAGTTCGGCCTTGAGGACGATGACGGAGAGGGTATGGCCGAGGACATCGTGGAGGTCGCGTGCGATGCGTTCGCGTTCGGCGACGGCGGCGAGGGCAAGGTTCTCTTCGAGGGCGGCGCGAAGTTTGCAGTCGGCACGCTTTTGCTCGGCAAAAAAGATGTTGCCGCCGCCGATGATGAGGACGAGAAAGATGGCGATGAAAACATTGGGCCAGCCGATGTGGAAGGGTCCGCGGGGAGCGAAGACGCTGAATGCGTAGCCTTCGGCGAGGATGGCGATGCACTCCAGCAGGAAGAGGTAGAGGACGCGCCGGACCGATGCGATGCTGAAAGGAAGGAAGGCCGCGGCATAGACGAAGAACGTAGAAGCGCCCTGGTTCCAGGGAAAGCAGACGAGGCCGAGAGCGAACGTTGCGCCAATCATCCAGAAGCGCATGGGTTGGCCGCGGTCGTAAGCGCGGGCATAGCGGGAGTAGATAGCGACGAAGCTTGCCAGCGCGGCAAGGGTGCCGAGCCAAAGGTACAGGGCCGGCTCGAGGATGGGCTGGAGGAAGAGAAACCCGGTATAGGCAAACCAGATCCATGCCCAGTTGCGCTGGCGAGGGTTCGAGATGGAGTCGGTTGACATAGGTTCTCGCTATGAAGTGTACGCCAGAAATCAGGAGTTCTCTTCGAGACGGCGGAGGCCAAGAGAGGCGACGCCGAGCATCAGCAGGGTGAATCCCGCGAGGCCAAGCCAGTGGCTGTTGGTGGTGCCTGCGCTGGCATAACCAAAGCTGCCGAGCATGAGCTGCGCCAGATGGTAGGTGGGTAGAAGAAGAGCAAACTGCTGCAGAAAGTGCGGGAGAATCATGATGGGAACCCAGAGGCCGCCGCAGAAGCTCATGGGAAGGTAAATCATATTGGCGATGCCGGGGGCGGAGCTGAAGGGAACGAAGAGTGCGAGCGCCATGCCCATGCAGGCAAAGGGAACGACGCCAACGATGGTGAGGGCGATCATGCGGGCGTACTCGGGCAGGCTAAGAGAAACATGGCCGATGGTGACGCCCAGCGCGGTGAGGATGCTGACAATGATGATGCCGAAGGCGATGGCGGAACAGCACTTGGCGAGCAGGTAGGCGACGGGCGGCATGGGACTGGCACGTTTGAGCTCCAGCCATCCGGCGGCAAGCTCGCTGGCGAGGGCCACGCCGACACCGAAGAAGGCCGCGCCGACCATGCCAAAGACCGCGTATCCCGCAAGCATGTACTTGGCGACGGAGACGCTGCCGATCTGCTGGCCGCGATTCATGATGAGGCCGAAGAAGACGTAGAAAGCAACCGGGAAACCAATGACCGAGAGGGCAAAACTGCGGGTGCGCAGGAGGCGCACGAACTCGTAGCGGGTTTCGCGAAGGAAGATGCGCAGATTACGGCTGGAGGCGCTGGTGGACGGAACGGCGGCGAGGGTTGCGGTGGACATGGTGCGCTCCTTTTGAGGTTGAGCCGCTGGGAGAAACTCCGGAGTCCCGACGGGGATGAGAGGCAAAACGGCAGGAGTGGCGGGGTCAGTCGCGGTCGGAAGTGATGGCGAGAAATGCGTCTTCGAGGGCGGGGCTGTGGACTTCGAGCGAATGCAGAGTCCGGTCCAGGGCAAGGAGTTCGCGGAGCGTGGATTCAGGTTGCGCGCTGACGAGGGTTGTGAGGCCGCCGCCAATCTCGGCGCTGGTGACTCCGGGGATGGCGCGCAGGATTTCGACGGGCAAGGTGGTGGCACAGCGAATGGTCTTGAGGCTACGACCGCGGGAGTCGCCCTGGCCGATGGAACCAAGGGACTTGACTTCCGCGGGAGTGCCTTCGCAGACGACGCGGCCCTTGTTGATGACGATGATGCGGTGGGCGAGGGCGTCGGCTTCGTCGAGGTAATGGGTGGTGAGGAGGACGGTTTTGCCACGGGCGGCGAGCGAGCGGATCTGAACCCAGACGGCGCGGCGGGCCTTGATGTCGAAGCCGACGGTCGGCTCGTCGAGGAAAATCAGATCCGGATCTCCGGCCAAGGCAAGCGCGAACAGGACACGCTGCTTCTGGCCGCCGGAGAGCTGGCCGAACAGACGCTCTTCGATACCTTCGAGTCCGGCGGCCTGGATGATGGCGGCGTAGGACATGGGGTTGGGATAGTAGCCGCGGAAGAGCTCGATGTGCTCGCGGACACGGAGCATCTCCGGAGCTTTGCCAACCTGCAGCATGACTCCGATGCGGAGGCGGGCGGCCGGATTGCGCGGGTCGGCTCCGAAGATGCGGACGGCGCCGGAGGTGGGCGAGCTCAATCCCATGAGGAGCTTGATGGCGGTGGATTTGCCGGCTCCGTTCGGACCCAGAAGGGCGACGACCTCACCGCGACGCAGGGTAAGCGAGAGGTTGTCGAGGGCGAGGACGCCGTTGGAATATCGTTTGGTGACGGCGGTGAGCGCGGCGAAAGTTTCGGTGGAGTCGTTGGCGATCCGCGATTCGGGGATCTCGGTACGTTCAAGCATGGCGCTCATGGCTCGCTCCCTCGGTGTGCTATCTGCTGACAGGAACGAGTATGGAGCGGGGCGGAAGGCGATGGCAGTGTGGTCCGTCAGGAAAGCGTTATGACATTTGTCATAAGGGAACCCGGGATTGCTCGAAATTCGAACCGCCGCGAGGCGGGCTCTCGGCTGAGCCCGCCCGCGGAAGCGATCAATCAGAAGGTGAACCGGCCACCGACTGTCGGAGCACAGTTGTTGTCGGACTTATAGGGGACGCCGGGGCCGTGGGGAATGGCGATGGCCAGACCGCCTTTCACGTACGAATACGCAATTCCGGCAAAAGCGTCGAAACGCTTGGTGATGTGACGATCCGCATAGAGCGATCCCTCGTTGAGGGTGCCCGCGCAGGAAGCGCGCATGTTGCCGATACTGGGGTCGGTCGAGCAGGTCGAAGGAACACGGAAGTCGTTCTGATGCTGCTGATACCAGGACAAAGTAACATCGGTTTTGCTGTCGATGGCGTATTTCCCGCCCGTCCACCAGATCTGCACATGCTTGGGAGAATCAAGGTTGTTGTCTTCGACGCCGCTCAGGACATAACCGCCCTGGTCCGAGGCGCCGATGCCCAACGGGTTCGACGGATTAGCCTGCCGGATGTATTCGTAGCCGCCAAACAACTTGAATTTTTCCCACGCATACTTGGCCGCGACCATAATGGCGCGGTTGTCGGTCACGATGCCGTATACGGTGTTGTTCGTTGCGATCAGATTGTTCCCGGTGATTTGGTTGGTATTGATGCTGTTGGTGGTCGACTGATAGGGCGCCGACAGACTCTGCGGCCCCAGCAAGGGATTCAATACGCTGATCGCCTGGTTGTAACGCTGGTAGACGACGTCGGCGGAGAACTTGCGGTAGCCTCCGCCGAGGTCGAATCCATAGGCGTTGTTATGCGCCGATTCGGGAGTACAGGTGGCGGCAGTAAAGCCAGCGACGCCCGAGTAGCAGCCGCCGGAACCATCGGCAAATTTATACATCGCGCCGAAATGAGCCGGGCCATAGGTGAGGCGATACTTCACGGCGTCGTCCCAACGGGTGTTCTCGGTGTCGCCGCCGCCGGCCATCGTGCCGTTGTACCCAATGTAGGAAAAGGCATAGGCGCCGTTGGCGGGATCGTAAGCGAGCATCGCATCGGTACCGAGAGCGCGCTGACGACCGAAGGTCAGCGTGCCTAATAACTTGGACGCTATGCCGCCATAGATTTCGTCGTTGAAGGGTTGGCCCGCACGCGCGCCGTCGATGGCCATCGAATAGCTGCTCCTGGGAAGGCCGTTGTTGATGGTCTGGGTGGCTGACGCGTTGGCGAGCTGGCCGGACTGCGGATTGATGCCAGTGGAGGCGTTGAACACAACGGACCAGCCAGGCGTAAACTCTTCCTTGCCCCGAATGCCCAGACCCGTCTGCGACAGGTTGTTCGGTGCGACGAGGAATCGATGTTGATAGCCGTTCCGGTTCACCAGAGCTTCGCCTTCGTAGTTATAGCCGTTTTCCGGTAAGCCGTGGCTGACCCAGCCGACGCCGACGTCATACGCACCGTACAGCGTGATGCCGTGCCAGGTTAGCGCGCAATCGGTGGTGGCGAACTCGTGGCCGTTCGCGCAGGCGTCGGGGGTGCTCACCTGCATCGTAATGTCGACCGCGGAGCTCTCGCCAACCGGCAAGCTGATTCCCATGCGCGTTGCGTTGGCGAACCCTGATTTTTCGGCTCGAATCACGAAGTGACCCTGAGGCAGGCCGGACGCCTGATAGTGCCCGCTGCCGTCGGTTGCGATCGTGCGCGTTGCACCTGTGTCGACGTTCTTGATGGTCACCGCGACATCGCGGAGAGCTGCGCCGGTTTGGTCCGTCACCACGCCGGAAAGACTCGCTCCCGTTTGGGCCCACGCCGGAAATGCCCCCATTGCAAGCCACAAAAGCGCAAATACCAACTTTCCCTTAACCATAGATCCTCCAAAATCAAAGAAACCGAAGAACATGTTGTTTTGCGTCGCTCCGGAAATCTCCGCCCAGCAATACCGCGCTAGCTTTGACGATCGCGCAGGCGGCTCTCCATCCTTCAGACGGGGCAGAGAACCACCCCAGCGAGAACAAACTTACCTTTACGTATTTCGCCACTGACTCATTCCTCGCGCAGAGTAGATAAAAGTGTACGATGCATACCAATTGAGTGTCACAAAATAGTCATAATCATACGATTCTAAATATTTATAGGAGGTATACATAAAAAACGCAGATTGATCCCTGCGCTGGATGGGGGTAAGATTCGTCGCGATGCAGAGCACAGGCAAATCCCGCACAAAGACTGAGGAGCTGCTGAAGCTTCCGGAGGCGATATCGCAGTTGGGGATCAGTCTGCCCACAATCAAGCAGTGGATTTACAAGAAGAAAATCCGCAGCATCAAGACTGCAGGGGGACATCACCGCATCCCGCAAAGTGAATTGGACCGGCTGCTTTTCAAATCACGAGGCAAGACTCAGGAAGAGACTAAGCTGGCAAGGCGTGGCGTCAGTGGGCGTAATCAGCTAGTGGGGCGGATCGAGTCAGTTCGGATCAGCGGACTGATGGCGGAAGTGGTAATTTCGATTGGCGGCCAGCAGATCATATCGATCATCACCGCCCGCTCTGCACGGGAAATGCAACTAAAACCGGGCCAGACCGCAGCAGCCCTCATGAAGTCGACGGAAGTCATGATTATGCGTGTTTGAACTGCGGTGGGCGCATTCTTCCGGGCGGCCGTGTGTGGCCTATGCAAGGCCGCGGTTCGCTTGAGTAGGGCTGTCGAGCCGGTGAAACCACCCCACTCTTCGAAATACCCGTCGCAATATCGCCAAGTAACTCACAATCCCGAAACAGACTGCGACAGGCACAACGTCAAAATCTCTTGGAGAACCGCGCTATTTGAGGTCTTTGGCGGCGGCGGAGACGAGGGCGATGTCCATCCAGTCGGAGATGTCGAGGTGTCCGGCAAGGGTGTCGCGGGTTTTTCCATCGACCAGGAAGCGCACGCGGTTGAGCTGGGGAAGCTGCGCCTTGAGGGTGAGCACGAGGGAAAAGATGGATAGCTGTTCGACCTCGATGCCGCTGCGATGGGCATTGGCGAACTCGCCATTGAGGTTGACCACGGCCGAGGCGGGATCGAGCAGATAGACGTCGTGGACGTCGGCTCCGGGACCGAGGGGATGGGGGGAATCCTTGGCAAGGTAGCGGAGGATGAGGGCGTGCAGACTGGCGCGGCCGCGTTCGCCGGGGTCGCTGGGTAGAGCGGAAGTAATGCTGATGGGACGGATGGAATAGTCGTCGTCGCTGGCTACGAAAAGGGTCATCTGCGCCGGGGGACCGTTGACCGGGGCGACCAGTTGCTGGGTTGCGGGGCCGACGGCGATGGATTCGGCCTTGTGCTTGAGATGGACAAGGTAGAAGCCCATGGCGAGGATGGCCGCGACGAGGGCGGCGATGATGAGTTGGAGTTTGCGGCTGATCACGGCGCCTCCTCCAGGCGGCCGCGCAGGGTGGCGATGGCGGCGGCCAGGGAGACGGCGATCTTCTGCTGGAACTCCGGGGCGGCGAGCTCGTCGGGCGAGTCTCCCGGGGGCGTAACCTCGACGGCAACCGCGGCGAGGGTGACGTTGTTGAGTGGGCGCAGAGGCACGGACGAAGTGCGTACCGGGAGACCGTCCTCGGTGGACTGCGCGGCCAGGGCGGCGGCGGCGAGGCTGGACTGCTGGAGGAAGGGTGACTGCGCCTGCTCCCAGGGCAGGAAGCTGCGCTTACTCTGGCCGGGCTGGAGGGCAAGCATGGAGGTGTAGATGCGCACGCCGTGTCCGCTGGTGGAGGCGTGGAGCGCGACGTAGAGCGAGGCGTGGGAGGTATTGGCGGCAATCGCACGCTGGTCCCAGGTGAGCGGGTTGTCGGCAGTGCGAGTGAGCACCGTAGGGATGCCGCGCGCCTCCAGTTCTTTTTGCAGGCGGCGGGCGAGGGCGAGGTTGACGGTCTTCTCCAACAGGGTGGGCGAGAGGACGGCCCCGGTATCGTCGCCTCCGTGGGCGGCGTCGAGGATGACAAAGGGGCGGGGACGCGGCGGCGCGGGCGGACGCGGCGCGGCGTTGGGCGAAGAAGCGTTGGGCGACTGGGCTGAGGGCGACGGGGCAGGCGCGGGCGGGGTAGGCGCAGGAGGACTGATGGTGAGGGTGCGTCCGGCATCGGCGAGCGCGACCGTGGCCGGCTGCAGGACGGTGGCGGTGAACTCGGCGCCGGCAGGGGTCTCGGTGAAGCTGGTGGAGGCTAGAAAGGGATCGCCGTAGGAGACGTTGTCGGCGCCGCTGCCGACCAGGGGTTCGCGGTGGAAGGAGAGGTGGACGCGGCCTTTTTCGATAACAACCGCGGGGTTGACCGGAGCGGAAAAAGTGAGCACGAGGCGGGACGGAGAGTGCCTCAGCTCGGCGGAATAGTGAAGCTGGATGGGTCCGACGAAAAGACGGCGGGCGGCGGCGTGAAAGTCCGCGGGCTGGTTGGCGAGGCGCGGCAGCAGTTGGGGAATGGAAGCGACGGGCACGAAGCCGCGGCCATCGATCAGGAGGAAATTCGCGGACAGGTCGAGGGTGGGAGTGCCGCGGGCGCGAAGCTGGCGGGAGTTGGCCTCGAAAACGGTCTCGACACCGTTGAAAGTGAGCTTGAGCTTCTTGCCATCGCTGCGCGACTCGATGCGGCCGAGGGGTTCGAGCAGATCGGTGAGGCCGACGTAGTCGACGCCGTTGCGCACCAGGATGTCCACCTGGTAATTGGCCTGCGCTGCGTAGACGGTGATTTTGCGTGGCTCGACGGCAAAGGCCGCCGCCAGCAGGAGCAGCAGCAGAGTCGTAACGCGAGCGAAATTGGAGTGCGCTTTCGGCATCAGTTGGTCGCGGGGATGGGCTCGTACTTTATCCTACGACAAAACGGCGTGGGCCGGAGATGGCGAGGCAGGGGCGATGGCGGTTGCTCTGGGCGGGCACTCCGCTTTAGGCTGGGACCGGGGTACATGGAATCGTATGCATGGTCACCTGAGGTTGCTGGTGTTTCTGGTGGTAGGGACGACGGCCGCGCTGGCGCAATTTGGCTCCGCGCAGCAACCGGGGGTGCAGTTGCGCGGGCGCAGCTCCGGCGACCTGGAGGCGGCGCAGAAGGTACTGCTCTCCAACTATTGCCGGCTGGATTTTGAAGGGGCGCGGCTGCAGGCGGAGGGGTGGAAGCGCTTCAAAGCCTATACGGCGGTGCGCGCCAATCCGGAATTTACAAGGGTGACGATTGTGAGCCGCTTCGATGTGGAAACTCCGGAAGGAACGGGCGAGACCCTGACGGTGCGCTACCAGAAGATGGGGTTTTACCAGCAGGGCGAGGGCTACACGCCCGAGGCGGAGACCGACCGGGTGGAGTTCCGGGTGCAGGAACAGAACGGCATCCTGCTGGTGGCGGGAGCGACGCCGGACGGGCCGCATGTGTCGGCGCGCGCGGCAGTGGCGTGGATGAACCGGCTGCTGGAGGACCCGAAGACCACGGACCTGGAGCGGGCGCATCTGAAAGACGCGCTGGTGCAGTTGACGCGATTGACGGGAAAGCCGGGAGCGGGAACGTAATCGGCGGCGGCGAGGACTAGTTCATGAGCCTCTGCTGGTCGGTGTGACGGGCGAGCCACCAGCAGGCGGGCTCTCCCTGCTGCGGAAACAGGGAACGCACGCACGGCGTGGGCTGCGGCGGGCTGTAGAAATATTCCACCTTGCCGCCTTTCTCCTTGACGACATCGGCGTTGTCCACGACGACGGAGCCACGGGCGGAGCCGTTGCGGTCGCGGATCTGGAAGACGATCCAGTCGGCCACGTAGGCGAGGGCCACGAGAGCGGTCACGGTCATGAGTATTCGTAACAACCAGCGCCGCATGGTGGGCTCCTTGGGCCGGGGACGATTTCGTCTTTAGTTTTCAGCTTTCATATTGGCATATTGCGAAAGGATTGCGCCAACGGGGGCGGGGTATCCAAGCGCGGGGCGGGCTCATCTAAGAACCTAGAGTCAATAGCAAGAGGTTGCAGCATGAATCGCGGGGCTGCCGGTGGGTGGGCGGCGGAGGAGATGGATTGAGCGTATTCGAGAGCAAGCGCCGGGAACTTGAGTTACACGAGTTGCAGATGGGAGCGGCGCGCGGACGGCTGGCGGTGGCGATGGATTCGCTGACCGACGCGCTGACCATGGTGGGACAGCACGGCGTGTACTGCCGGAGCAATCGGCAGCCGGGGCTTCCGGCGATGGATTTGCAGATTGTGCTGCAATCGTTGAACGATGCGAAGGAACTGGTGAGCAGCGTGATGGAGGAGTTGCGGCTGGCTCGCGAAGCGCGGAAATCGGCGGGAGGGTAGAGGAGTTCGACGGATGGCGCGGCGCTGGCTCGAGAAGTGGAGCAAAGGCAACTGCGAAAGCGCGTAGAGGTGGGGCGCTGGTTCCCAGGTTATCGGGGAAAGGCATGGGCGCGAAGCTCGGGCATACGGGCTTTGCCCAATGAGTTCGGCAAGGCATCTACTTGTTGGGCAAGCAGGCTCGATCGAGGGTTCTGTTTCGGGGTAGTGAGCGACTGGGCGATTTTCGCACAGGTAAACAATAAGCAATCACGAACGCAAGATCAAAGCCACATTTAGCTTAGCTAAGACTAGCCTGGAGAGCCATCCTCCCGCGGCACGTCAGAGCGGGCGAGAGCAGAACCTCTTCAGTCCTTACTGCACGACCGCCGTGTTGAAGTTGCCGACGCGACTGTGGAGGCCGCGTATAGATTGAACCGGCCAAACAGCACACTCTTGCTTGGTTGCTATAGCTATAGTACCTTTGCGGTCGCAGCCACTCAAGGAGAATTTACATGTACAACAATTGGACTCGTTTTTGTGTATTTTGCGCCATCACTGCTCTGCTGTTCTTAATCCCAGGATTCCTAACATCTTCGTCTGTCCATGCGACTGCACCTGTGACCCAGACTCGGCAAATACAAAACGTAGCCGTCGAACTACCCGTTGCTTCCCGATATCAGGGAGGAAGAGAACTTGATGACCGTGAGTACATGGCCTTGGAGACTCCTATGGTAAACGACCTGCTTAAAACTATGAATTCAGCAGGTTGGGAATTTGTTGGAAATGCGGGACGCTACGCCATTTTCAAGAAGTAGCATACGCTGAGGGCCGAGGGCCTTGCGCGGGATTGTGGACGAAAGCAGGTCTCGTGTGCACCTTTGTCAAATCGGGAGCAACTCGTTTGGTTCCTTGGCGGAGGCGGTTAATTATGCAAGGGCGGCGCGCACAGCGTTCGTTCTTATCAAGGGACGCGGGCGGTTGGGAAGAGCAGTCTTCGATTGACAAGAAGAAAGGGCGAGGCACGAAGCCCCGCCCCAGTGGTGCAGTTTGCGTTAGAGCGCGTACTTGCCGGCCTCCAGGACGCGGGCGGCGATTTTTTCGCGGGCGGCGATGACGTTGACCGGATCGGCCTTCACCAAGCGGCGCAGGATGGTCATCTGGGTACGCAGGGTGTCGCCTTCGGCGACGTCGGCCAGGGCTTTCTTGGCGGCGGCTTCGACGCGGGCGAACGCAGCTTGCAGATAGACGTCGTTGATTGCCATGGCGACAGCCGAGGCGGATTCACCCTGGGTTTCGATCAGTTTCAGGGTGCGGGCCAGCACGGAATCCATGGCATAGACTTCGATGACGATGTCGGCGATGGCTCCCATGACTTCCTGGTGATCGGTAATCTGCTGCATGTACTTCTGCGAAGCGGCGCCGGCCACCATGAGGCCGAGTTTCTTGGCGTTGGCGATGAGCTTGCGCTGCGGCGCCAGCTTGCGCTCGTCTTCTTCGGCAAAGCCGGGACCGGCCATCATCTCGTCGAGAAGCTTCTTGATGGCCGGCAGCAGGGGAAGCTGCCCGCTGACGGCGCGCTTGAGGAGCCATCCGGTGATGATGAGGCGATTGATCTCGTTGGTTCCCTCGAAGATGCGATTGACGCGCGAGTCGCGATAGGCGCGCTCGGCGGGATACTCCTCGACGAAGCCGTAGCCGCCGTAGATCTGGACCTGGTTATCGACCACCATGTCGAACATCTCCGAGGCCCACACCTTGATGATGGAGCACTCGACGGCGTACTCCTCGATGGCTTTGCGGATGAGCTTGGACTCGTCGGGCGAACCCTTGACGATGTCGGCGGTGGCGGCGTCCATCATGCCGACGGTGCGATAGACGAGGGCCTCGCCGGCGTAGATGCCGACGGCGATGTCGGCGAGCATCTCGCGGACCAGGCCGAAATCTCCGATGGGCTTGCCGAACGCCTTGCGCTCCCTGGCCCACTTGATGGAGTTGGCGAGACAGGTGCGAGCGCCGCCGATGGCAGCCGCGCCGAGCTTGAAGCGTCCGACGTTGAGAATGTTGAAGGCGATGGTGGCACCCTTGCCGACATCACCGAGAACGTTTTCGACCGGAACCTGGCAGTCGTTGAGGATCAGGGGACAGGTGGAGGAGCCGCGAATGCCGAGCTTGTGCTCTTCGGCGCCGACGCTGAAACCGGGGAAGGTGCGCTCGACGATGAAAGCGGTGAACTTCTCGCCATCGACCTTGGCAAAGACGATGAAAACGTCGGCGAAAGAGGCGTTGGTGATCCACATCTTCTCGCCATTGAGCAGGTAGTGGGTGCCGTCGGCGGAGAGCGTGGCCTTGGTGCGGGCGTTCATGGCGTCGGAACCGGAGCTGCTCTCCGACAGCGCGTAGGCGCCGATCCACTCGCCGCTGCCGAGGCGCGGGAGGTACTTCTGCTTTTGCGCGGCGGTGCCGAACCAGACGATGGGTAGGGTGCCGATGCCGACGTGGGCGCTGAAGGTCACGGCGAAGGAGCCCACCTTGGCGATGCGGTCGGCGATGATGGCGGAGGATACCTTGTCCATCTCGGCGCCGCCGTACTCTTCTGGAATATCGACACTTGTCAATCCAAGGTCGGCGGCTTTCTTGAGCAGCTCACGGCTGAAGGCGAAATCCTTGTGCTCGATTCGGTCGGAGTTGGGCACGATTTCCTGATTGGCAAAGTCCTCGGTGGTCTGCTCGATGAGCTTGTGCTGGTCGTTGAAATCTTCCGGGGTGAATACGTCCTGCGGGTTGGTCTCCTCGATGAGGAAGTTACCGCCCACGATTTTCTTCTGCGCGAGTGTCGCTGGGGTTGCCATGCTATTCCTCCAAATTTCGTGATGCTCGGCGGTGCATCCCACATCTGCCGACTGCGGCAGATGTGGGCACCCGCGGGTTGACGTTAGTCGATGTTTTCGAAGATTCCGGCTGCACCCATGCCGCCGCCGACGCACATGGTGACGATTCCGTAGCGTTCTTTGCGGCGCTTGAGTTCGCGGAGCAGTGTGGCCGTGAGCTTGGCTCCGGTGCATCCCAGGGGATGGCCGAGGGCGACGGCTCCGCCGTTGGGATTGAACTTATCGGGATCAAGGCCGAGCTGCTTCATGACCGCCAGGGCTTGCGCGGCGAAGGCCTCGTTGCCCTCGAAGACGCCGATCTGATCGAGGGTAAGGCCAGCCATCTTGAGCACCTTGGGAACGGCGAAAACCGGGCCGAGTCCCATCTCCTCCGGCTTGCAGCCGGCGGTGGCGAAGGCAACAAAGCGGGCGAGGGGCTTGATGCCGAGAGCCTGGGCGCGGCTGGCGCTCATGACGATGGCGGCGGCGGCGCCGTCGCTCATCTGCGATGAGTTGCCGGCAGTGACCGTGCCCTTGCTGTGGAAGGCGGGCTTGAGCGCGGCGAGAGCCTCGATGGTGGTTTCGGCGCGGGGGCCTTCATCCACCTTGAACTCGATGGTCTGGACGGCTAGTTTGAGGGCGGACGATCCGCGGGTGACCTGCGGGGTGCGGAAGGTGACCTCGACGGGGACGATCTCATCGGCGAAGGCGCCGGTTTGAATGGCTCTGACCGCTTTCTGATGGCTATGGTAGCTGAACTCATCGGCCTGGCGGCGGGTGATGCCGAAGCGCGCGGCGATGCGCTCGACGGTGAGTCCCATGGAGAGATAGGAGTCGGGATAGTTCTGCACCAGGAATGGATTGCAGGAGATTTTGTGGCCGCCCATGGGGATCATGGTCATGGACTCGGTGCCACCGGCGACGATGACTTCCGCGCCTCCGACGGCGATGCGATCGGCAGCGAGGGCGATGGCCTGGAGGCCGGATGAGCAGAAACGGTTGATCGTCATGGCCGAC
>Ga0302320_10013349_pt1 | contig 17181 bp, 14 predicted proteins | sample Bog_T0_3_FD_202130 | JGI IMG/M metagenome (GOLD analysis project Ga0302320, IMG submission 202130) | Peat permafrost microbial communities from Stordalen Mire near Abisko, Sweden - Bog_T0_3 | ecosystem: Environmental > Terrestrial > Soil > Wetlands > Peat | place: Sweden: Abisko, Stordalen Mire... | reverse complement strand
ACGGGGAATGGGTCGTGTCCTGAAGGCAGCGGCGGTTGACACGGCTCCCGGCCGGGGGTTTGGTTGGGGGTGCCGTTGAACGACCTTCCCCGGGAGTCGCGCTGCGGTTCCCGATATCCCCTTCGGACCACCCCGGAACGGAAGAAGAGCACCCCTTTATGGATACCCATGCTTTGCGAAACGGAGCCTTTGCAGCAGCCCTTGCCCTCACGATGACCCTTCTCCCCAACGCCAGGGCGGGGGACCAGGTGCGCATCGACTCCGGCTTGATCGAGGGCGCAGGGGCCGACGCAGCTGGCATCCGCGCCTTCAAGGGGATCCCGTTTGCGGCACCGCCGGTGGGCGAACTGCGTTGGCAGGCCCCGCACCCGGTGGCGGCATGGGAGGGCGTTCGCGGTGCGACGGAATTCGGGCCGAGGCCGATGCAGCAGTACATCTATTCCGACATGATCTTCCGCGACCCTGGCCCGGGCGAGGATTGCCTCTACCTCAATGTGTGGACGCCCGCGAAGTCCGCGGGGGAGCGACTGCCGGTCATGGTCTGGATCTTCGGCGGGGGGTACCAGGCCGGGGCCACCTCCGAGCCCCGGCAGGATGGGAAGGACCTGGCGAGGAAGGGCGTCGTGGTCGTGAGCATGAACTACCGGCTCGGCATCTTCGGCTTCTTCTCGCATCCCGGCCTCTCGCAGGAGTCGGGGCATGGGTCCTCGGGCAATTACGGGATCATGGACCAGACCGCGGCACTCCGGTGGGTCCAGCGGAACATCGCGGCCTTCGGCGGCGACCCCTCGAACGTGACGATCTTCGGAGAGTCGGCGGGCTCATATTCGGTCAGCGTCCAGATGGCGACTCCCCTGGCGCGCGGGCTCTTCCAGAAGGCTATCGGGGAGAGCGGGTCTTTGCTCGGCACCCGCAGGAACCCCTCGCATGTGGCCTCGCTTGCAGCAGCGGAGAAGGCCGGCGATGAGTTCGGGGCCTCCCTGGGTGCCAAGACGATCGCGCAATTGAGGGCCATCCCCGCGGATGCGCTCCTTAAGGCTGCCGCGGACAAGAAGTTCAAGGTGGGGGTCGTGGTGGACGGGTATGTCCTCCCGAAGGACATTCGCTCGATCTACGAGGCGGGAGAGCAGGCCCATGTGCCGCTCCTTGCCGGATGGAACGCCGACGAGTCTAGGGTCTACTCCGTGTTCGGCGACAAGCGGCCCACGGCCGCGAGCTTCATAAAGGACGTGAAGGCGGAGTACGGCGCCGAGGCGGGCCAGGTCCTCAAGCTCTACCCCGCCGGGACGGACGAGCAGGCAGTCAGGTCCGCGGGAGATCTGGCCGGCGACCGGTTCATCATCTCGACGACCTGGAAGTGGATCGAGCTGCAGCTGGAGACCGGTAACGCGCCCGTTTACCGGTACCAGTTCGACCGCGCGGTGCCCATCCCGCCGGGCACCGTCATCAACGGCGCCCCGGCCACGAGCGCTGACACGGGGGCCCCCCATGCCTGGGAGATCTCCTACGTGTTCGGTGCCATCTCCGCCATGAAGGACGTCCCCTGGGATGCCGCGGATTTCAGGATCTCGGACGCCATAGGGACCTACTGGACAAACTTTGCAAAGACCGGCAACCCGAACGGCGGCGGCCTTCCCGAGTGGCCCCGCTACGAGGGGCAAACCGGCCGCCAGGTCATGCACCTTGACGTGACGCTTAGGCCCGAGCCCGAGGCCTTCCGAGAGCGCCACGAATACTGGGACTCGGCGCCCTGAGCGGCCGCCCCCGAGGCGCTCACTCCCCGACGATCTTCACCAGGACCCGCTTCCGGCGCATCCCGTCAAACTCCCCGTAAAAGATCTGCTCCCACGGTCCGAAGTCGAGTTTGCCGCCCGTCACGGCGACCACGGTCTCGCGCCCCATGATCGTCCGCTTCAGGTGGGCGTCGGCGTTGTCCTCGCCCCGGTTGTGCGCGTACTGGGCGTGCGGCTTCTCGGGCGCCAGCTTCTCCAGCCACGTCTCATAGTCCGCGTGGAGTCCGGGCTCGTCGTCGTTGATAAAGACGGAGGCCGAGATGTGCATGGCGTTCACCAGGCAAAGGCCCTCCTTTATCCCGCTCTCCCTCAGGGCCTCGTCGACCTGGGGCGTGATGTTAACGAGCCTCCGCCGCTCGGGTATGTCGAACCAAAGCTCCTTGCGGTGGGTCTTCACTGCGCTACGCCGCCTGGATCAGGATCCGCTCCACCACCTGGGGCGTGATATCCCCGCGCTCCCCGAAGGCCGTGACGCCGCGGTTCTTGAGCCGGCTCGCGACCACGGAGGCGACGTCGGGTTTCACGCTGTAGTCGGAGAGGCGCGTGCGCAGCCCGAGCGACTCGTAGAAGCTGCGGGTCCTGTCGATCGCCGCGTCGACCCTGGCGTGCTCGGAACCCTCGCGGATCCCCCACACGCGCTCGCCGTACTGCAGGAGCTTGGCGCCCTTACTGGCGCGCTGGATGTTGAGGAGGCTCGGCACCACGACAGCGAGCGTCCTCGCATGGTCTATCCCGTGGAGCGCGGTGAGCTCGTGTCCGATCGTGTGGCTCGCCCAGTCCTGCGGGACGCCCACGCCGATAACGCCGTGCAGCGCCCAGGTCGCGGCCCAGACCACGTTTGCCCTCGAGTCGTAGTCGGTGGGGTTCCTCACGGTCTTCGTTCCCTCCTCGACCAGCACCTGCATGACCGACTCGGCGAACCGGTCCTGGAGCGCGGCATGGACCGGGTAGGTCATGTACTGCTCGATCACGTGGGTGAACGCGTCGGCGACGCCGTTGGCGATCTGGCGCTCGGGGAGCGTGAAGGTGGTCTCAGGGTCCAGGACCGCGAACCGGGGGAAGACCTTCGGGCTGAGGAAGGCGAGCTTCTCCTTGACCGACCGCCGGCTGATGACGGAGGCCATGTTCGCCTCTGAGCCCGTGCCGGGGAGCGTCAGGACCACCCCGATAGGGAGGGCTGAGGCGACGACAGAACCGCGCGTGAGCAGGATCTCCCAGGGGTCGCCCTTGAAGGGGACCGCCGCGGCGACGAACTTCGCGCCGTCGGCCACCGAGCCGCCGCCCACCGAGAGGATGTAGTCGAGCTTGTCCCTGCGGACCAGCTCCACCGCCCTCATGAGCGTGTCAAAGTCCGGGTTGGCCTCGACCCCGAAGAACTCGGCGACATAGCGGCTTCCGAGGGCCTTGCGCACCTGGGCGTGGACGCCGTTCGTGCGGATGCTGCCGCCGCCCGCAAGGAGCAGCACGCGGGCGCTGGCGGGAATCTCGGCGTCAACCGAGGTGATCTGGCCCCGGCCGAAGTGGATCCGGGTGGGATTGAAATAGGTGAAGTTTTCCATGGCGAATCGGAAGAATCTGCGGAAAATGGAAAAACCGCAACTGCCCCTTTTGCAACCCCAGCCCATAGTCTACTACGACCGCTACAGCGGGACGACGAAGACCGAGAAGATCTTTGGCGAGCGCTGGCTGAGGTTTGCCTATGAGAACCCGATAGGGCGTTTCGCGGTGTGGCTGTTCGCGAAGAGGAGCTTCTTCTCGTGGTACTACGGGAGGCAGATGAACAAGGAGGGCAGCGACATCCACATCTTCAAGTTCATCGCCGACTACGACGTGGACGTGTCCGAGTTCGCCAAGTCCCCGTTCGAGTTCCACACCTTCAACCAGTTCTTCCACCGCGCGCTCAAGCCCGAATGCAGGCCGATCGCGCAGGGGCTCGGCGTGGCGGTCCTCCCCGCCGACGGCAGGCACCTGGCGTTCCCGGACGTCGACACCGCGGACGGCTTCTACGTGAAGGGCGCCAAGTTCACGCTTTCCGAGCTCCTGGGGGACGAGAAGCTGGCCGCCCGGTTCGCGGGGGGCTCCATGCTGATCTCAAGGCTCTGCCCGAGCGACTACCACCGCTTCCATTTCCCGGTCTCGGGCATCCCCTCCGAGGCGCGGCTCGTCCAGGGATCCCTCTATTCCGTGAGCCCCATCGCGCTCCGGAGGAACATCCTCTACCTGGTGCGCAACAAGCGGTTCGTGACGCTCATCGAGGCGCCCGACTTCGGGACGGTCGCCATGATCGAGGTGGGCGCGACGAACGTGGGAAGCATCGTGCAGAGCTTCCTGCCCGGGCGCGCCGTCGTTAAGGGGGAGGAGAAGGGCATGTTCGCCTTCGGGGGATCCTGCGTGATCACGCTCTTCCAGGAAGGCCGGGTGACCTTCGACGACGACCTGGTGGGCCAGAGCGCCTCCTGCGTGGAGACCTACGCCCGGATGGGCGACCGCATGGGGGCCGGCCACCGGGGTCCGTCTTCCTCGAGCCCGCCTATTTAGTCAGGTCGGCGTAGGCGCTCTCGACCTTGTCCCACGCCTTGTTGACCCCGGCCTTGGCGTCCGCCCAGGTCGCCTCCGTGGCGTTTCCGAGATCGGTGAGCTTCACCTTGAGTTCCGCGCGCGCGTCGTCGTAGGCCTGCAGGGCCTTTGCCTTCTCGGGCGAGTCCGTCGAGGCCTTTGCCTTCAGGTCGGTCACCTTGTCGTCCATCTTCTGGACGGAGCCCTTGATGCTCGCCGAGAATTCGGAGCGCTTGTCGAAGGTGTAGTCCTTGATGCTGTTCCACGTGGCAACGGCGTCGTCCTTGACGTCGATGGCGACGGCCTTGACCGCGTTCGTCGTGTCCTGGGCCGCGTCGGCCACCTTGTCGCTGGTCGACTTTGAACAGCCGCCGCAGAACACGAGTAAAGCGGGGCTAAGGATTGAAAGGGCGAGGGAGAGGGAGCGGTAGTTTTTCATGGATGAACGGGTTAAGGATTGCGAGCGGAGCGACCCTGACCGGGCCAGCCGCACTCCTATTTGTATCCAATCCGCGTGGGCGGTTCCACACGGGCAGGCAGAAGCGGCGGGGGCCGTCAGGCCGCCCCCCGGGTCTTTGGGGCCTGTCCGCCCTCGTAAATGCTTTGCAATCGGGCCCCGCCGGAGCATTTTTCCGGGCGGATCCAGGCTACCCCGAATGCTGCCAGACCCCAGCCGCCAGAGTTGCCTCAGGAGCCTCATCGGAGGTCTCGCTGCGGGCGCCCTCCTCCTCCTGCTCGATGCGGGCTGTGGGCATGCCCCGGACGTGCCGGCCAAGTCCGTCCAGGCCAAGCCGGAGCCTGTTGCCTTCAACAGGGACATTGAGCCGGTCCTCGCGGAAAACTGCTACGGGTGCCACGGCCCGGACCCCGGGTCGCGCAAGGCCTCGCTTCGCATCGACAGGGCGGAGTTCGCGTTCACTCCCCGTGGAAAGTACGGGCCTGCCATCGTCGCGGGAAAGCCCGACGCGAGCCCGCTTGTGCTTCGCATCGAGTCGAGGGTCCAGAAGGAGCAGATGCCGCCACCGGAGGCGCACAAGACGCTCAGTGCCGGCGAGGTCGCGCTCCTGCGCCGCTGGGTTGCGGAGGGGGCCAAGTACGAGGAGCATTGGTCCTTCATAACACCCGTCGCCCCGGCCATCCCGATGGTCCGGAACGCGCCCGCCCGCTCGGTCCTTAACCCCGTGGACGCCTTCATCGTGGACCGGCTGGAGCGCGAGCACCTGAACCCCTCCCCCGAGGCCGACCGGAGGACGCTCATCCGGAGGGTGACCCTGGACCTGACGGGCCTTCCGCCGAGCCCGGCCGAGGTCGACGCCTTCCTCGCCGACACGGCCTCCGGCGCCTACGAGCGGGTGGTCGACCGCCTGCTCAAAAGCCCCCGCTTCGGCGAGCATCGGGCGCACTACTGGCTCGACACCGTGCGCTACGCCGACACCCACGGCATCCATTTTGACAACTACCGCGCGATCTGGCCGTACCGCGACTACGTGATCAGGGCCTTCAACGCCAACAAGCCCTTCGACCGGTTCATCCGGGAGCAGCTTGCCGGGGACCTTCTCCCGGCGGAGACCTGGGACGAGCTCGCGGCCACGGGTTTCATGCGGTGCAACCTCACGACGAACGAGGGCGGCGACATCCCCGAGGAGACCTACGTGAACCAGACGCGGGACCGCGTGGAGACCTTCGGCGTCGCGTTCCTCGGCCTGACGACCGGCTGCGCCGCCTGCCACGACCACAAGTTCGACCCCTTCACCCAGCGCGACTTCTACCGCCTCGCCGCCTACCTCAACAACACGGCGGAAAAGCCCTGGGACTCGAATATTGCCGATCCTGCCCCGGTCATGCGCCTGCCGCGGGACGAGGACCGCGCCGCGGCCGAGCTCGTCCTTTCCCGGCGGGCCGTGCTCCAGCGCCAGCTTTCCGCCCGGCGCGCGGCCGGGATGACCCTGGTTAGGGAGTGGCTCGCCGCCGGCCATCTCCCCCAGCCGGTGAGGGCCGACGGGCTCGAGCTGCGCCTGCGGCTGGACGAGGGCAAGGGAGACCTGGTCCACAACGGCGCGCCGGACATCAAGCTCAAGGAGTTCACGGCGGACACCAATCCCCTGGTCTGGGGAGAGAACTCCTGGCTCTGGCCCTCGATGCGCATGGACATCCTCTCCCGCCTGCGGCTGGGGCCGCTCGGGGACGTGGAGGCGGACGAGTCCTTCTCCGCGGGCGGTTGGCTCATGCTCCGGCAGAAGCCCGGAAACATTAATTCCGGCGAGGGCTCGCTCCTGTCGCGCATGGGCGACGACGCGCACCACGGGGGCGCCGGATGGGAGATCTACCAGAAGGAGGGCCACTTCATCGTGAACCTGGTGCCGGAACCCGGCGCGTCCGCCGGTGCCGCGGAGGGAAAGCCCCTTGCCGCGGCTTCCGGCAGGGAAAAGGAGGGCTCCCCGGCCCACGCCGGGGAGCCGAGCCGGGGGCTCTCGGTCGCCACCCGGGAGGCGTTTCCCATGGATGAGTGGCTCCATGTATTCTTCACGTATGACGGGACGAGGAGTGCCTACGGCCTGAAGATCTACGTGAACGGCGCGGCGGTCGACACCATCACGCGCCGGGACTCCCTTCCGGCCAAGGCGTCCATCCGTACCGACGCCGTGATGCAGCTTGGCAGGCGCGACGACTACCAGCCGATGCGCGAGACCCGCTTCCAGGACGTCAGGTTCTACCGCAGGGCGCTGTCGGCCGACACGGTCGCGAGGCTTCCCTTCGAGGACGTCGCCTCGGAGATCGTCGCCCGGAAGCCCGATCCGTCGACGTGGACGACGGACGAGGCCTTTGTCGTCGTGGACCGCTGGTACCTGGGCGAGGTGGACACGGTCGCGCGCAAGCTCGCCGACGCGGTGGCGGCGCACGGGAGGGCCCTGGAGGCGCTGACCCGGGATGGCGAGCCGACCCTGATCGCGGTCGAGAAGCCGACGCCGGCCTACGCGGACATCCTGAAGCGGGGTGACTATTACTCGCGCGTCGAGCGCGTGGGCCCCGGCACGCCGCACTTCCTTCCGCCGCCCCCGGCCGGCGCCCCGCTCGACCGGCGCGGACTGGCGGACTGGCTCCTGTCCCCGGAGCAGCCCCTCTTTTCCCGGGTGACGGTGAACCGGATGTGGCAGGAGGTCTTCGGGACGGGCCTGGTCGACACTCCGGGGGATTTCGGGGTCATGGGGGCAAAGCCCTCCCATCCCGAGCTCCTGGACTGGCTCGCGGTCAGGTTCCGCGAGAGCGGCTGGGACGTTAAGGGTTTCTACCGGATGCTCGTGACCTCGGCCACGTACCGGCAGTCGGCCTCCGTGACGCCGGAGCAGCTCTCCAGGGACCCGGGAAACCGCCTCCTGTCGCGGGGGCCGCGCCTGCGGATGGACGCCGAGATGCTCCGCGACAGCGCCCTTGCCGCCTCGGGGCTCCTGGTCGAGAGGATCGGCGGCCCCTCGGTCAGGCCCTACCAGCCCCCGGGCCTCTGGGAGGAGGTGGCGATGCCCGAGTCCAACACGCGCACCTACGTGCCCGACCACGGGGACGGCCTGTACCGCCGCAGCGTGTACACCTTCTGGAAGCGGGGCTCCATGCCCCCGAGCATGGAAGCCTTTGACGCGCCCTCCCGCGAATCCACGTGCACGCGCCGGGTCCGGACAAACACCCCGCTCCAGGCGTTCGTCACCATGAACGACCCGCAGTGGTTCGAGGCGGCCCGGCACCTCGCCGAGCGCGCCCTCCACGCCTCCCCGAACCCGGACGAGCGGCTCACCTTCATGTCCCGCCTGACGCTGGGCCGCGGCCTGGATCCGGCCGAGAGGGCCGTCTTCATGAGGTCATGGGACCAGTTCAGCGCCTTTTACAGCCGCAATCCGGGCCCGGCCCTTCAGGTGCTGAAGGTGGGGGAGTCGCCCGTCGACGCGACGCTTCCGCCCGCGGAGCTCGCCTCGTGGACCGTGGTCGCGAGCCAATTCCTGAACCTCGACGAGTTCCTAACCAAATAGGCCCCATGCCCCAGACTCCGCACGATCACGGCACCGACCCCTGCTCAGACCACGGCGGGGAACGCCCGACCGTGCTCGACCTGCCCTTCGTCCCCCTCTCGCTCAAGAGGGAGTGGCTCGAGGCGGAGACCCGGAGGCACTTCCTGGCCCGCGGCTCGAAGGCCCTCGCCTGGGCGGGGCTCGCCACGCTCCTTGGCAGAAGCGCGCCCCACCTCCTGGCCGACACCTCGGCGCTCCCCGACCGGCGCCCGCATTTCGCTCCCAAGGCAAAGCGGGCGATCTACCTCTTCATGGCCGGGGCCCCCTCGCAGTTCGAGACCTGGGACTACAAGCCGAAGCTGTCGGGGATGTTCGCCCAAAACCTCCCCGAGTCGGTGCGCGGCGGCCAGGTGCTGACCGGCATGACGGCCGGCCAGGTGGGCCTTCCCATCGCGCCCAGCTTCTGCGGCTTCAGCCAGCAGGGCCAGTCGCGCCAGTGGGTCTCCGACCTCCTCCCCTGGACGGGCAAGGTCGTGGACGACCTCTGCGTGATCAAATCCCTCTACACGGAGGCGATCAATCACGAGCCGGCGATCCTCACGATGACCACGGGGAACATGTTCCCGGGAAAGCCGTCCCTCGGATCCTGGCTCGCGTACGGCCTGGGCGCCATCAACGAGGAGCTCCCGACCTTTGTCGTGATGACCTCGAAGATGCCCGTTAAGGCGAATGTCCAGGCGCTCTCCAACCGGCTCTGGTCCTCGGGCTACCTATCGCCGGAGTACTCGGCGGTGGCGCTTCGCTCGGGGAGCGAGCCCGTGCTCTACCTGAAGGACCCGAACGGCCTGGATCGCGACGTGCGCAGGCAGATGATCGCGGGCGTGAACGAGTTGAACCACCAGCTCTTCGAGCGGGTGGGGGACCCGGAGATCAACACCCGCATCTCGCAGTACGAGATGGCGTTCCGGATGCAGGCTTCGGTGCCGGAGTTGAGCGACTTCTCCGACGAGCCGGCATCGACCTGGGACCTGTACGGACCCCGGGCCCGGGAGCCCGGCACCTACGCCTACAACTGCCTCATGGCGCGCCGGCTCGCCGAGCGCGGCGTGCGCTTCACCCAGATCTTCCTGCGCACATGGGACAACCACACGAACCTGCCGAAGGGGATCCGGGCCATGACCGAGGACTGCGACCAGCCGACCTACGGCCTGATCACGGACCTGAAGCGCCGGGGGATGCTCGACGACACGCTCGTCGTCTGGGGAGGGGAATTCGGGAGGACGGTCTATTCCCAGGGCGAGCTCACGCACGAGAACTACGGCAGGGACCACCATCCCCGGTGCTTCAGCATGTGGATGTGCGGGGCGGGCACCCGACCGGGGATGAGCTACGGCGAGACCGATGAATTCTCCTACAACATCGTGAAGGACCCGGTGCACGTGCGGGACCTGCACGCCACGATCCTCCACCAGTTCGGGTTCGACCACAACAAGCTCACCTTCAAGTTCCAGGGGCTTGACCAGAGGCTCACGGGGGTGCTGCCGGCTCGCGTCATCAAGGAAGTGCTTGTCTAGGGCGGCCCGCATGCGACCCGCGCTCCTCCTGCTCCTTTCCGCCGCGGCGCCGTGCCTCGGGGAGACCGCGACGTTCCCCGTGCTCGTCGCGCCGATTTTTGAGCACAACTGCGTGAAATGCCACGGGCCGACGAAGCAGAAGGCGGGCCTCAGGCTCGACAGCCACGCGGCCGTGCTCCTCGGCTCGAAGGACGGCGCGGTCGTGAAGCCCGGCGACCCCGAGGGAAGCGAGCTCTTCCGCAGGATCTCCCTCTCGCCCTCCGACGACGACTTCATGCCCTCGGGCGACCGGCCTCCGCTCACGCCCGCGGAGATGACGGCGCTCAGGTCCTGGATCTCGGCGGGAGCCCCGGACAGCGCAACCTTCGACGTGATCCCGCTTGAGCAGGCCGCTGCCCCGCAGCCCACGGCGGCCCCCGACTACGGGCCCCGGCTCGCGCAGGCGACCGCCCTTGCCCGGTCGCTCGGCGTGACGCTCGCGCCGCGGTCCCGCATACCGACCGACGGGCTTGTCCTGCGCACCGCGAGCGACCCGGCGCGCTGCGACGATGCGACCCTTGCGAGGCTTGCCCCGGTGGGCGACCTGATCGTCGAGGCGGAGCTCGCCCGCACGCGGGTCACCGACAAGGGGATGCAGTCGGTCGGCGGGTGGGTGAATCTCGAGCGCCTCGACGTGACACGCACCCGCGTGACCTCCGACGGGGTAGCGCTCCTCGCTCTTCTCAGGCGTCTCGATTCCCTGAACCTCACGCAGACAAGGGTGGACGACCGGGGCATCGCCCTCGCCAAGCGGATGCCCTCGCTCAGGCATCTTTGGGCCTTTGAGGGACCTTGAGCCGACGCTGCAAGAGTCATCCGTCTCTGGCCGGCCCAAAGCCGCCGGAGACTAGGGTGTGTTTGCAAAATGGCATCACGGGACTTCGTATATCTCCATAATCGCTACACCCGTCTCTCCGCGATCCCCGGCTAGAATCAGCAAGTATTTTGCGGGCTGAAGTGTCATCAGAATGGTAGCATCGGCCACCAAGGCGCCCTTCCACGGAAAGGCGCCGATCTCGTCTGCGATTTCGGAGAGATACCGCTTTCCACCCCAACGTGTGTTTGATTGAAGCCAAGTTTGTGAGCCGTCGCCATTGATGCGGTAGAGCAAGAGCGATGGGGTCTTTAGCACGTCGGCAATCCCTAGCGCCGAAAGTGCTGGGCCCATTCCACGGATCAGGAGCGTCACCGACGTAGTCCCGCCAACGGAAAACTGCATGACTGGAACATTGGGGCCGAGCCCAACCGGGGATCGGACGGAAAAATTAACCAAATGGGTGGAGTCGTGCGTGAATTGCGACGGGGGTCTCGCATCGATGACCTCTGCCTCGGCAAATCCCGTGTCACCTTTATCACTGAACACCTCTGCTGTGTAAGCTCCGCAAGGCAGCGTCCTGACCATTGCTGAATCGCGGCTTGAGGGGTCATCCCATTCGGGCGCGTTTGCAACCTCTGCGACTGAAGCGACCAATTTGTCTCCTGCCCATCCCCTGTTTACTGCGATAACCTTGTCCTCATCCCTTAATACAAGAACGGGGTCGGTTAGTGCGCGAGCTATGCCGAGGGCTGCCAGCCTGGGTCCCGAAGCGCGCAACGCTACCGGCATGGATCCGCGCATGGCAGAACATCCCACCACGAATCCAGCGATGAGCCGTTTTTCACCTGCTCCCGAAAACGTTCGGCATGACATCATCGACAAATGGCCAGGACACGAATCTCCGACCACGCGAAGCTTCGCTTCTTCGGTAGTCACCGATCCCGCGGAATTGGTCAAGATGCACTGATACGAGCCGGCGTCAGCCGATGATGCATTCTTCAAAACGAGAACCGCATCCGACTCTTCCTTCAATGGGACTCTATTTCTCAGCCATTGAAACTTCACATTCGCACCAGGACGGTCCGTAGCAGGGTGTTCGTCCGCTCCCGGTAGGCTGCTCCCCTGCTCCTTGTTACCAAGAGAGTCCTCGTCTGAATCGACGGAAAAGACGACGGTCGCGCCAATTGCAACAGTCTGCGAATCAGGCCCTCGGCTTACAACCGGAACTGTTGGCCCCGCCGCAGCGTCGAAAGCCGGCGCCGACGTCGCCAATATCATCGAACAAACCATCATCCAAAGAGCCGCGATTCTTGGGGAAGTCATCGTCGTACTGGGGCATTTTGCTCGGTGAAATCCTTTGTGTCCAATTAATGGTGGGAACAAAGACTTTGCGGGTAAATCCCACTTGGTGCATGAATCTAATCCTGCGCAAACAGCTGCCCGAGCCATTGTGGCGAAAGCTTAAAAAATTAACCGCTCGCGTGACAAAACCCGCAGGTGGCCTCTGCGCGGGCGGCCGCCGAAGGATGATCGGCTTATGCTCACCGCGATATTTTATGTCCTGCGAACGGGTATCCCGTGGCGCGACCTGCCAGAGCAGTTTGGCCCGTGGAACTCGGTCTACTCGCGGTTTCGTCGCTGGTGTGCTGAGGGGCTCTTCGCCCGGATGCTTGCAATTGTCGCTGCAAGAGCCACAGGCCAACTGCGGCATATAAATTGCTCACACATCAAGTTGCATCAGGACGGTGCGAACCCCCGCGGTGGCCAAGCGGCCCAAGCGATTGGTCGCACAAAGGGTGGAATCAATACGAAGCTTGCAGCGATCGTTGAGGGAGGGGGGCGAGCCGTGGCGCTCGGCTTGGCGGAGGGCCAACGCCACGATCTTTACGCGGTCCAGCCGCTCTTGCCTTGCTTGCGCCGTCGCCGCGCTGTCGCCGATAAGGGCTTCGATGCCGACACTTTTCGGGCGTGCCTGTGCAGACAGCGAACGAGGATCTGTATCCCGGCGAAGCGCTCTCGCCGTTGGCCAGTGGCCTTTCACCTTGGCTACTACCGGCGACGCCATAAAGTCGAAAACTTCTTCTGCCGTATCAAACGCTACCGGCGCCTCAGCACCAGATACGAGAAACTCGCCATAACGTTTCTCGCCTTCGTTCAGCTCGCGGCAGTCGTTGATTGGCTAATCCATTGATTTTGCAAACACGCCCTAATATAACCAAGGCCAGGTGGGGCACTAGGGTGGTCTCCGTCCGCAGGTCTCAGATGGCTTCGACATCATTGTTGCCGACAGGCAAAGGATCCCCAAGCCTCGCGGGGCTTCATCTCCTTTTCGCTCGGGTGGTGGAATTGGCATACACGACGGTCTTAGAAGCCGTTGCCGTAAGGCGTGCAGGTTCAAATCCTGTCCCGAGCACCACTGCAGTTTGGGGTTGCCCTTCCTACCCCGGCTTCCTACCCCAGAGGCATGAAAGTCCGTGCCACCGAGTACCCGAACCTCTTCCAGAACGAGCAGGGCGTGTACTACGCCCGGGTCAAAGTCCGGCAGAAGACCATCTGGCGCTCCCTCAAAACGAACAAAAAGAGCCGGGCGGCCACGCTTCTGGGGGACAAGCTGCAGGAGATGCGCGGCGCCCCGGAGCCCACGGCCTCAGAGCTGAAGGCCTCCGCCACATTCGAGGAAGCCGTTGCAGTGTTCAAGGCCAAGGTGAACGGCAGTCGCCGCGGGGCGCCCCGGACCAAGGAGACCAAGTTGCGCTCCGAGTTCACCCTGCGCCGCACGTGGCCCCAGGTCTTCTCCATGGAGCTGCGGCGCGTGACCGCCGCCCAGCTGAAGGGCTGGCTGGACCGGTACATTGCCAAGGACAGCGTCTACACGCCTCCCCGGGCCACGAAGACCCGGCCCGGCAACAGCGCCAGCACCGTGAACAAGGCCGTCCAGTTTTTGCGCGATGTGTTCAAGTTGGGGGTCGAAAACGGCGTGTGCCTCTCGAACCCCGCCATGGCGCTGGAGAAGTCGGAGCTGCCCGGGCGCAAGGAGCTGGTGATACCCTCGGGTGCGCAGTTCAAGGCGATGGTGGCCCACATCCGCAAGGGCGCGGGCTGGGGCCGGCGCACGGGGGACCTCATAGAGGGGCTGGCCTATTCTGGCATGCGTGTGGGGGAGTTGCGGCGGGTGCGCTGGCGGCACATCAACATGGAAGCCCCGCCGATGCTCACCGTCCCCGGCACCAAGAGCGACACCTCCCTGCGGCCGTTGCCGATGTCAGCCAAGTTCGAGGCGCTGGTGCGCCAGATCCGGGCGCGGCTTCCAAAGGAGCCGCACATGGAGGAGCGGGTGTTCAAGGCCAAGGAGGCCAGTGTGAGCCTCTCCAAGGCCTGCGAGACGGTGGGAGTGCCTCACATGACACACCACGACCTGCGGCATTTTTTCATCACCAAGGCGCTCCAGAAGGGCATCCCGGTCCACATCGTTGCCGGGTGGGTGGGCCATGCCGACGGCGGGGTCACCTTGCTGAAGGTGTACGCCCACTACATGCCTGAGCACGCGGCGGCGATGGCGGCGAAGATGGACTTCGACTGATTGGTGTTGCGGGCGAAAAAAGAGCGGACAAATTAGGGCGGTGCTAGGTCGGCCACCTAAGAGTAAACACGGATCACGGAAGCAGATTACGCTCAAACTGCATCCATCCATCCGTTCCGCCCTTGCGGAGCTGGCCGAGGCATCCGATCAGACGCAAACGCACATTGTCGAGGAAGGCATACAACTCCAGATGTTGAAGAAAAAGGGGAAACGCATTAAGACCGATTGAGAAACGGGCCGCTGCAGGACCGTCGCACTGGGCGGCACGGGGTCGATGCTCAGGCCTTTGGCCATCCACCCTCGGGCGCTCTCTAAAGGAGCCCGGCATTGCGGAAGGAGTAGTACCCAAGCCCCATCGGGTCGTCTGTCTCGTTCCCGATGATGATGTGGTCCATGACCTCGATATCGAGCACCTTGCCAGCCTCTCTCATCTGCCTCGTCAGCTGTATATCTGCAGCAGATGGCGAAGGATTTCCGCTAGGATGATTGTGCACGAGTAATGCGCATGTAGCAGAACCCAGCACAGCGACACGGAACACCTCCCTTGGATGAGCGAGCGTGGATGTGGCCGTACCGATGCTGATCCGGTGGCGTCCCATGGGGTGGTTGCGCCTATCCAGCAATATGACCCAGAAAGCCTCGGACAATGGCAGTTCGTCGAAGGCATCCTTCATGTATTCGCAGACCTTAGGGGGGCAGCTCAGGGTGGTGCATTTTCCCTCTTCAAGCAGATGGTAATTGATGGTGATTTCGTAGCGACGCATGTGTGTGTCGCGGGGGTCGCATCCGTCTGCGCTTATTGCGCAGTTATCGGCTACTCGCCCGTTGACGCGTTGCGTCCATCAGGCCAAGTCACAGCGAACGTTAGCGCCGAGGAAGGGCACAGCCCAACGAGGGGGAAGCGGTAGTGATGCGAGGTGGAGACCGAAGGTACTACCTTGACGGCCTGTAGAATAGGACGACAACGGCAGGGCAGGGCACTTATCGAGCAAAGCGAGCAAGCGCAGCGCTGAACGAATGGGGGTCCACTAGTGGGAACGTTACCAAAACCATCCCCTTGCAATGGGCAGCGAGCGTGAGCACATCGATGCAACGATAGGGCGCTTGCGGGAATCACTCCATCAAGCTGTTCTGTAGAACCCAAAGATTCGCCTCGAAGAGATCTTCGTGATGTTGGGGGACAAGGGGACGGACGCGTTGCTGAAGGCGTACCCGGGGATGGCCGAAGCAACCACCCACGCGATAACGCCTGCTTAGGATCAGGGAATCTCGTAGGCCTCCACCAAGCCAATCCCGGTCGTATTACCTACGCCGCTAACTTGGACAGTATATGCCCCGGGTGGCAGGACCGCGACCATAGCGCAATCGGCGGAACCCGATGTGAGGGCAAAGGCTCCTACCGAACTAAAATCGAAAGGGGTTGCCGCTTGGATGGTTGCCTGAACAGTCGACGCACCGATTGCGGACGGATTTCCCCAACCCGTATTCGTGGCTATCGCGATCCCGCTGCTGTCGAAAAGAATGAGCTGAGGAGAAATTAGGCTTCCGGAAACACCGAACCCAGCAAGGGCCGGACCGTCGCCTCGAATGAGCACCGTCTCCGTCGATGTTCCTGAGACTACGAATCCGCCGATAAGCGACTGACCACCCGTGCCTACAAATCCGCGAGTCGAAACATTGATCAAGCGGTCGGCTGGAACTATTGCTCCGGAAACCGGTTGCAAATATGTAATTGTGAACGTGCCCTGAGCTGAACCGGTGTAGCCGTTATACGTGCCCGAAGTTGCGAATGTCCCTGTGGTGGGACTCGTAAATGTCCAAATCTGCGTCGCGGTGAATGTGGGAGAAATGTTTGTTCGAGTAACGACCAACGAACCAGTATTTGCCCCCGTTTTCGAGTATGTGTATATCTCAAGCGCGGGCGTGAGCTGAGCCCCACCAATATTATAAGTGAAAAGATTTCCCTGGCTGAATGCAATTGTCGCCGAGCCTGAACCTGCAAACGGCAATGTCCCTGAAGTTATCGTTGTATTCGCTACTGCGTAGTTAAATGCACTTGGCCCTGGGGCGAACTGGGCAGATAGTTTAATTTCTGAGAACAACGAAAGACCGAAGATGGTCAACACGGTGGAGTATCTCATAGTAACGGGAGACCGTAACGGGTGCCATGTCTGGGTCAACCGCCACACTGTAGCCCCTAGTCCGTAGTTCTCGGGTCTCAAAGGACCTTGCAAACGAGAGCCAGAACTCGGCAGTCAATTATATTCGGATTCCAAGTTCAAACCGGGAGCATTACTTCTGGTCAGGATTATACCTAATCGCAACACCAGTCGCCCACCGCTTCATATTTCCAAACCCAGATGGGACCATCCCTTCCTCGGTCAAGATTACGGCGTTAGCGCCCAGAGCAGCTGCCTTCTCGCGCACTGCATTGTGCATCTTCGCCGATTCGTCGGAAGCAAATCCGGTTACAGTCACTGTGCCGAGTTCCTCGTAGTGCTTTTCAGGTCTCGTCTTTAGAATCTCTACGTCGGCCGCATTCGTTGGGTCATAGAAACCTTTGCTAGTCTTTGTGACATCAACATGCGCACATGCGCCGAGGAAGATCATGGAAATCACTATCGCGAGGTATCGGGTTTTCATTGGTTTGAGGTTCTCTGGTACAGAATAGCCGTGCCGGTGATGTGAGTATATGTGCCGCTTTCCTTGTCGGTGCCTGCCCATTCGGTACTCCGGTCATAGAGGCCCCCGATGGTTGCGATGATCACTGCGTCCGCACCGATCAGCGCGGCTTTCTTGCGAATGTCCTCTGGAGATTCGCCTC
>Ga0302320_10013345_pt1 | contig 17183 bp, 13 predicted proteins | sample Bog_T0_3_FD_202130 | JGI IMG/M metagenome (GOLD analysis project Ga0302320, IMG submission 202130) | Peat permafrost microbial communities from Stordalen Mire near Abisko, Sweden - Bog_T0_3 | ecosystem: Environmental > Terrestrial > Soil > Wetlands > Peat | place: Sweden: Abisko, Stordalen Mire... | reverse complement strand
GTACGTGGCCATCGCCGGCGTGAGCGTCCGCATCAGCACCAACGCCTGTTGATCTGTTGTAGCGGTGCGATCGAGTTGCGACATTCCGTACTTCGAGGAGAATCCTTGTAGTGCCGCGTCCATGTTGGCGGACGGCGAAGAGGGCGTAGATAATGCTGCGATCAGAGCTTCGGTTTGGGCGGTCTTTTCGGCGTAGTCGGCCAGTTGCGCGATCAGTTCTTCGTCTCGCGAGAGAAAGTCCTTCACCTTTTTGCGGTTCAATCCGGCGGGCCCGTATACGTAGGCGACGACGGACACGCGCATGGGAACCGTCCAGGATTCAGGCTCTCCGGCCGGCTTCGGATCGAGAATGACGATCTTGTCCTGGTCGGCGGATTTATGCGCGGGAACGAGTACGATGGCCACCTCGCCTTTGCGCTGTTCGCCGGCATGAAGAATGGGACGATACAGCAATACGTCGCCTTCTTCGAGGCGATTGATGTTGCGCATGGGGAGCGGTTCGTTACCCTGGCGGCCGGGAGCGACACGCAGATCGACGGAGCCTATGGGTCCACCAGCGGGACACACCAGGGGTGGTGAAGCAGCCGCGTGAAGATGCTGACAGAGTAGGAGAAGAACAATGCCGGGAAGTCTGGTCGTCAAGTCCTATTGTATCGTTGACTATGGTCGACGACTGAAAGGCCCAAACCGGCCTTCCGCGGTGCGCGGGCGTTGGGGCTGCGCCGTCAACACCTTGTACACTAAAGACAGAGGTATCGATCAAAGGCCGCAGGGGCAAGCGCAGCCGCCGCAACAGCAGTCGCCAACGCCATCAAAGCTTCCGGCGTCCTGGTGCGGGTGGAACCATCGGAGTTTTCAAGGCTCTTAACTCTCGTAAGAGAGCCACTTATAGTAATCGCCGAGGGTGGGATATTCAATACGAACTATCAGTACCTGATGAGTTATAAGGGTCTGGCGTTTTTTACCAAGTCCGACGACGCATTGGTGCTGAAGGCGGACGCGGAAATCGTGACAGCCAAGTCGATCTCGATACCTGGGTAGACCAAAGCTACTTAGGCAGCGGAGCGGTGGAAGACGGCGCGGGCTTGCCATCAATCGTATACGGCTCCATCAGTTCCGTGCGGATGCCGTCGGGATCGAATAGATTTACCTGCCGCCTGCGGTTAACGCCGGTTCTTACTTCAATCGTGCGGCCGTAGGTCTTGCTATAGGGTTTGGCGGTCAACGCCCTCACCGCGGCCCCTGTATCGGGAACCATCAAACACAGGTGCTGCGCGCTGCCGCGTTCCAGCATGAATTCCAGATAATCGTTCCCGTCGGGAACCTTCATATTGATCCAAGAGAGTTCTTTTCCATCTTTACTGCCGCGCCAGGTTTCCTGCATGCCGAAAATATCCCCGTAGAATTTCAGGTCCGCGTCGACATTCGTAACGCCGATGCCGGCATGCATCAGCCATTGCGAGATGCGGTCGCGGGGGATGCTCTTCCCTTGCGCGCCGACGGTCTGGCCGGATGGCTCGTATTGCACGATTTCAACTTGGTGTCCGTCCGGATCGGTAATCATGAAGTTCGAGTTGCCAATCTTACCCTTAGACACGTGGTCCGGAACCTTGACTCCCCTGGCGGCCAGGTACACGCGCATAGCCTCCGCGTTGTTGGTTTGGAAAGCGATATGGTTCAACCGGTCCGATCCCGCTTCCTTCTCGGGCGACAGTTCAATGTACTGCTGCTCGTTTATCTTGAAGAAGGTCATGGACAGGGAGCCATCCGGACTCTTCAGCGAATAGGGTTCCTCGAAACCCAGGAATTCATGATAAAACGCCCGCGATTTCTCGAAATCGTGCGCGTAGAGCGCGACGTGTGCCAAGCCGAGAACGCGCGGCCGTTCCAGAACTGGAGCAACAGCCGTGGCCGTCGGTAGCAACTCGTAGCTGACGTAGGCGAAGTGCTGCGAATCGGGCGACCAGGAGTTGACGTTGATGGTTCCTTGTCCACCAAACAGTTCGGCAATCACATCGGCCTGCGCCGGCTGTAGTGTCGCACCGGGTAGAGGCATGAGGCGCAATTCCACATTCTGGTTCGCCGGATGGCCCTTGGTGCCTTTCGGGAACGAAACGAAGACCATCCATTTGCCGTCGGGAGACGGATGGGGAAACCAGTCTTCCAATTCGTCGCTGGTAACGCGCTCGGCCTTCGAGTCGTTCGCGCCCGCGCCGGAGGCAGGGAACCGCCAGACCTGAAACTGACCGCTACGGTCGGAGTTGATGTAGATCCATTTCCCGTCAGGTGAATAGTCGGGCCCATCGTCATAACCGGGACTCGAGGTGAGTCGTTCCTCTTCGCCGCCAGTCACGGGAATCCGGAAGATATCGAAGTTGCCATCGCGCTGGGCGCAATAAGCGAGCCACTTTCCGTCGGGCGACCAGCCGTGGTAGTAGCTGGGCGATTTGGGAGTCATCAGGCGTGGATTCGCGCCGTCAGTGGAAGCCAGAAAGACCTGCGAGGCAGGCGCGCCACCAATGCGGGCGGAGAGCGCGAATCGTTTTCCATCCGGCGAAATGCCATGATCGTTGTTGATTCCCGCAATGCCTGGGATGTCGAGTTTTGCGGGCTTGGCGCCTGGCGAATCCACCGCCAGTTTGTACAAGCTGCCGCCGGAATTCAGCAGCAGATACTTGCCGTCGGGCGACCAGTTAGGAGCTTCGAAGACCTTGTCCTCGGTATCGACGACCTTGGCCGATTTATCCTTCAGGCTATAGACGGTGATCTTGCTGCGGGTGGGCAGGCGGGCTGTGGACGTTTCGATTTTGACATTTGAAAAGATCGCCGTCTCCAGCGTATTCGCGTCGTGGGAACAGACACCCAGCCCGATGTAGACCGGATCCTGCATGATGACGACCGCGGGTCCCAGGGGCTTCAATTGTTCTCCGGGATTCCCCATGTACATGGTGAACCGATTGTCCTTACGTTCCAGGCGCAGACGCATTTTGTGGACGTCATGAGTCCGCAGTTCCAGGGTCATGCCGCCGGCGAGGGTTCGGAACTGGAGTGACGTCAGCCCGTCGCCATGGGCAGCCGCGTCGGCATAGGCGGCGCCGGGATCCAAACTTTGCCGGATCATCAGGACGGCTTTACGATGGGCGGCTTTGCTTTCGCCCACGAACCGGACATCGGCGCTGATGGAAACATCGCCCGAGACGCGCTTCCACAAATACTGGAAGGCGTCGGTGTAGCCCCAGATGTTGGCTCCACCGCCGGTGATCTTATACTCACCGGTGGAAGCGTCGAATTCGGCCGATCCGGCCAAGGGAGTGATTCCAAGGTCCGTATGGTTGTCGAACGCGCCGATGGTTTGGGCGAATCCGGAGCATGCGCAGCCCAACGCGACCATCAGGCCCAGGGTACGAGGCAGACAGGTATGCAGCATTTTGCGTCTAACACTTAGGATAGCTCTACCAGGATATCTCCACCCGGGAGTTTACTCGTGGCGCAAAGCGATTACGGGGGCGATTGTGGCGGCCCTCCGGGCGGGAAAGTAAGCGGCGAAGGCCGCCACAATTAGCAGCGTGACCGCAGCGCCCGCGAACGCCGCAACATCCCTAGTAGTAACGATATACAGCAAGCTGCTAAGGTAACGCGTGAAGGCTATAGCGCCCAGACCGCCGATGACCAGCCCAGCGCCCACCAGTTCGAAGGCGCGGCGCCCCGTGGCTTTCAGAATGGAGGCGGGATCGGCGCCTAAGGCCATGCGGATACCGATCTCCTGGGTGCGCTGAGTAACGTCGCTGGCCAGCAGCCCGTACATCCCGATTGCGGCCAGCAGGAGCGCCGTGAAAGCAAATGCCCCCATCAGCCACAACCGGACCTCCGGCTCTCGAACGGTGCCGCTCAACTCGCGATCGAGTGTCGAAATGCGAAAGACCTGATCTGGATTGGTGCGCGCCATCACAGCGCGAATGGCCGGGTCGACATTTCCATCGGTTCGAAGAACGAAGTTGGCCATCGGCCAATACACGTCTCGCATCAGTAGGAACGCTTCCGGTATTGGAGTTGTTTGGGATGGCGATTGCCGGGTGTTCCCGACCACTCCGACCACTTCGTACCATACCGGAGTGCTGGACTTGAAGGCGATGTAGCGGCCCACTGCTCCACCGTCAGGAAAGAACTGCCGTGCGAGCGTATCGTTAATCATCACTTCGCGAGGCCCTTGTTCGGAAGCACGCTTGCGGAGCAGTCGCCCCGCTTGGAGTGGAATTCCCAAGGCCGCGAAATAACCTTCTGACGTTCCTCGGTAAGAAACCGTACGCGCCGCCAAGTCGGGGGAAAGCGTGAGCCCACGGACTTCGATCCGGCCCGTTTGTGTACCGCCTCGCAATGGCAGACGGTCGATTACTCCGGCTGTGCGTACTCCGGGAACCGCGGATAGGGCTTCCAGCGTGCGGTCGTAGAACGCAGCCAGTTTGGCGCTGTCCGTATCCCAGGGCAAGTTCACTTGGACGGTAGTGACCTGTGCCGGTTCAAAGCCGAGTGGCGTCCGCAGCATCAAGAGTAAGCTTTTTGCCAGCAGACCGACGCCCACCAGCAGGATTGCGGACAAGGCAATCTGCGAGACAACCAGCAGGCGACGCGACCAGAGGCGGTGGACTCCGGCGGACGAGCGGACTCCGTCGGCCAAATCCGTTTGCGATGCGGAACGAGCGGCTTGCAAGGCGGGAACCAGTCCAAAAAGAAGGCCGCAAAACAGAGCCACGGCGAGTGTGATCCCGGCCACTCTAAGATCCAAATGAATCGCAGTCAAACGGGGCAGATCCGGGAGCAACCGAATCAGCGTATCCAGGCTGAGTGCGGCCAGCGCCAAGCCGAGCAGTCCGCCGGCCGCTGCCAGCACCAGACTTTCCACTAAATATAGGCGGATGAGACTGCCGGTTCCCGCACCCAGAGCCACACGCACCCGCGATTCGCGGCCACGTTCCGACGCCCGGGAGAGTAGCAGACTCGCCGTGTTGACGCAGGCAATCAGCAAAACGAACCCGACCGTACACAGCAAGATCAGCAGCGGTTGGCGAGCTTCTCGCGTGGCGCTTTCGGTGAGAGGCACGAGGCGAGCTTCCAGACCTGAGTCGGTAGCGGCATACAGCATACGCAGACGGCCTGCGATGGTACTGAGTTCGGCCTGCGCAGCACTCGCCGCGAAGCCAGGCTTCAGACGCGCGACCTGGCTCAGGAAAGATGCACGCCGGCCGGAGTTCTGTACTTCCGCCGAAGCCGGGATCACGATATCAGTGTCGCCTGGATAATCGGTCCCCTCCGGAAGAACTCCCACTATGGTGAAGCTTCGAGTCCCGAGCGTGAGGGCCTTCCCAAGAATTTGAGGGTCCGCGGCGAAGCGGCTGCTCCAGAACGCATGATCGAGCAACGCCGCCGACTCGAGACCCTGCAGCTCGCGCGGCGTGAAACCACGTCCGAGCACCGGATGAACACCGAGAATCGCGAGTGGGTCGCCAATCGTACGCCAGGTTCGAACGCGTTCGGGCGTTCCTTGACCGGTCATCGTAAGACCCTCGCCATAGAAACCACACACCGCTTCGAGACTCGATGCGTGGCGAGCCCAATCGGCCAGCCGTGCCGGACTGCCATTGTGCGACACTCCATTCCGAAATTCTTCCAGGGCGAAAACGCGACCGGGATCGACAATGTGGAATGGCTTCAGAAGGACGCCATCGACGACGCTAAAAATCGCGCTATTTGCGCCCATGCCGATGGCCAGAGACACGATAATCGTCGCTGCGATTCCGGGGTGCCGCCGCAAGCTCCGGCAAGACAGCCGGATGTCGCGCAGCAGCGTGTCGGCCCATTCCAGCACGCTGACGTCGCGCGTTTCTTCCCGCAAACGGCTGCGCGCGCCGAATCGTTTTTCCGCGTCATAACGCGCCTCCGCGGGAGTCATACCAGCTTCCAGGTTGGCGGCTATGCGCTCGTCTAGGTGAAAGGCCAGTTCTTCTAAAATGCGGCGCTCTCGGCGGCCCGCGAAGAGAGTGGTCCACAAACGTTGTATCCAATTCATAATGCCCCTAGGCGAAACTCAGTACGTCGGCCACGCCCGTGGTGAGTCGGGTCCAATTTTGCTGCTCGTCCTGGAGCTTTTTACGGCCGTCCGGCGTCAGGGAATAGACTCGCGCCCGCCGTTTGCTTTCGGAGATGGCCCATTCCGAGCGAAGCCACCCTTCCTGCTCCATGCGATGCAAAGCTGGATATAGCGAACCTTCCTCGACCCGCAACTGATCGTTCGAGACCATCTGAATATGCTGGGTGATGGCGTACCCGTGCGCCGGTCCCCGGGAGAGAGTTTTGAGGACCAGGAGGGTGAGAGTGCCCTGCAGGATGTCGGTCTTGGCGGCTGGCATAGTTGTCTATATATAGATAGCAAGGTATGGCTGCCTTGTCAAGGAATCGTGTGTGGATAAACTGGGGCAGATGGGCGACTGCCATGCCTGAAAGGCCGCTGCTGATATTCGACGGGAATTGCGGCTTCTGCCGGATTTGGGTGGAATATTGGAAGCAGCTCACCCGGGATTCCGTTGCTTATGCCGCCTCTCAGGACGCGGCAGACCACTACCCGCAGATTGAATCCAGCGCTTTCAAACGTTCCGTCCAACTGATTCAGCCGGATGAAGAAATTGTCGCTGGAGCGCGCGCCGTTTTCGAGGTGTTGCAATATTCGCCGAATCATCGCTGGCTGCTTTGGATGTACCGGCATGTACCGGGCTGGGCGGCGATCTGCGAAGGCCTGTATGGCCTGATCGCGGCCCATCGCGACACGGCCCACTGGCTTACGCGGATCTTCTTTGGAAATCGCATTCATCCCCTGTCGTACGATCGGGTCGCGTGGTTATTCGCGCGGTTGCTGGGATCGATCTACTTCATCGCATTTTTATCTTGCGGCGTGCAGATCGCAGCCTTGATTGGCACACGAGGGATCCTGCCCATCGAGCGTTACCTGCCGGCGGTGAGGCAGAGCTTGGGCGCCAGCGGCTACTGGAGTGTACCCACACTGTTCTGGCTCAATGAGAGCGACACGGCGTTGAAGTTGGTTTGTCTGGCGGGGGCGGCCGACTCCATTGTCCTAATGATCGGCTTCGCGGACCGAATTTGCTTCCTGCTCGCGTTTGTGTTGTACCTGTCGATCTGTTCCGGCGGTCAGGACTTTCTCTCGTTTCAGTGGGATATGTTGCTGCTGGAAGCGGGCTTTCTGGCGATCTTTCTGGCGCCGAACCGCGCCATTGTGTGGCTCTACCGGCTGCTGTTGTTTCGCCTGATGTTCTTATCGGGCGCGGTGAAGTTGTTGAGCCACGATCCATCATGGAGGAATCTGGATGCGCTGCGCTACCATTACTGGACCCAACCGCTGCCCACTCCGCTGGCTTGGTATGCCAACCAGCTTCCGGCATGGTTTCTGCGCTTGTCGACGCTCGGCGTATTCGGTATCGAGTTGGGGCTGCCATTTCTGATTTTTCTGCCGAGCCGGTTTCGACGGTTCGCGGCAGCGGGCTTCTGCTTACTGCAAGTCTTTATTTTGCTTACTGGTAACTATACTTTCTTCAACTTTCTGGCGATATGCCTGTGCCTGTTTCTGCTTGACGACGGTCTGCTATTGTGCGTCGTTGAAATGCCGAAAAAGTCGGCCACTTTATCGGCCTGGATCTCTGTTCCCCTACTGGCGATATTGGCGCCACTCGGTTTCTTCCAGATCCTGAATACCGTTTCCTCTGTTCCCGGACCGGTCGCCTGCGTTCTGCGGATGGTTGCCCCATTTGGGATAGTCAATAGCTACGGCTTGTTCGCGGTCATGACGACCACTCGCCCCGAAATCGTCGTGCAGGGCTCGAACGACGGAGTTGTTTGGGTTGATTACGAGTTCAAAGACAAGCCGGGAGATCCGCAACGCGCACCGCCCTGGGTGGCACCGTACCAGCCTCGGCTGGATTGGCAAATGTGGTTTGCAGCGCTGTCGAACTGTCGCTCGAATCCATGGTTTGTGAGCTTTTTAGCAAGATTATTGCAAGCATCGCCGGAAGTGCTTGGCTTGCTAGAGAAGAACCCCTTCCCCGACAAGCCGCCACGCTACGTGCGAGCCGTGCTGTACGACTACCGATTCACGGATGCGGACTCTCGCTCGAAAACGGGGGCGTGGTGGACTCGGGAAGAAAAGGGGATGTATCTGCGCGCCATTTCTCTGGAGGATTTCCGCCAAGCCAATTGACGAACTACTCGCCAATGATAATGAATCCGGTCTCGACCATCTCGCCGATAATTCGATTCCAAACTACCTTCGCGGTCCCCTTCGCGAGAACATGGTGGTAGTACACGCTTTGTCCGGACACCAGCCCGACATAGCTGTGTATGACGCGAAATCCGTCCCGGCCGAAGTCTAGAAATTGACCCCGAATCTCACGCGGAACGGTGTCGTCGAAGTTTAGAACCACTTCTCCCTCGACCGCAAAGCGGCGGCCGGTGGGGCGGTCATTGAAATCAGGCAGCAAGGAAATCAGGCAGCAAGGAAATCAGGAAGCAAGGCTTCGCGAAGTCAGGAAGCAAAGCTCCGGCTGGTGGACTCGACCTCGTAGGTTTTCAACTTGCGGCTTAGGGTTCTCCGCGAAATTCCGAGTAATTCGGCAGCGCGCTGTTGGTGCCCGTTCGTTTTCGCCAGGACCTTCATAATTGTGCGCCGCTCCAGGCCGTCGAGATTGGGGTTGTCGAAATGATCGATGGCGATCGTCTCCCGGGCTACCGGGCGGCGTGCGATCTGGGGCGCCAAGTCAGTACTGTGAATCTCGTTGCCGGTGGTCATTACACTCGCCTTCGTAACTACATTGCGCAGTTCCCGGATGTTGCCGGGCCAAGGACAACTTTTTAGTAAACTGAGCGCATCTGAAGAAAAGTAACCTTGGGGACGGATTTCGCTCAAGAAATGCGCCGCCAGCGGAACGATATCGTCGGGGCGCTCGCGCAATGGCGGTACGCGGAGCGTGATCTGGGACAAACGGTGATAGAGATCGTTCCGGAAGCGGCCTTCGTCCACCATTTCTTCGAGATTTTGATTCGTGGCTGCCACAACCCTGACATCCACGGCAACCTTGCGAATTCCACCCAGCCGGTAATAAGGTGTGCCGTCCAAGACGCGCAGCAGTTTCACCTGCATGCGAGCTTCGAGTTCGCCGATTTCATCCAGGAATAACGTTCCGCCGCTGGCCAACTCAAACAATCCCGGCTTGCCGGACTCTGCGCCGCTAAAGGCGCCTTTTTCATAGCCGAACAACTCGCTCTCGACTAGATGCTCCGGCAGCGCGGCGCAACTGACGTCCACCCAAGGCTTGGCGGATCGTAGTGAATAGTGATGAATCGCGCGAGCGATCAATTCTTTGCCCGTTCCACTTTCCCCATGGACGAGCACGCTCGCGGTTGTCTGCGCGACCCGCTCGGCTACATCGAGGAGATGCCGTATAGCAGGGCTCGCCACGATGGCCGGCATTCCGAGAAAAACCCGGGATTCAGCGAAGGTCTTCATTGGTGTACAGCTATTGTCACCCCTTGGGGGCAGTAACGCCATAGTATCCAAGGATCAAAATTTTTTAGGGGAAATTACCTAGTTCGACCGATTCCCTTAGGGGTACGTAAGTACCTCGCATCTGCTTGGCAAAATGAACGTGTAGCACGGCGGACACTTCTTGTGCAAACCCGGCACCCGTGCTATCTCTGAAAGCGCATGGACCAGTTGCGAACCTCCATCGCGGCAAAAAAAGAACGGCTGGATGCGCTGCGCCCGGTCTCCCGAGCCGCCCTGCTGGCCATTCAAAATCGTACGACGTCGATCTGACATACACGTCCAACGCGATCGAGGGCAACAAGCTGACCTTGCGCGAGACGGCGGAACTGATCGAACACGGCATTACCGTGGGCGGCAAGCCCCTGCGCGATCATCTGGAGGCAGTGGATCACTACAATGCCATCTTGTGGATGCGCGAACTGGCAGGCCAAGCGGCGGCGATAGACGAAGGAGTGGTGCGGGAGATGCACCGCCGCATCGTGGCCCGGAGCCAGCCCGAAATCGGGGGAATCTACAGCTCGCTGCCCAGCCGGATCGCAGGGTCGCCCGTGATTTTTCCAAATGCCGCGAAAATTCCGCAATTGATGAAGGATTTTGGGGATTGGCTTAGCCACATCGAGCTTTCAGCGGCGGCGAGTTTTGAGGCGCACTTCCGGTTAACGGCCATCCACCCTTTCAGCGACGGGAACGGACGAACGGCCCGGCTGCTGATGAACCTGCTGCTGCTGCGTAAAGGGTACCCGCCGGTGGCGGTTCGCATGGGACCTATCTCGACAGCCTTGAACATGGTTCTACGCGGGACGACCGTGAGCCTCTTCAGGCTTTCCTGCACCAACGTTTGGATCAGACGTTAGAAGAGTATTTGAGCTTGCTCGACGGCGGACCGCCGGCAAGTTAACCCCGGCCTTTGCTCCGCATCCACTCGCGAAGCGTTGTTCCAAACGGTCGCTCGCGGTGCCTGCGCAGCCGGCGGGACGCTACTCGCGCCGAAGCGCGGCGATAGGATCGACACGCAACGTCCGCCGGGCGGGTATCCACGACGCAATTAAAGCGATCAGCGCGAGTAAGACGGTCACCACGGCGAACGTGACGGGATCGGCGGGGCTCACATTATAGAGCAGATTCGTCATCAATCGAGTCAGGACGAACGAGGCCACGATGCCGATGACAACCCCGGCAGCCGCGATCTTCGCACCTTGTCCCAGCACCATGCGCAACACGTCCCCGGGCCGCGCGCCGAGCGCTACGCGAATCCCGATCTCATGCGCGCGCTGCGCCACCGAATAGGAGATCACTCCGTAGATGCCAATGGCCGCCAATACCAGCGCCAGCCCGCTGAAGGCGCCCATGACGATGAAACTGATGCGCCGGGTAGATACCGAATTGCGCACCAGTTCTTGCATCGTGGCGATGCCGAATACCGGCTGGTCTTTGTCGATCGAAGCGATTACGCCGCGACTCTCGGACGTCAGCGCCGCGGGATCGATGGCCGATCTCAGGATCAGCGTCATCGAACCGCTGACCGACTGCCGGAAAGGAAGGTACACTTCCATACGTGCTGGATTCGCCAGGCCGTACAGCTTAGTGTCGCCAACCACTCCTGTAATCGTAATCCACTCCGGCTGCCGTTTCGGCGATGGATGGCCGAACATGAAGCGCTTTCCAACCGGATCGGCCGACGCAAAATACTGCCTGGCCAGCCGCGCGTTGATCATCGCCACATGCGGGGCACTCTCGTTGTCCATATCCATAAACGTCCGGCCGCGCAGAAGCCGAATGCCAAGCGCCTCCACGTACGCTGGACTCACAATATGAAGATCCGGGTGCGGAAAACTCCCCGGCTTCGGCAGCGCCATGCCCTCGATCGTGATGTCGGTGCGATCATGGCCGTCCGTCAACGGAATAGCGGTGCCCAGTGCCGCGGCCTCTATTCCAGGCAACTCGCGCACGCCATGAAGGACTCGATCCCAGAAATTCAGAATCATGGGATCCTTGTTGTATTGCGCGGTGCGCAAGCTCATTGCCATCGTGAGAACGCGCTCGGTACGGATCCCGGCGTCCTCCGAAAGAAGGCGGTACAGGCTCTTCATCATCAGCCCCGCGCCCACCAGAAGAATCAGCGAGAGGGCCACTTCGGCGATGGCCAGAATGCCGCGCCAGCGGCCCTGACCAGTGCCTTCGCTGGTGCTCCGTCCGCCTTCCTTCAGTTCTGACTGTACGTCCGCTTTCGTCGCTTGTAGGGCGGGCGCGAGGCCAAAAACAAAGGCGGCGAGGACCACAAGCACGGCGGTGAAGAGAAGCGCCGGACCATTGAGATCGATGCCCGCGCCGGCCAGTCGATCGGCTGGAAGTAGCGAGCCGATGCCGCGAATAGCCGCCACCGCGAGGCCCACGCCTGCCACACCGCCCAGCGATGTGAGAATCAAACTCTCCGCCAATAGTTGGGCGATCACCCGGCCACGTGTGGCGCCGATTGCAATCCGCAACGCCATCTCCCGAGTTCGCCCAGCCCCGCGCATGAGAAACAAGTTGGTGACGTTGGCGCAGGCAATCAGTAGCACGAAAATCACGGCGGCGAAGAGAAGCATAATGGCAGGCCGGATCTCGCTAACGAATACGTCGCGAATTGGCCGCAATGCTACGCCGAACTGGTCGTTCGATCCGGGCCAGTCCTTAGCCAAGCGTGCCGCAATCGCCTCCATTTCCGCTCGTGCCTGGGTAAAGCTCGAGCCTGGCGCTAACCGTCCCACTACAGCCGTGTCCCCACGCTCGCTCCGCTCCAGGTAGTCCTGGTTATTGGTGGCAAACACGCCGAAGGGTTCTAGCAAATCTGCTTTCTCCATCCAGCGAAACTCCGGCGGAAGGACGCCTATAATCGTGCAGCTCCGGCCATCGAGAGTTAGGGTGCGCCCAACCGCGTTGGGGTCGCCGCCGAAGTGCGATTGCCATAGCGGATAGCTCAGCAAAACAACGGGCGCTGCTCCGAGCTTTTCCTCTGAGAGGTCGAAGTCGCGTCCGAGGAGAGGGTGCAGGCCCAGTAGGGTTAGGAAATTCGGAGAAACGGCTTGGCCGCTGACGTGTTCCGGTTGCGTCACACCGGAGAGATTCAACCCAACTCCGACGACGGCGGCCATATCCGCGAACGCCCGGCACTGCGACCGCCAATCCACAAAATTCGGATACGAAACGCTGACCAGGCCGACCCTGGGAGTTGTCTCGTTCAGCATGATCAGTCGTGAGGCATCTTTGTAGGGAAGCGGCCGCAGCAGGACGCCATAAACCAGGGAGAAGATTGCCGTGTTGGCGCCTATGCCCAGGGCGAGCGTCAGCACCGCGACGGCTGTGAATCCGGGAGAGTTGCGCAACGTGCGCAGTCCATAGCGAAGATCCTGGACGAGCGTTTCCATAATGCGGACTCCGCGCGCATCGCGGCACTCCTCCTTCACTTGATCGAGCCCGCCGAATTCAAGTCCGAGACGATGCAGCGCTTCGGCTTCCGTGAGACCGGACGCTTGGTATTTCTGGAGCTGCCGCTCGCGATGGAAGCGCAGCTCCGTTTCCAGTTCGTCCTCCACCACTTTGCGCCACAGAAGCGAGCGCATGCGCGAAAGCAGATCGGTCAGCATGGCCCCAGCACCAGGGCGACGGCAGCGGTCAGTTTCTTCCACGTCTCCGTCTCCAGTTGAAGCCGGCGAGTGCCCGCTTTCGTGAGTTCGTAGTATTTAGCGCGCCGGTTATTATCGGATGTTCCCCAGCGGGCTTTGATCCAACCGCGCCGCTCCAGGCGGTGGAGGGCGGGGTAGAGCGATCCCTGTTGGATGTGCAGCAGATCGCTGGAGGTTTGTTGCACGCGTTCGGAAATGCCCCAGCCATGTTGGGGTCCCAGGGCGAGGGTGCGGAGGATTAAGAGATCGAGGGTGCCTTGGGGAAGATCGAGGCGCTGATCGGGCATGTATTTGCTCCCATGCTGCTTCTACAAGAGAGTATGCGGCATCTCTTGTAGAAGCGCAAGGGGGAATGGCTTACGATGGCTCCTCTTGTGGTATGAGAAAGTAGTGCATGATCGGCTGTACCTATTCGATTGGGATGATGCCAAGGCGCCGACAATATGAGGAATCCAATGAGTAATTTACCGGCTAATGAAGACGGCCTGCCCGCCGAGATTGACTTCAGCAATGGAATTAGCGGATTTCATCACATACCCGCGGGCGCGAAGGTACTGACCCCACTGTCGATTGAGCGGAATATTTTTGGGAGTATTTCTCCGGGAAAGCTGCACCACGAGGGATAAATTTGTCCGATCTCGTAACCGAGGTGTTGAAGCGCGATATCCAGATCACTGAGGCTCTCAAATGAACCTCAGTTTGTCGAGGCTAACTCCTGCCTTTACTCCGAATCCACTCGCGGATTAATGCAACACCTTCCTTGTGCACCAAGCTCCGCCCCAATTCCGGCATTAAAATCTTCGGCTCCGTGGACTCCATCCGGTGCACCAGAATGGACTGCTCCGGATGCCCGGCCACCACGTCGTAGAACAGATCGCCCGAAGCCTTTCCCGCCGACACCGGCACTTTGCTGAACCCCAGCCGTAGCGGATCCGCCTGCCCGTAAGTGAGGTACAGCCCCGAGGTATTCGCCGGACCCTGCGGATTATGGCAGTGCGCGCAATTCACGTCGAGATACGCCATGGCGCGCGCGTCCAGACTCTGCGAAGCGTCGTTCCAAACCGCCGCCCGCGGAACCTGCGCAATCGCAGGAGCGCCCTTCAAATAACCAATCTGTGTCCAATGCGCGAGCTCGTTCGCCCTGCCATCCGCATATGCCAAGTCGCGATTCAGATTGCGCGCCTTCGGCCCCAGCGGAACCATCGTCTTGGCCTTCTCATGACACCCCTTGCACTGATTGGCATTGGGAATCGTGTAATCGAACTCGACGTTGTTGTAATTCACGCGCACCGGATCGGCCGCCATCTGCAGCGTAGCGTCGGTCTGGCTGGCGTTCCAAACGTAAGGCAGGCCAAACCAGCCGTTCTTCGTGCGCACCAGCAGGCGGGTTTCGATCAGCCCCTTGCCCGGATACGAAAAGCTTTTCGAAAGAATAGAGCCGACCGGGAAATCGAAGACATCGTCCGGCCGATAAGCCGCTGCCGTTCCCGGCGGCATCCAGATGAATCGCCGCTTGGTGGCGTAGTCTGAAAACAGAGGCGTGTTCAAGTCGTACGGAACAACGCCTTCGTTCGGTTTCAAATCCGCCGCTTTCCCAACGAACAGCCCCCATGCGGACAAGTTATCCGGGAAGCCGTCATCGTCGTTAAAGACGCGAACCTTCTTCGAGCAGCCCGCGAGCAACGTCAGCCCGATGAAAAGCAGGGCGATTCCGCCCCATCGACCATGCATTCCGATCTACTGTCCTCCCGCGGACCCGGGACCACCCGCTGGAATTGTGACCGCGGTTAAAGCCGGCAGCGCGCAATCGTAATGAGCCATGGTTCGATCCATGTGCTTCGCCCCACCAGCCGCGTCGTAGTTGGCGAACGCGGCGTCTCCATTACGCTGGACGCAGATCCTGGCGTCGTCCGGCAAGTGCCCTTTGGTCAATTTACTCGGGTCCACAACTCCATCGTAAAGGATAGCGGGCAGCGGCTTGCCGAATGCTGGAACCAGAGCGGTGGCCAGTTGGCCCACGGGAGCGTCGCCTCCGCCCGCGATGGTGTTGTCGTGAACGTAGATGGCTTCCGTAAACGGATCGTACCCCTTGTCGTTCAGCGGTTTGCCGGTGGTCAGATAGCTGAGGATGGAAACATTGGTGGTTTGATTGTTCTTAATGGTGTTCTTGAACACCTCGATATGGTTCGTCGACATCACGATCACCCCGGTTCCCGCGGGCACCGTCGCCACCATGTTGCCCTTGGGCGCAAAATTGTCCTGATTGTTATTGACCACCTGATTGTCGAATACCCGCGTGAACTGGCCGCCCTTCACGGGAAGATCCGGTAAGTTGAAGACCAGAATGCCGCCGGTATTCTGGGTGGCCGTGTTCTGATATACGTCGGCGTATTCGGAGTTTTCGATCTCGATGCCGGCCACGTTACCCTCGGCGCGGTTGCGGCGCACGATGATGTTCTTCGATTGGCCCACGTAGAAGCCCGCATCAGCAGCGCCGCGCACCACAGAATCTTCGATCAGCACGTCTTTGCATTGGACGGGATAGAGACCGTAGGAGCCGTTCTTTTCGTTGGGACCGCCGGTCCACTCCGTGCGCACGCGGCGGATGGTCACGCCAGTGGCTCCGTTGATCTTGATGCCGTCGCCCTTGGTGTCTTCGAAGCCGACATCCTCAATGGTGAACTGGTTCGATGTGACCAGCAGACCCGCCGAACCGGTCTTCTGGTTCTTGAACGACAGTACGGTTCTGTCCATGCCCTTGCCGCGAATGGTCACGTTGTCGACGGTGAGGGAAAAGGTTCCGGTGACGTCCTGCTTGCCCTCGGGGAGTTCGATGACGGCGCCGGGCTTGGCCTCGATCAGGGCTTCTTGGAAGCTCTTTTGGAACTCGGGTCCGGAGACTACCTGGCCGGGCTTGCGGGCGCAAGCGGCGAGGGTCAATAAGGGCAGAATCAACAGCAGAGTCGATCGCGGCATAGAATTCTCCTGGAGAAAGGTTTCTATGAAGATATCACTTTCGTGGGCCGGTGACTGCGTCTAGCGATAGAGCGGGTCGTAACCTGGGACTCACGCGCTGGAGAGCATTTGCCCCGATCCCGGTCACGGATTGGGAACTCGGTTCAAGGAAAGATAGAGAACGGTTTGATGAAGCGCGGGGCCGCGTATGTAATATGAAAGTCGGTGCGGCACGCTTGTTCCGACCTCGCGGCCTCGTGTTTCACAAAGGGACTGATCGTATTGGGGGCAGCATGGCAGCGAGCTTTGCCGTCTGGCGCGCCAGGAGGGAGCACGCGAGACTAGGCCCGACTTAGCCCGAATCGACGCGGCCCAGTAAGGCTAGCTCTCGACACCGACGACCTTGCCGAGTACCGCAGTGGCTGGCGCCCAGCCGTTGATCTTCCCGAGATTGTTTCCGATAAGGACACGCTCGGGCTCGACCTCAACTATGAGATGAAGAAGGTAGTTGCGTTTCCACTCGATGAAGGCGACATCACCGCTCCGATCTCACCAATGCGGGCAGGAGCAATAGTCACTAGTTGGCCAGTCTCGATGCGGCCTCGCATCGAGACGCGTGTGGACGGACACGGGCGAGTTGCCCTCTCCGCAAACTTGCTTCAGCTTCCTTCACCCAGCTCATCGCTCAACACGATTATTTGAGTTTAACCCCGCACGCTGAACCGCTGTGCCGCCGGACGGAGGCAGCGGAGGCAGGCGTGTCCCGCGAGAAAGTCAATTCGTCCCGCACGAGTTCTCCATCGTGTCTCGGTGTTCCAAAACGCGGGATCTGAGACGGTCTGCCTGCTCAAGAGTTAGGCCCGACAACGTCGTAGAATCTAGTTCTCGAAAATGCCGTTCCGAGTGCCGATAATCGCCCGCTACGCAAGATTTCGCAGGGTTTTTAGCCGTCGGCGAAT
>Ga0302320_10013341_pt1 | contig 17185 bp, 13 predicted proteins | sample Bog_T0_3_FD_202130 | JGI IMG/M metagenome (GOLD analysis project Ga0302320, IMG submission 202130) | Peat permafrost microbial communities from Stordalen Mire near Abisko, Sweden - Bog_T0_3 | ecosystem: Environmental > Terrestrial > Soil > Wetlands > Peat | place: Sweden: Abisko, Stordalen Mire... | reverse complement strand
CGGACGGCCACAGGTACGGCTCCCGCCAGGAGACCGAGGGCAGGATCTACATCAACACCCAGGTCTGGGCGGTCATCTCGGGGGCGGCCTCGCCGTCCCAGGGCCGCGGTTGCATGGACGCCCTCAAACGCGACCTCGCGACCCCGTATGGGATCATGCTGAGCGCCCCGCCGTTCACGAAGACCCCGCCGACCATCATGGTCGGAGTCATCTTCAACCACGGCATCAAGGAAAACGCCGGGATCTTCTGCCACACGCAGAGCTGGGCCGTCATGGCCGAGTGCCTGCTTGGCAACGGGGACCAGGCCTACGAGTACTACCGCGCCTTCATGCCGTCCGCCTACAACACGCGCGCGGAACTTCGCGAGATCGAGCCGTACGTCCACTGCCAGACCACCTACGCCACGTGCAACCGCAACGCGGGGAAGTCGGCGACGCCATGGCTCTCGGGAACGGCGTCCTGGAGCCACCACACCGCGCTCCAGTGGATCCTGGGCGTACGCCCGGAGATCGACGGCCTCCGCATCGATCCTTGCATTCCCAAGGCATGGCCGGGCTTCACAATGACCCGCGTCTTCCGCGGCAAGACCCTGAAGATCCAGGTCAAGAATCCGGGCGGGGTCAGCCGCGGCGTGGCCTCGCTTTCCATCGACGGCAGGAAGGTCGAGGGCAACCTCGCCCCCCTCGACCGGCTCAAGGACGGGTCGAAGATCGTCGCTGTCCTCGCCTGATCCCGGAAGCCGGCGTCCGGCTCAGCCCTTGGTCCCGGTGGTGGCGATGCCCTGGACGAAGAACCTCTGGGTGAACAGGAACAGGACCACAACCGGCAGGATGGTGACGGCGCTCGCCGCCATCAGGTAGTGCCACTGGACGCCGCCGGTCTGGGACTCATAGCTTTGCAGGGCAAGCGAAAGGGTGAAGGTCTGCTTCCGGGACAGGTACAGAAGCGGCCCCAGGAAGTCGTTCCAGGCAAATAGGAAATGGAAGAGGGCCGCGACGACCAGCACCGGCTTGCTCAAGGGGAGGATCACCCGCAGGAAGATTCTCCATTCGCTGCACCCGTCGATCCGCGCCGCCTCGCTCAGCTCCTCGGGGATGGTGAGGAAGAACTGCCTCATGAGGAAAATATTGAAGGCGCTTCCGAAGAAGGTGGGCAGCCAGAGCGGCTGGAGAGTTCCGACCATGTGAAGCATCTTGAAGATGCCGTAGAGAGGGACCATGAGCGCCGGGAAGGGGACCATCATGGTCGCCAGGGTCACGGCAAAAAAAGCGTCGCGCCCGGGCCAGCGCAGCCGGGCGAAGCCATACGCAACGATGGAATTCGAGAAAACCGTGCCGAGGACACCCAGCACGCACACGGTCAGAGAGTTGGCCAGGAACACCCAGAAGCTCACGTGGTTCAGGGCCGCCGCGGAGCCCGGCGTGCCCGGGTCGCCCCCGATCGTTGCCAGCGCCTCGGGATAATTCCGCCAGCGGAACCGCACATGGGAGTCGATCGAGGAGCGGGGCACGAGGTCCCACGGGGCGGGCCCGGCCGTCCCCGGGTCGGCCGCCTCGCCGGGGTGCACGACCCGCGTTGAGTTGATGCGGACCGTCACATGCCACCATCCCGGCTGCACCCGGTGGAGGACCCGCACGTCGGCGCTGCGCCGGGCCAGCTGGTCGTCCGAGAGAAAAACGCGATGCCCCGCCTCGGGGCCGGCGCTGATCTCTGCGACGACGCCGGGCTGGGCGACCGTAAAGTCCAGGGTCACCTCCCGCTGCTGCCCGTCGATCTCCGCGTAGTAGGCCCTCGGGATGAACGTCAGGGGCAGGGACATCGTCTGGTCGATCGGCTTGAGCGAAGTGCTCACGAGCCAGACGAAGGGCATCGCAAACACGAGCGAGAGCCCGACCAGGAGGGCATAGATGACAAACCTGCCGAGGCGTGTGTGCGGGTTCATGTCAATTCAGGTGCTGCAGCCGGCTTCGCGCGGCCCGCGTTGCAAGCCAGGTGAGGAGGACGGTGATCAGGAACAGCACGTAGGCCATCGCGCTCGCGTAGCCCATGCGCAGGTCGTAGAAGGCCACCGTGAAGAGGTAGATCGTGTAAAACAGGGTGGACCGCGCCGGGTTGCCGTCGGAAACGGTTCCGTTGCCGTTCGCCGCCTCGGACATGATGTAGGCCTGGGTGAAGATCTGCAGCGAACTGATCAGCGCCATGATGAGGTTGAAGTAGATGACCGGTGCGAGAAGGGGCAGCGTCACGTGCCAGAACTTCCGCCAGCCCGTCGCACCGTCGATCGAGGCGGCCTCATAGAGCTCGCGGGGGACGTCCTGGAGCCCCGCCAGGTAGATGACCATGGCGTTCCCCACGCCCCACAGGCTCATGATGACGAGCGCGGGCTTGGCCCACAGGGGATCCACAAGCCACGCCGGCGGATGCAGCCCAAACGGGGCAAGGAGGGGAGCCAGCGCCCAGTTCAGGAGCCCGAACTGGCCGTTGAAGATCCAAAGCCAGAGCATGGCCGAGGCGACCATCGGGACGATCGACGGCAGGTAGAAGAAAAGCCGGAACAGGGAGCGGCCCCTCACTTCGCAGTTCAGCAGCAGGGCGAGGGAGAGGGCCACCACGGTCCCGAGGGGGACGGAGAGCCCCGCGTAGAACAGCGTGTTCCGAAGGGATTTCCAGAACAGGTCGTCGTGGATGAGCTCCCGATAGTTCTCCAGGCCCGACCACACCGGCGCCTTGAGGATCGAGTAGTCGCAGAAGCTGTAGTAGAGCGAGGCGATCACCGGCCACGCCGTGAAGGTGCCGATGCCAACAATCCAAAGGCCGGTGAAGGCCAACCCCAACCGGAGCCGGCGTCGTTCCCTCTTGTTCATGGAGGGGTGATCGCCGCCACGTTCGCCGCCTGGCCGTGGCGCTCCAGGCTCAACCGGTAGCGGGCCCAGCTCTCGTCCAGGCGTTCCTGGGAGTAAGCGAGCGCCTGCTCCGGGGTGGCCTCGAGCAGGCGCACCTTGTCGAAGGCCGAGAGGATCTCGCGATAATATTCCCACCAGGTTCCCATGTCCGGGATGCAAACGATGTGCGGGCTCTCCGCAAGTTTCCGAAACACAGCGATGTGGGCATTCGGGTGATGCTGGGCGAAGTAGGGGCTCCAGACGCGAAGGGGCGAGAGCTTTTCCTGGAGAAAATCCAGCAGCTCGGCCCCCTGCAGCTCGTCGCGGGTTCGGGCCTGCGGGTTGCTGGAATTGACGTACTTGATGAACTCCCAGGCGGCGCCGGGATTGCGGGCGCCGCGGGGAATCGTGAGGATGTCGGCCTCTGCCATGCCGAAGTCCCTGACCCCGGGAACGGCCTCCGGCCACGGTCCCACCCCGTAGTCCAGGCCCGGCTTGTACTGGGCGATGTAGCCATCGTACCAGACGCCCTGGATCACCATCGCGAGCTTCCCGGTGAAGAAGGGCGCTGTGGGCGAGGCCCAGGGCCCGAAGTAGGACGAGAACGTCTTCACGTCCGAGAGCCCGTTCTGGCTCGTGAAGCCCTGCATCCACCTCATGGCCTCAACGTTGTGGGGATTCGTCGCGAGGGTGACCGAGTGCCCGTCGAACATGGATCCGCCAAACCAGCAGCAAAAAGCCCAGGGCCACCAGCCCGGCTCCTGCGGCAGGAACCCCACCTGGGCGAGGGCGCCTGTTTTTGGATCGCGGCGGGTGAGCCGCCGGCAATCGTCGTTGAACTCGGCCAGCGTCCTTGGGGGTCGGTCCGGGTCGAGCCCGGCCTCACGGAACATGGTCTTGTTCCAGTAAAGCGCCATGGTAGCCGGGGTGCTGATTCCGGCGTACACATGGCCGCCGTGCTGGCAGATCCGGGCAAAGACGGGATAGTAGCGGGACAGCCATTGCTCCTTGGTCAGGCCCCCTTTCTCGATAAAACTGTCGAGGGGCGTAAGAGCCTCGGCGTCGGCAAAGGTCGAAACGTTCTGCGCCCAGAGCCCGGCGATATCCGGCGGATCCCCGCCCGCCGTCGCGATGATCGTCTTCCTGTCGATCTGGGACGTGATGTAGTAGTCCACGACGATCCTGGCCTGCGAGTGGTTGAAGGCCGCCACGGTCGTCTCGATCGCGGTTCCCTCGTAACCGCTGATCCACTTGTCCCAGTAGGTGACATGCACCTTGCCGTCCGGGGAAACCGTGTCGGCCCTGGCGCGAACCCCGCCCGTGACAAGGGCGAGCGCGGACAGGCAGCAGGCGGCTAGCATTCGTCCGGCGTGGAGTCGCATGGGGTAGGGAAATGAGAACGGGGAAATGGGAACGCGCAACCTTGTTTCCAGTCGGACGGCTTTAAGATTTGAACGCTCGGGCAGGACGAACGGGGATTGGGCCGCCTGCATTCGAGGCGAACTCACGCCTCGAGTGCAGGCAGGCCACCGACGAGCGTTCGCGGGAGGCACGGTTCATGGGCGAAAGGCCGGCATTGCGCTCGACCTGCTTGACACAACCCGCAACGTTGGACGCTCTTTCTTCCACCCCATGAAATTCACGGACGGCAATTGGCTGCTTCAACCTGGAGTCCGGGCTAACTACGCCACCGAGGCCTACGACGTTTGGGCGGAGGGCGACACGCTGGTGGTGCACGCCCCAACCCGGGCGATCCGCCATCGCGGAGACACCCTGGACGGCGCCATGCTGACGATCCGCCTGAGTTCGCCCATGGCGGACGTAGTGCGCGTGCGCATCGAGCATTTCGCCGGCGCCGCCGACCGCGGGCCCCATATCCCGCTGGTTTCCCAACCTGCCCCGGCGGTCAACCTTGCGCTGGGGGAGGACGAGGCCGTCCTCACGTCGGGCCAGCTGTCGGCCCGCGTCCGAAGGAAGGGCGGATGGGACCTTGCCTTCACGGCGGGCGACCGGGTCGTCACCCGGAGCGCGTCCCGCGGCGCGGGGTATATCCAGTGGGCGGACAAGGGGAATTTCCTCCATGAGCAGCTGACCCTTTCGGTCGGGGAATGCGTGTACGGCCTCGGCGAGCGCTTCACCGCATTCGTGAAGAACGGCCAGGTGATCGAGACCTGGAACGAGGATGGCGGGACGGGCTGCGACCAGGCCTACAAGTCCGTGCCTTTTTACCTGACGAACCGCGGTTACGGCGTGCTGGTGAACGAAACCGGCCCCGTTTCCTTCGAGGTGGCCTCCGAGAAGGTCTCCCGGGTCCAGTTCAGCCTTCCGGGCGAGAGCCTGGAGTACTTCGTCATCTACGGCCCGGACCCGAAGGATGTGCTGCGCAAGCTCTCCTCGCTGACGGGCAAGCCGGCGCTTCCCCCGCCTTGGTCCTTCGGGCTCTGGCTGTCGACCTCGTTCACGACCAACTACGACGAGGCGACGGTGACGAGCTTCATCGAGGGCATGCGTTCCCGCGACCTGCCGCTCCACGTGTTCCACTTCGACTGCTTTTGGATGAGGGAGTTCAACTGGTGCGACTTCCAGTGGGACAGCCGCACCTTTCCCGACCCCGCGGCCATGCTCCGGCGCCTGCGCGACCGCGGGCTGAGGATCTCCGTCTGGATCAACCCGTACATCGCGCAGCGCTCGCCGCTCTTCGAGGAGGCCCGCAGCCTCGGCTGCCTGCTGAAGCGGCCCAACGGCGACGTCTGGCAGAGGGACCAGTGGCAGCCGGGCATGGGCATCGTGGACTTCACGAATCCCGCCGCCCGGGAATGGTTTGCCGGGCATCTGGCGCGCCTTGCGGACCTGGGGGTGGACTGCTTCAAGACCGACTTTGGCGAGCGCATCCCGACCGACGTGGTGTACCACGACGGGTCCGACCCGGTGAAGATGCACAATTTCTACCCCGTCCTGTACAACGAGACGGTGTTTTCGGCGCTCGTGGCGAAACGGGGCGAGGGCGAGGCCATCGTGTTTGCACGCTCGGCCTACGCCTCCTCCCAGCGTTTTCCCGTTCACTGGGGCGGGGATTGCTATTCCACCTTTGAGTCCATGGCCGAAAGCCTGCGCGGGGGGCTGTCGTTCGGCCTCTGCGGGTTCGGCTTCTGGAGCCACGACATCGGCGGCTTTGAGGGCCAGGCCCCGGCGATCATCTACAAGAGGTGGGTGGCCTTCGGCCTTCTCTCGTCGCACAGCCGCCTGCACGGGAGCTCGACCTACCGGGTGCCGTGGACCTATGACGACGAGGCCTGCGACGTGCTCCGGTTCTTCACCAAGCTCAAGTGCCGGCTGATGCCGTATCTCTTCGGGGCGGCCGTCCAGGCGCATCTCGAGGGGATCCCGGTGATGCGCGCGATGACCCTCGAGTTTCCCGCCGACCCGGCCTGCGACACGCTCGACCGCCAGTACGTGCTGGGAGGGTCCCTCCTCGTCGCCCCGGTGTTCACCGAGGACGGCTCGGTGGAGTATTACCTGCCGGAGGGGCGCTGGACCCACCTGCTGACCGGCGAGGCCCAGGAGGGCGGCCGCTGGCATCGGGCGCGGCACGGAGTCCTCAGCCTGCCGCTCTTTGTGAAGCCCGGCTCCATCCTCCCCCTTGGGGCGGTGGACAACCAGCCTGACTACGAGTATTCCGACGGAGTCACGTTCCGGGTCCATGAGCTTGGCGATGGCGCGACGGCGAGCTGCCGCGTGCCCAACCGCAAGGGAGGTGCTGGCGTCGAGCTGGCCGTGCGGCGCGAGGGGCGCCGGATTCGAGCCGAGCTGATCGGCGGGCCGGGCTTCGCCTGGAAACTGGAGGTTTACCCGGGAGGCGCGTCCGCATCCGCCGCCCCGGGAACAAGACGGCTGGAACTCGAAATCGCGACGCCATGAGGACTGTTCCCGCGCGCGGCCTCTTCCTGCTACTCCTCCTGATGGCGCTGCCGGGCTGCCAGATGGCCCAATACGGGACGTTTACGCGGGAGGTGCCGCTTGCCGGGGGACAGACCGAGCAGGTTCAGTTTGTCCATGGGCTGGCGGTCACGGCGGAAAATGAAGATTTTCGCGTCGGCGTCGCGGGCCTGAGGCCGGCCGGGCAGAATATTTTCCTGCTCTTCAGCATTTATTCGAAGCGAGACGCGCTTCCCCGCCGGGTCAAGGTGGAGGACGTCTCGGAGAACGGGGCGGAGGTATTTGTGGACGATCTCCACCCTGGGTTCCTCGCCGACCCCAACAGCCCGGGAGGCGTCACAAGGACCTGGGCCTGGCAGAAGGGACCGCTGATCGCCACGGACTGGAGGCCGACCTGGTTCCACGACCCGGACGAGTCCGTTCGGTTGTATCGGTTTACGATCGTGACGAGCGACGGCCGGGAAGAGGTCCTCGACCAGGCGATGAGCTACCCGGCATCGGTCAAGAAATTCATCCTCAAGGCGCTCCCGGACAAGCTTCCCGTGAGGAAAGACTCCGCGGAGGTTGTGCCGATGGGCGGCGGGGACTGATTGGGGACCGGAGATCAGGGATTGGCCGACGGCGCCAGCCAGACGTACTTGTACGGGTGGTGGTCGAGCAGGGTCGGGAACCAGCCCCGGACGGACGGCTGGATCAGGTACACATGGTTGTAATGGTACAGGGGAATGATCGGCGCTTCCTCGAGGAGCAGCTGCTCGGCCTGGTACCGGAGCCGGTTGCGCGCGACCGGGTCCCCGCTTTCCGAGGCTTTGTCGAGAAGCGCATCGTACGCCGGATTCGACCAGCCGGTCTGGTTGTTGCCGTTGTCGCGCCGCCAGATGTCCAGGAAGGAGCCGGCGTCCGCGTAGTCGGCGATCCATGCGGACCGGACGATCTCGTAGTCGCCGTTCCGCCGGTTTGCCAGGACCACCTTTTCCTCCTGGTTGGCGAGCTGGACCTCGACACCCAGTTCGCGCCGCCAGGTTTCCTGGATCGCCTCGGCGATGGTGCGGTGGTTCTCCGAATTGTTATAGAGGAGATCGAGGCGCGGCATCCCCCTGCCGCCCGGAAACCCGGCTTCGGCCAGAAGCCGGCGCGCCCCGGCAAAGTCCGTCTGGGCCAGCTCCGGCGGGAGGTATCCGCGGATGCCGGGCGGGGTGAAGGAATGCGCGATCACCTCCTCCCCCCCAAGGACCTTCTCGACGATGGCCCGGCGATCGACAGCCATCGAAAGGGCCCTGCGGACCCGTGCGTCTCCAAGGGGCGACCTGCGGACGTTGAGGCGAAAAAAGTAGGTCCCGAGGTAGGGATCGACGCGCAGGAATCCCGGCGAGTCCCGGCGGTAGGCTCCGAACCGGTCCACGGGCAGGGCGTCGGTCACGTGAAGCTGCCCGGCCCGGAAGGCCCTTTCCTCGGCATCCACGCTTTCGATCGGGAAGAACCGGATGGCCGCCAGCCGAACGCGGGCTGCGTCCCAGTAGGTGGTGGATTTGACGACGAGCATGGATTCGTCCGGATTCCAGGACTTGAGGACGAAGGGCCCGTTGCCCACGAGGCGCCCGGGCGAAGTCCAGGGGTTGCCCCGGTCGAAGGGCGATCCTGACTCGGCAATCCTTCGAAGCGGAACCGGGAACCAGGCGGGGTGCGAAAGCTTCAGGAGAAAGCTCGGGTCCGGGTGCGCAAGGGTCAGGCGGAGCGTGTGCGCGTCGGGGGCCTCGGCGCCGACCCTGGCAAAATCGACGACCAGGCCCCGGTGAAAGTCCTCCGCCCCCCGAAGGGCGAAGAGCATCGACGCGTTCTCGGCCCCGAAGGACGGGGTGAGTTCCCGGCGCCAGCTGTCGAGGAAGTCCCGTGCCGTGACCGGGGCGCCGTCTGACCAGCGGGCGTCGGGGCGCAGCCAGAATGTATAGGCAAGGCCGTCCCCCGAGGCCTCCCATCGCTCGGCAACGCCCGGCACCGGATGGAGATCCCTCGGATCCTCGCCAACCAGTCCCTCGAAGAGCGCGGACGCAACGTCCTGCTCGGCGATCCCGGCGGCGAGATGGGGATCGAGGGACGCAACCTCGTAGCCAAGGCTGCGGAGCAGAACCTGCCCCCGGTCGGCGCGCTCGACGTCGGTCCCGCGCCTCGCGCAGCCACCAAGGGCCGCGGGAAGCAGGCACAAGAGGCACAAGATGCGGCTGCCCCCGGTTGCGGCCATGAATCTCCCGGCTATCCCGCCTCGATCAGGGCCACGGCGTGGGCCGCGATTGCAACTCCCCGCCCAAGCTCCCCCACGCCCTCGTGGGTGGTCGCCTTGATGCCGATGGATCCCGGCGGCAGTCCTGTGGAGCCGGAAAGCGCCTCCTTCATGGCGCCGACTTGCGGCTGGATCCGCGGCCGCTCGGCGATGATCGTCACGTCGATGTTCACCGGGGTGAAGCCGAGCTTTCGCAGTTCGGCCACGACCGTGCGGAGAAGCCCCTGGGAGTCGGCGCCCTTCCAGGCGGGATCGGTGTTCGGGAAGTAGTGGCCGATGTCCGGGAGGCCCGCCGCGCCGAGCAGTGCGTCACAGACCGCATGGGTGGCGCAATCCGCGTCGCTGTGGCCCTCGAGCCCGAGCTCGGAGGCAAGCCGGACGCCCGCAAGCACGAGGGGCCGCCCGGGAACCAGGCGGTGGATGTCGTAACCGTGGCCGATGCGGAAAGGCATGGGAATTGTCAACCGACGCTGGAGAGAAACTCCAGATAAGCCAAGTCGGCGGGAGTGGTGAGCTTCGGGTTGGGATGGTGATTTTCCAGAAGCGCCACGGGGTGGCCCGTGCCTTCGACGGCGGCGGCATCGTCGGTCACCGCCAGGCCTTTCACCCGGACCCGGGCGTACGCCCGCACGATCAGGCTGCGGGAGAACGCCTGGGGAGTCTCCATCGCCCAGAGGCGGGAACGCTCCAGGGTGCGCAGGCGGGAGCCGGCGCGGAGCTCCTTGATCGTGTCGGCGACCGGATGGGCCAGGACGGCGGCACCCTTCCTGCGAACGAGCTTGTGCAGGGCCACGAGCTCCGCAGGCCGGATCATCGGTCGGGCGCAGTCATGAATGAAGACATACCGGATGTCGCCGGGCAGCGCCGCAAGGGCGTTCATCACGGAATCCTGCCGTTCGCGGCCTCCCGCGACCAGCATGGCCGGAGTGGGCGCATAGGACGCCAGGGCGAGCATCTGGGGACGGTCCCGGTACACCACCACGTACAGGTCGGCGATGCCGCTCTCGGCAAAGGCCGCCGCGGAATGGGAGAAAACAGGCTTCCCGCCGAGGAGCGCGAGAACCTTGTCGTCCACCGCCCGGCCCATGCGCCGTCCGCTTCCTGCGGCAAGGAGGATGGCGGCGGTGCGGGCCATTCAAATTCCCCGCTCCATGTCGGCCAGCACCGCCTGGGCGGCCGCGACCGGGTCGCCCGCCCCGAGGATCGGACGACCGACGACGATGTAGCTCGCACCGGCGCGGGCCGCCTCCCCGGGCGTCATGACCCGCTTCTGGTCGTGCCTTTCGCCATCCGGGAGGCGGATCCCCGGGGTCACAATCTGGAAATCGGCCGGCAGCTGTGAACGAAGCTGGGTCAATTCAAGGGGGGAGCAGACCAGGCCCCGGAGGCCGGCACCGGCTGCCAGACGGGCGAGCCGCAGCACCTGGCCTTCGGGAGGACCCGCGACTCCGAGTTCGCCGAGGTCCCCGGGCCCGAGGGAAGTGAGGACTGTGACCCCGAGCAGGAGCAGTCCCGGCGCGGTCCTCCGCTGGGCTTCCACGGCGGCCCGCAACATTTCGCTGCCGCCGGAAGCGTGCACCGTGAGCATCCGGATCGGAAGGCGCGAGGCCGACTCGACCGCCTTGGCCACGGTGTTCGGGATGTCGTGGAGCTTGAGGTCGAGAAAAACTTCAAACCCGAGGCCCGCCACCTCCCGAACACTGTCGGGACCTTCCGCCGTGAACAGCTCGAGGCCCACCTTGGCCCAGCGGACCGTGCCGGCCAGCCTCTTCAGGACGGGAACCAGGGGCCGGACCGACGGGGCGTCCAGCACGAGGATTAGGTCGCAGGGCATGCCCAATCCTAGTATTGCCTATTCGCGGTGGCTTAAAGCTAAAATCCGGCCACCGCCCGTCCCCCGAATGAATTCCGCCGTCCTGGCCTCTCCGGCCAAGCTGAACCTTTTCCTGGCCGTGACCGGCAGGAGGGCGGACGGCTTTCATGACCTCCTGTCCGTCGTGGCGCCGGTCGCCTGGGGCGATACGCTCCGGGTGCAGGCATCGGCGGGGGGCTTTTCCCTCGCATGCGACGACCCGGCTGTGCCGCTGGACGAATCCAACCTGGTCCTCCGGGCCGCGCGGGCGTTCCGCGCCGCGTCGGGATGGGCCGGTGGTGCGGCCTTTGTCCTGGAGAAGCGCATTCCCACGGGAGCCGGGCTCGGGGGCGGCAGCAGCAACGCCGTGGCGGCTCTTCGTGCGCTCAACCTGCTTTCCGGATCCGCCCTGGATCCCGTCCGGATCGCCGCGCTCGCAGCGCAGCTCGGTTCGGACTGCCCGCTGTTTCTCCAGGACGGCCCCTCGGTGCTCCGCGGCCGCGGCGAGAGCGTGACCCGGATGGATGCGGCCGCAACGGCGCGCCTTTCGGGCCGCCGCGTGCTCCTGTTCAAGCCGGGTTTCGGGATCGGAACGGCATGGGCATACGGAAAGCTGGCCGGCGGGAAGGAGGACGCCCGCTACACCCCGCGCGACGAGGCAGAGCGGAGGATCGGGGAGTGGCTTGCCTCTTGCGGCGCTCCCGCGGAGGGCCTTCTCTTCAATGGATTCGAGCCGGTGGTCTTTTCAAAATTTCGGGTATTTTCCGTCCTCCTGGACAGGCTCCGACGGGACTTCGGGCTGGAACCCTGCATGAGCGGCAGCGGCAGCGCATGCTTCGCGCTGCTTCCCGAAGCGGCCGATACGGCCGCGGCGGCGGCCGCCATCCGGGAGGCATGGGGTCCGTCGGCTTGGATCGTGGAGACCCGCGTGGCCTGAACGCCACAATCTATGGGCGTTCCGCGGTTTGCGTTTGACCCTTCGTGGGCGCGGAGCGTACAGCTGCAGGGCTGCCTTGCCAGCCCCCGCCGGGCGGCGCCGCTGCATGTCCAAGGAAAAAAGCGCCAATGAGGAACTCGTCGTGTCAGGCATCTCCGCCTCGCCGGGCATCGCCTTTGGCCAGGTGTTCCTCTACCTTCGCAGCGAAGTCGAGGTGCCGAGCTATCATGTGGACCCGGAAAAACGGGTTGACGAGATAGCCCGCTTCGAGCACGCGCTTCTCGTCACCCGGCAGCAGATCGCCAAGATCCAGGCCGAGGTTGAAAAGAACCTGGGCGCCGACGAGGCCCGGATCTTCGACGCGCACCTGCTCGTCCTCGAGGACCAGGCCCTCATCACGGAGACGATCCGCGAGTTCGAGGGCACGGGCAGCAACATCGAGACCTGCTTCAACAACGTCGCGCAGCGGTACATCCGGGCCTTTTCCGAGATCGACGACGAATACCTCCGGGAGCGCGCGGGCGACATCCGCGACGTGGCGCAGCGAGTCCTGCAAAACCTCCTTGGGCTCGCCGAGAACACCCTCAGCCGCCTTGCGGACAAGCGGATCGTGGTGGCCAACGACCTTGCGCCCTCGGACTCGGCCAGCATCGATCGAAGCGCGGCTTTGGGCATTGTCACGGATTCGGGAAGCAAGACCAGCCACGCGGTCATCGTCGCCCGATCGATGAAGGTGCCGGCCGTGGTCGGCGCGCGCGACCTCACGAAGCGCGCCAAGAGCGGCGATTGGGCCCTGGTGGACGGATATGAGGGCATTGTCATCCTCAACCCCTCGGAGGCGACGCTGTTCCGGTACGGCCAGATCCAGCTGAAGAAAAAGTCGTTTGAACAGCGGATGGTCGAGGCCAACCGGGAGGCCGCCGTCACGCTCGACGGCGTCGAGGTCCTCCTGCTCGCGAACATCGAGAAGAGCGAGGAGACCGCGGCCGTGCGGGACTACCTGGCAAAGGGCGTGGGGCTGTATCGGACGGAGTACATCTTCCTGAACTCATCGCGGGTCCCCTCCGAGCAGGAGCAGTTCCTCTCCTACAAGGCCGTTGCCGAGGCCGTCGCCCCGGACTCGGTGATCATCCGCAGCCTGGACCTCGGGGGCGACAAGCCGCTCGCGAACAACCCCGACCTGTTCCCCAAGGAAGGGAACCCGTTCATGGGCTACCGCGCCATCCGGTTCTGCCTGGATCATCCCGAAATCTTCAAGGACCAGCTCCGGGCCGTGCTGATGGCCTCGGCCTACGGGAATGTTTCGCTCATGTATCCGATGGTGAGCGGGATCGAGGAGGTGACCCGGGCCAACGCGATGCTCGAGGAGTGCAGGCAGGATCTGCGGACCCGTGGCCTGCCCTTCGACGGGAACATGCGCGTGGGGGCGATGATCGAGATCCCCAGCGCGGTCGCCATCGCCGACCTGCTGGCTCCGCTGTGCGATTTCTTCAGCATCGGGACGAACGACCTCATCCAGTACACGATGGCGGTCGATCGCGGCAACGAGAGGGTCTCCCACCTGTACGAGCCCGTCCACCCGGCCGTCCTTAGGTCGATCCGGAGGGTCGTCGAGGAGGGGCACCGCCGGAAGCTTCCCGTGAGCGTATGCGGCGAGATGGCGGGAGACCCGCTGTTCGCTCCGCTGCTCCTGGGCCTCGGCGTGGACAGCCTGAGCATGGCGCCGGTCCTGCTGCCGCCCGTCAAGTACCTGCTGCGAGCGATGAAGATGTCCGATGCGCGGGCCCTGGCCGACGAGGCTCTGGCGCTTTCGAGCTCGAGGGAGATCCTAGCCCGGTGCGAGGTGTTTTACCGGACCCGGGTGGCGCTGGAGTGACGGGTCAGCGTCCCGGCCTGGCCCCGCTTGCAAGAAGGGTCTCGAAGTGGGGCTCCTCCGGCTCGCGCGAGGCAAGGGACACCTCGACCTCCACGAAGCCGGCCTTCTTCAGGAATCCGTGCAGCGCGCTCTCGGTGAAGCCGAGCCAGAGGTCGGCGTAGAGCTCCCTGGCCTTCTTGAAATTGTGCTCGTTCAGGTCGAGCACGAGCAGGCGCCCGCCCGGGCGCAGGATGCGGAACGCCTCGTGGACGGCCACCTGGGGGTGCTGGGCGTGGTGCAGGGCCTGGCTGAGGATCGCAAGGTCCACCGAACGGTCGGGGAGGGGAACCTTTTCAATGTCGCCCAGCTTGTACTCCACGTTGGCGAGTCCGTTCTTGCGGGCGAGGGCCGTGCCGACCTCGACCATCCCGGCCGAATTGTCGATGCACCAGACCTTCTTCGCGCGCCGGGCGAGCAGCTGCGAAATCAGCCCCTCCCCGGCGCCGAGGTCCGCGATCACGATGTGGGGGGTCAGGCGCAGGGCAAGGTGCCCGATCGCCTCCCAGGAGCGGCCCGGGCAATACTGGCGGCCAAGCCTGCCGGCGATCAGGTTGAAGTAACGCTCGGATTCCTGCCGGCGCTTGCGAAGGATCCTGTCCAGGCTTTCGCGGTCCGACGCGGCGACTGCGAGGTCGGCCACGGACTCGACCGCGGCCCTGAGCAACGCGAGCCGGCGCGCGGGCAACCCCGCGCTCAGGGAATAAAATGCCTTCTTTCCCTCGCGGCGGTCGGTCACCAGGCCCGCCTGGCGCAACAGGGCCAGCTGGGAGGAGATCCGGGACTGGCCCATGCCGAGGATCTCCTGCATCTCGGCAACCGAGAGCTCCTCCCTGGCCACAAGCGCCAGCAGCCGGAGGCGCGTCGGGTCGGAGAGGGCCTTGAGGGTGTCCCAGGAGGCGTTCACGGGGGAAGTTTCTGGCTGCGCCCTCCGGAAAGCTTCGCCGGGGTTCAGACGGCGGCGTCCACGTAACGCGCGAGGCTGAGGATCGTGTAGGTTTCCTCGGCTCCGCCGGCCTTGATCTTCACCGTCTCGCCGGACTTTTTGCCGAGCAGGGCGGCCCCGAGCGGAGTCTTGTACGACAGGATGTGCTTCTCGGGCTCCCCGTCCCAGGCGCCGAGCAGGGTGTAGCGCACGGTGGCCCCGTCCGCGGCGCGCACCTCGACGATGCTCCCGACGCCGACCAGGTCGGCGGTGGCCTCCTTGAAGTCGGTGACGCGGGCCCGCGCGAGGTCGCGCTCGAGCTGGGACTTCTGCGCCATGAGCATCTGCTGGTCCTGCTTGGCCATCTTGTACTCGGAATTTTCGCGAAGGTCCCCGTGCTCCCGGGCGGTTGCAATGGCCCTGGAGTTCTCCGGGATCTTCTTCGAGACGATGGCCTCGTACTCCTCGCGGCGCCGCTGGAAGCTTGCCCGGGACACGAGCAGCTGCTCGTCCTTGGACTCGGCGTCGCTTGCGACCAGCGACTGGATGCCGGGGAAGATCTTGATGAACCGGGCGAGCAGCGACTTCTTGGTCAGCTCCTCGAAGCCCTGGTTGAGCAGAAGCGTGTTGGCCAGGTCCCTGGCCGTCTCGGGATCCGCGGTGGAAAGCAGGTCGGCGATGAGCTCCGTGTCCTCGCTGAGGACGTCCGCGAGCGGGATTCGGCGCGCGCTTGCAGCCTGGAGCGCCTCGTAGTCGATGGCGAAGAAGATGGCGCTCAGAAGCCGGGGGGTGATCAGGTCGTTCAGCAGCTTCGCGAATTTCTTGGAATGGCGGTTCTTGACGATCCACAGCAGGACCGGCGCGCGCAGGTTCTGCTCGGTCTGCCAGCGCTTGAGGGTGCTGGCGAGGGACTCGGCCTGGTCGCTCTCGATGAGGAAGTTGATGCACTCCGTCGTGAACTTGCCCTGGGAGACCTTGAGCAGGCTGAACACGATGTCGCGGCACTCGATCGGGTGGGTGTCGCGAACCAGCTCGAGGAACCGCCGCTGGAACTGGGCCGGGATCTTCTCGGCGATGGCCGGGAGGTCGCGGGCGTTCGAGACAAGGGCCGTCTGGCTGGGCTCCAGGGTGGCGGGATCCGTGCCCGCAAGCTTGGCAAGCTGGTCGCGAACGGCCGCGCCGTACAGCCGCTCCGCGGCGTCGATCTGGTTGCTGTCCTTGACGGCGTCCGTCAGGGCCTTGAGGACGGCCGAAAGGTCCGTCTTGACCTCCTTGCGCCCCATGGCCGCGACCAGCTCCTCCGCGAGCAGAATGCGGCGCCGGGACGAGCGCGTTGCGTTGAACTGCTCGAGGATCTCATCCTCAACGGAAACAGGGACTTCGCGGAGAACGTAGCACTCGATCTTCTTCTCGGGAACGGCAACCCGGGGATCCTTGGCAACCGCCTTGCGGGCCCCCGTCCACCACTTCTTGAACTTCTCCTCGCCGACCACCTGGGCAAGCGTGATTTCCAGGTCGATCGCGGTCGTCGCGTTGTTCGGGTAGGCCTGGAGGGCCTCGACGATCAGCTCGGCCGGGTCCTCGGCGATCAGCTGGAGGATCCTGGCGGGCTCCGTCTCCTTGCGGACCAGCAGGTGCTTGGGATGAAGGACATCCATCGTCCCCACGCAGAAAGCGGGATCCATCGGGTGCCCCTTCTTGTCCTTGAAATCAATGATCAGGCGCTGGGTGGAGTCGTCGTAGGACTTGATCTGGCCGAATCCCCAGCTCCTGTGGATCACGTACGCATCGGGTTCCATGGCCTCCAGCTTGGACTTTGCCCCCTTGAGCGAGGGATTCTTGGCGAGGAACGAGGAAATGGCTGTGGAATTCATAATGGCTTATGCGAGGGCGTGAACCGGAGAGTAGAACGGGCAAGACCCAACCTTGTCAAACCGACTTACGCAGGGGTGGTGGGTCAGTTTGGTCGGATGGCCTCCCTCAGGGCCGGAGCTTCGCAATTCCCAATCTGGCCGCCAAACCGGCCTCCCCCTCAAGGGGGGCGGCCCGGAGGCGACCATAAGCTCCGCAACTGCCCTGAGGGAGGCCATCCGACCAAACTGGCCCACCACCTACGCAAGGCCACTGGGGCTGTTTCGCACGTCCCTGCTAGGTCAACCTGGGCCGCCACCTCGGCAAGGGGCCACAGCTACGGCACCAGGGCGGCGGCGGGGACGCGCTTGTCGGACTCGACCGTTCCGTTGAGGAACGTGAAGACCACGTCGTGGGCGGACGCAATCAGCTCCTCAAACCGGTGAAACCCCCACTTCGAAACCGGGTCGCCATTGATCCGCGTCACGAGGTCGCCGGTCTCGATCCCCGCCCGCGCGGCCGGCGAACCCGGCACCACCCCGGCCACGCGCCAGTAGGCCGGCGTCTTGCCGAAGCTCAGGCCCGTGCCGGCCAGCCCCGGGGTCGTGACC
>Ga0302320_10013340_pt1 | contig 17186 bp, 24 predicted proteins | sample Bog_T0_3_FD_202130 | JGI IMG/M metagenome (GOLD analysis project Ga0302320, IMG submission 202130) | Peat permafrost microbial communities from Stordalen Mire near Abisko, Sweden - Bog_T0_3 | ecosystem: Environmental > Terrestrial > Soil > Wetlands > Peat | place: Sweden: Abisko, Stordalen Mire... | reverse complement strand
GGCAAACACTAATGACTCATTGAGTCTGAGCAATAAAGAAGAAAAGCCGGACTGTTTGCACAGCCCGGCTTTTCAAAAGTATGAACTGCCCGTATCCGGGACAATCCCCCTTTACCTTATTTGCTCTTTACGCTCGTGGCGGGAACTGGTGCCTGCTTCTGTGCGCAAGCGCCGAGGGTCAGGGTAGCTGCTGCGAGAGCAACAACTGCTGCGATCTTGGTGATGGTCATGGTATAATTTCGCCTCCTTTCTGTGCTGGTTGCATTAGGCAAACTTACGAAAGAGAGGCTGTTGGACAAAGCAAAATTCTGAATTCTTTTTAAAGCTCTTCTAGAGGAAAAGATTTTACGCCCTGATCTCCAGAGGGTCACCGACCTTCACAAGATCGAAAAGTTCGATCATGTCGCGATTGCGCAGACGAATGCAGCCGTGACTGACCGGCGTGCCGATGAGTTCTTCCTGATTGGTTCCATGAAAATAGATGGTGCGTTTCAAGGTATTGCTGTTCTCGGCATCCATGCCTTCGAGCCAGAGAATGCGGCTCAGGATGAGATCCTCAGAACCGCCAGGCACGGCAATCGAGCCCGTGGGAATACGGGACTTGAAGCTCATCCAGGGCGGCTCTCCGGCACCGATCTTCTCGGAAATGCGAAAGCGACCTGTCGGAGTTTTGAAACTTCCTTCCTCAAACCCCAATCCAAATTTGGAAGTGGAGACAGGGTAGGAGGCGAGGACTTCGTCCAGAGCGCCGAGCAGATCGACCTGCTGGCGTGTGACATCGACAACAAGTGTACTTGATGGAGAGGGGGGGCTCTGGATCGTCATGGAAGGATGCTTGCGACTCCTCGCGAAAAAGACAATAATTACCCTTCGCCATGACAACGCCAGCCACGCAATCCTCCAAGTTGAATCCGAAGAATATCGCCATCGTCGGCGCCACCGGTGCCGTGGGAATCGAAATGCTTCGTGTTCTTGAACGGAGAAGCTTCCCCGTCGCCTCCCTGCGCCTCCTTGCCTCCCCTCGCTCTGCCGGAAAGAAGCTCAGCTTTCGTGGTGAAGAAATCACGGTCGAGCCCCTGACCGAAAAGAGTTTCGAGGGAATCGACATCGCTCTCTTCAGCGCCGGGGGAGGGATCTCCAAGGAATTTGCACCCCATGCCGTCAAGGCCGGTGCCGTTGTTGTGGATAATTCCTCCGCCTTCCGCATGGATCCCAAGGTTCCTCTGGTTGTGCCCGAGATCAACGCCGCCGATGTGGCGACGCATTCCGGCATTGTGGCCAATCCCAATTGCACAACGGCCATCTCGCTGATGGCTCTTCATCCGCTGCATCAGGCTTTTGGCCTCAAGCGTCTCGTTGCCTCCAGCTACCAGGCTGTCTCAGGAACGGGGGCCCGAGCCATTGAGGAACTGAGCGATCAGGTCGCTGCAATCACTTCCGGAGCACCCGTGCTCAAGGAAGTCTATCCGCATCAGATCGCCTTCAATGTCCTACCTCATGTCGATTCTTTCCTGGAGGATGGTTACACCCGTGAGGAGATGAAGATGCAATTCGAAGGCCGTCGCATTCTCCATCTTCCTGATCTGACGGCCTCGGTGACCTGCGTCCGCGTGCCTGTTTACCGCGCTCACTCCGTGGCCATCACGGCTGAATTTGAAAAGCCCGTCTCGCTGGAAAAGGCCCGCGAGGTCTTGGCTTCGGCACCCGGAGTGCAACTCAAGGATGATCCTTCCACCGCCACCTATCCGATGCCAATCGAAGTGAGCGGCAAGGATGATTGCGAAGTCGGACGCCTGCGGCTGGATTGCGCGCTGCCGAATGCCCTCACATTCTGGATTTGCGGTGATCAGCTCCTCAAGGGCGCTGCGCTCAATGCCGTCCAGATTGCAGAACTTCTGTAATTTCTTCACCTCATGCCGACCTACGACTACGAGTGCCTGAAATGCAAGAAAGGCTTTGAGGCCTTTCAATCCATGAAGGATGACGCCTTTACGACCTGTCCCAAGGAAAAATGCCAGATGAAGAGCTGGGGGAAGGGGAAAGTGAAACGCTTGATCGGCACCGGAGCCGGACTGATCTTCAAGGGGTCAGGTTTCTATATCACCGATTACCGGAGCGAGGGATACAAGAGTGCGGCCAAAAGTGATTCAGCCGCTTCCGCCACTTCGCCCAAATCGGAAAGTGGCAAAGCTGATGCCAAACCAAAAGTGGAGAAAAAGACACCTCCCAAAAAGGATTAGGAGCCTAGAAAGAATAAGTTGATGCGCTGGCCACTCTTGATCCTTCTCCTTGGGATGCTGATCCAGAGTGTTGCAGCCAATCCCCCCTCAGTTTCACCCGAAGGAACCTTCTCTCTCAACGGACGGGAATCCATTGTCGCCAAGAAATTTTCGAGACGACTTGCCGGGTTTGAAAAGGAGTTTGCAGAGGTGACGGGGTACGGGCAAAGCGAGGCTCCTCCGGTGATTGTTGTCCTACATCCTCATGAAGATAGCCTCCAAGGGCGCGCCTTTCTGAGAATGGATACGGTGGAAGGTGGAATTCCGAAAATCCAAGTGGATCTTGCGGAAGAAAGTCTCCGTTCCCCGGAGCTAGCCACCGTAGTTGCTCAAGCAATGCTGCTTCGACGCTACTATAACGGGAAGAGTCCAGATCCCGGCTCACAGATTGTGGAGTTTCCAGCATGGCTCCTCCACGGACTCGGCAAATTATCCGATCCCGAAGCCATACAAGCCGTCATTCCAATTTCCTATATCAAGGGTGGGACTCCTCCCACGATTGCCGATCTCCTGATCCAGAAAGCCCCTTCCGAGGGCAACTCCATCCTTTTGGACATCTATGACACGATGTCCGCTGAGTTGCTGAGTGCCGGATTAAAAAATCAAGGCGGAGATCAGACCCTCAGAGCCTGGATTGGAGAATTTAATCCTAATGCTCCAAAGCGTAGCCCTTCCAGTTGGCCTCCAGGTTGGTCCATGGAACTGGTGGAACGCCGATGGCTTTTGCTGATGGCTGGCAATTCTGAAAAGAACGAATCCGTCTCATCGTTACTAACCGTAGGAGATGTGATTGCAAGGTACGACAGCATCCTATCTGAGATTGCCACGCCTAACCATTCACTCGCCTTGCTGAAAAAGCAAAAAGGGGCGGATTATCTGGTGGGGCAGCTTTCCACGCGTCTGATCGCACTCAGACTAAGGGCAAATCCCCTAACTGATCCCCTGTTGGATGAAACAATCCAACTTTTCCTGAAGTTCAAACATCTTTCCCAAAAGAAGATTGCTGAAAAGGAAAAAGGACTCGCTTCCATGAGAGATGAGCTTCAAAAAAGATCCCAGGCCATCGAAGCTTATCTGGATTGGTATGAGGCGGCAAAGCTCCCGGTCAGAAGCGGAGTATTTGACAACCTGCTTAACACTAAGGAAGCTCCGATACAAAAAGGACCGGTTGGGCAGTACCTCGATAAGGTTGAAGAGCGAGGGTGGTAAATTCTCAGGCAGTCAGTTGGCGACGAACAGTAAGGAGCCTAGAAAGAATAGGTTGATCAGAATTGGGGCAGGAGTTTTGGCCTCTGGCAAGGCGCAACGAAGGAGCCTATCCGTTGCGATAAGCGACTGAGGAGCAACGCAGCCAGAGGCCAAAAAAACCAGCCAAAGTGTTCAACATATTTTTTCTAGCCTCCTAAACTCAGAGGGGAAAAGTTTTTTGCCCCAGTGTCTCCAGAGGAGTTGCATGATCCAGACGGCAAGTCGGCCACCGATGATTCCGACGAGAATGCCAGCAGCGACATCCAGCGGCCAATGAGATCCGGTATAGATGCGTGCATAGGAAATCAGGAGGGCAATCGGCAGATAGAGCCAGCCTCGACGACCGTAGAAGAGAATCAGAACCGTGGCCACGGCCATGTTGTTGGCGGCATGCCCAGAGGGAAAGGAACGACCAGTGACATGTTCACTCATCAGCATACCCGGGATTTCCGGAAGATTCATCCCGTTTGGAAAAGTCACTTTTGGCTCGGAAAGGAGAGCTGCAATCTTGGGACAATAGCGCGGAGCATCCCCCATTTCCACAAAACGCACGCCCGGTTCCACCTGACTAGGGCGTGCACGGGCAACAGCATGTTTAAGGAAATTCACCCCGATACCATCGCTCAATCCGACAGCAAGACCGATCGTCAGAATAGCGACACGGAGCTTGAAATCACCAAAGACGATGGCCAGCACCAGCAGCGCGAGGAGCCAGGGAGCCCAGGCACCGTAATTAGAAAGAAATGCAAGAAGGCGATCTGCCCACGGTGCCGTCCATTCCCGATTGATAACGATCTGAAGATGCTGATCCATAAAGGGGATTGTAAAAGAAATCAGGAAGGCAAAAGAATCATCAAAACAAAAGAATCATCAAAAAATGCGTCATACGCGGGAGCGACCCTTTGACATATATTCGTGATATGGTTTATGCTCGCCCTGTCTGCTACAGTACTATGTCTTCGAGCCAAGCAGACCACCACAGGATCAGTTGTCCCTTCCTGGGATAGCTCACGGTTCGGCCCGTCTTTCATAATAGGGAGTTTCACAGCTTTCATAGCCTGTGGTTTATTCCCGTCCATACCGCGATCTATACACATTCGGGCGTGCAGAAATGCATATCTCCCCCATACAGCGATAAGACCATAACTCGTATCTAGTTCCAAGAAGTTTGGCCTAACGGTTGCTTTCGTGATTTCCATACAATTATAATATCCTAATATGAAAGGAAGTCGCTTTTTGGCAGACATGTTGAGCCGCGAGAAGCATTTTCTTCTTTCTCAGTGCCCACCAATAGTTCTGTGATATTGGATGAAGTCTCGTGAGATGTCGTGCCCAAGGTGCGTCAGAAGTTTGCCGGAGCGCTCCCCGTACAATGTCAAATCATCGCCCACCCAGACAGCAATCTCATCGAACAAAACATGGCAATTTGGGCAAAGGCACAGAACATTTGCAGGAACATCAGGACCTCTATGCGTTCCGCCCAAGGGCTTGATGTGACAACCCTCTGCATATCGCCCGGATGGGATCAAAAGCCGACAACCACAAATCTGGCATGTGAAATCGTGTAGGACCTTTACTGCATAGACAACCTCCGTGCTCCGAACGACTCGGGTCACTGTAGATTGGTGGCGTCCAGGGTCAGAGTTCCCAGAAGGCAGGTTTTGAGTTTGCTGCGAGACGGATTCGTCCTGATCAGGTAGAGGATTCCAAGCAATCATCCAGCAAAATGAGTGGGCATCAATCAAGCGCACATCATCGTATCCCTCAGACCTGAATGCATCACGAACTTGGCGAAGCACGCTCAAGAACGCCTGGTAATTCTCAAACGAGCATTGGTGCGAGGTTCTTAATTCGACCCCGAGCATTTCAAATGCCTTATCGAAGCTTTTTGGAGCAATTGGGGCGAATTGCGAAGCATCCTTCAGAAAAAATAAATAGGCGATCAAGTCGTAACGACCGCCAGCTAGCTTGATCAATTCCTCGCACGCTTCTCCCGCAGACAGTTCGTCGCGGTAAAAATCAAAGAATAGAACATCCCATTCGAGCAATTTGCTTTTCGTTTCCAATGCCATGCAGAGTGCATGATGCGAACGAGCAGCAGGTCCACGCCGTAGATCCCAGTCAACAAGGTTGCTCTCCTTGATCTCAATCGCCTCAATGACCCGCTTTAGGATGGTACCATTGCCAACATCTTGATCTGTCCAATCCATCCACCCCAGCTTCCGGCGCCCTTCTTCGTAGATTCTAAACTTGTACCCTTCCGCTTTCGACGGAAACCCCGACTCGAAGGAAGAAAAATCCCGACCGTCGTGTGCTCGAACGAGCTTTCTGAAGAGCTCCAAGTGGTGCAGAAACTTGTCGTATTTTAGAAATGGTGCGCTCACTCGTAAAATAGGGTCCCTTGTATTGTCGCCTTTTAAAATTTCTCTTCAGAGAAAATTCGAAGGCCAGTTGACATTAGCGCCATGCTTTCCTTCTTATCAAATCTTGTCAACCATCTGCTCCTCAAATTCAAAAAGCGATAATACTAGCTGCCTGTCGGACTTAGGGAGGACAGCACACTAGTAAATTAATCTCTCGCTTTTCGATCTGATGAAGTAGATTTTTTGCATGAAGATCGCGCGCATCCAGCTTGAGAATGGTACCCTCCATCATGCCCAAGTCACCGGATTGGGACTTGAGCTACTGGAGGGGGATCTTTTCGGGGGACTCAGACCCACAGGCATCTTGGCGGGGGAGCACACCTTGCTTGCTCCGCTTCAGCCGAGCGCGATTCTCTGCATCGGTCTGAATTACCGCGCCCATGCCGAGGAGATGAAGGCCCGCCCTCCTGAATATCCCGTTCTCTTTTTTAAGAATCCAGGAGCGTTGCTAGCTCCGGGAGCCGCCATTGTCATTCCTCGCACACCTGCTTCCACACAGGTCGATTATGAGGGGGAACTGGCCGTCGTCATCGGACGCACCTGCAAAAATGCGACTCGGGAGAATGCCCTCGATTTCGTGCTCGGCTACAGCGCTGCCAATGATGTGAGCGCCAGAGACTGGCAGAAGCAATGGGGTGGCTCCCAGTGGTGCCGAGGCAAATCCTTTGACTCCTTCGCTCCACTTGGCCCCTGGCTCGTGACGCCCGACGAAATTTCCAACCCCAATGCCCTCCGACTCATGACGCGCGTGAATGGCGAACTGCTTCAGGAGTCCAATACCTCGGACATGATCTTTGATATCCCAGCACTGATCGAGTTTCTGAGTGGCGAGACCACCCTGGCAGCAGGAACGGTTATTCTCACCGGCACACCGTCAGGCGTGGGGATGGGCCGCACTCCACAGCGCTGGCTGCAAAGCGGAGATCGCGTGGAAATTGAGATCGAAGGAATCGGCATCCTGAAAAATAGCGTCCGCTAGCGTGCTGGATGGTAAAATAGCTGCACCTACTCTTCCTCCGGCTCAATATGCACGGTGACATCTTCCAAGGGGAGGGGATTTGCCATGAGGCGATCTTTCACTGCGTGGGAGATGGCATGGCCTTGGTGGACGGAGATGTGGCCATTCACCCTAATGTGGATGTCAGCGAGATAAGATAAACCGCTTTTACGGACACGGCATTTTTCCGCACTTAGTACACCAGGAACCGCGCAAGCCTCATTCAAGATGGTCATTTCTGTGTCGGCGGAGACGCGGGCATCCATCATTTCGCCAAGCGAAAGCTTGAGCGTATTATAGGCGCTGTAAAAGATCACCACACAGGCAAAAAGAGCAGCCCAATCATCAGCCCCTGCGTAGGCCTGGCCACCAATCAGGCTAATGGAAATGCCAATAAAAGCGGCGATCGAGGTGACGGCATCCGAGCGGTGATGCCAGGCATCAGCTAGCAGGGCATTGCTACCGATCCGTCGCGCGCGGCGCACCATGACTTGATAAAGCGCTTCCTTGAGCAGAATCACCCCGATTAGGATCACAAGAGTGAAAGGGGCAGGTCGATGCGGTGTATGTCCATGCGCCACGGCGATCAACTGAACAATACTATTATGGGCAATCATTGCTCCAGCCGTGGCCAGGATGATAGCCCCAAGGAGCGAGGCCAGAGACTCAGCCTTCCCGTGACCATAGGGATGATCCTCATCGGGCGGCTTGGCTGCATACTGGAGAGCAACCCAAATAAAGAGCGAACTGATCAAATCGAGCAAAGACTCCACGCCATCAGCGATCAGCGCATTGGAGCGCCCAAAAATACCCCCTGCGATTTTCCCGGCGGAAAGCAGGAGATTCAAGATCACCCCAGCAATGACGACACTGCGACCGGCTGCGGCTCTGCTTTGGAGAGAGTCCTTCATGATGACCGGATTTCAGTAATGTATTCCTGGATGGCTTGCTGGAGAGGTGTAGCAAGATCGGCTTTCGGTTTGACAAATGCTGGTCGAAACCAAGGTTGTAGTCCAAGCAAATCGGGTGTTACAAGAATCTGACCATCACACCCTGGGCCGCTCCCAATACCAATGGTTGGGATGTCCAGTTTATCACTGATTATCTTTGCAGTATTGGCATCAACGAGTTCTAGGACAAGAGCGCAGCATCCGGCTTCCTGAAGAGCAAGCGAGTCTGCAAGTAATGCCTGAGCTTCAGCTTCTGATTTCCCCTTTTTATGATACCCTCCTTCTTCACGAACATGCTGAGGCAGCATTCCAAGATGTCCAATTACTTCAATTCCATGAGAAATAAGATGCCTCACTTGATCAATTAATGCACCTTCCAGTTTCACGGCCTCAGCGCCTGCATCCACGAGCCTTCTTGCATTGATAAGAGCTTGCTCAGGAGTATCATAAGTGTGGTTTGGCAGGTCTGCTGCGACGGGAGCACGCTTCACGGCACGCCGAACTGCCTTCAGATGATGCAGGATTTCCTCCATCGTCACCTCCACAGTATCCTCATACCCCAGAACGACCATTCCGAGCGAATCTCCGACCAGGATGAGATCAATGCCCGACTCATCGAGAAGACGCGCCATGGGATAATCATAGGCAGTTAGCCAAGCTTGCTTAACAAGCTTTTTCTTAGAATTAATAAAATTACTAGATAGATTCATAACTGCCTTTTATAGAAATGATTAAATGCACTTATTACTTATTTGCAATAAGTACTCCATGCAGGAATTTGACCAGCCATGGAGAGTTAAATTCGGTCGAATATCGGCCAGTGGCTTGAGCACAAAATAACGCTCCCTGATCCGAGGGTGAGGAAGTTGCAAAGCAGGCTCATCAAGCACTTCGGCTCCATAATAGAGGATGTCCAGATCCAAGGTTCTTGGCTCATGAAAGCCATGGTTTTTGAAGCGGCCAGCTTTGACTTCAAGCCTCTGCAATACCTCCAGCAGTACCAAGGGGCTCAGTGATGTCTCTATTTCGACAACGGCATTGAGAAAGCTTGGCGAACCGGGAGGGCAATCCTGAGGGGCCGTTTCAAGAAAGGGTGAGGCAAGAAATTCACCCTCTTCATGAAGTGACCGCAGATCGCAGAGTGCCTGCGTTAACAAGGACTGGCGATCACCCAGATTGGAGCCGAGGGCGATTCCGGCGCGCATGTTCAATTGAGAGGGGGGGGGAGGGCTAGCGCAGCCCTAGGACATCCTGCATATCATACAGGCCGGGCTTCTGATCTCGCGCCCAAAGCGCAGCTCGCAGGGCTCCGCGAGCGAAAGTTTCGCGACTAGAGGCTTTGTGGGTAAGCTCAATTCGATCTCCTGGCGCCGCAAGAAGGACGGTATGGTCTCCTACAACATCACCTCCACGGACAGCATGGACGCCGATTTCATTCCGCGTTCGCTCTCCCGGCATACCGAGGCGACCGTGACGCGTATCCGTTTCATAGTCCAGTCCGCGCACATCGGAGAGTACCTCCGCAAGCTTGCGAGCTGTGCCACTAGGCGCATCTTTTTTGAGCCGATGATGCACTTCGATGACCTCGGCATCAAAATCAGAACCCAGAATCTCAGCGGCTTTTCGAGTGAGCCAGAAAAGCGCGTTCACCCCAATGCTGTAGTTGGGGGAAAAGATGACCGGAATAGTCTTGGCCGCCTCGGAAATCCGACCTCGCAATTCATTATTATGACCCGTGGTTCCGACGACAATAATCTTGCCTAATTCGAGGCATTTATCAAGCACTCGCTCGGTGGCCTCGGCATGGGAAAAGTCAATCACAGCATCAGCGGCAGCAATGAGGTCGAGAGAGTCCTCGGAATCAATCGTTCCGACGAGTTCAAGATGCTCATCTTGGGCTATGCACTCTAAAAGAGCCTTCCCCATTCTTCCCTTGGAACCGTAAATAACAACTTTAAGCTTATTCATATCAATATATTACAGATTAGAGAATGCCAACGGATGAGAGGGTCTTTAAGAGAGTCTCTCTATTGCGCTGCGACATTTCGCAAAGAGGAAGCCGGACATCTTCCTTGCAGAATCCCTTGACGGCTAGGGCAGTCTTCACGGGAACAGGGTTTGGCTCAAGAAAGAGGTCGCGGAAAAGCGGGTAATAGTGCTGATGGATCGTTTGGGCTTGAGTCAGATCTCCCTTCAAGAAGGAGGTGACAAGGGCCTGGACCTCGGCTGGAATAATATTCGATGCCACACTGATCACTCCCACGGCTCCAGCCGCCATGAAGGGCAAAGTTAGTGAATCATCTCCTGAGAGAATCTCAAAGGTGGAAGGGAGTGCCGCACGAAGCTGATTGACTCGCTCCACGCTGCCGCCAGCTTCCTTGATGGCGGCGATATTGGGACAATCGGCTGTGAGTCGTGCCACGGTGGGTACGGAGATCTCGATGCCGCAGCGTCCGGGAATACTGTAGAGAATGATCGGGATGGAAACAGCATCAGCCACCTGCTTGAAGTGGCGATAAACCCCCTCGGGTGAGGGCTTATTGTAGTAAGGAGCCACCAGGAGAGCCGCATCAGCGCCGAGCTTTTCAGCCTCACGGGTCAGTTCGACAGCTTCAGAAGTGGCGTTCGATCCGGTGCCCGCAATCACCAGGGTACGCCCGGCTGCCACCGAAACAGCCAATTCAATCACCCTGCGATGCTCTTCATGGCAGAGGGTGGGGGACTCGCCGGTCGTTCCAACGGGAATGATGCCGGAAATTCCTGACTTAATTTGAAATTCGATCAGCGAGGTGAAGGCTTTTTCGTCGATTTCACCATCAGAAAATGGGGTGACGAGAGCTGTATGAGCTCCGGCAAAAGAGAGGGTGTTCATAAAAAAGGAAGAGTGAAAAAGGTCAGAAGTCAGAGAGCAGAAATTTCTGAGTGCCAGATTTATTCGGTTTCAGCTTTAAAGTTGCTGCAGACTGATCTTTCCGTCGAAAACAAAATCAGCAGGTCCGGAGAGCGTTACTTCGGAGAAATGACCGTTTTCAAGGTGAAATCCCACTTCTAGGGTCTCGCCGCCACGAACTTGAACTCGGACAGGAGAGGGGGCCTCGGTCAGCAAGTGATGGATCAAGGCCGCAGCGGTGACACCAGTGCCACAGGCAAGGGTTTCATCTTCTACGCCCCGTTCGTAGGTGCGGATGGCAAGTGATCCGGGTGCAAGCACCTGGACAAAGTTGGCGTTCGTTCCGGCGGGAGCAAAACGCTGATGATGACGGAGTGTGCGGCCAAACTCCACAACAGGGATGGCTTCCAAGTCGTCCACAAAGAGGATGGCATGAGGCACGCCGGTATTGAGTGAGTGGACGGTATAGTCCTTTTCTTGGATCTTGAGTGAGTGTGCCAGCTGAAGGCTGTGGGGAACGCTCATTCTAATTCTGACCTGTTCGCCGAGAAGTTCTGCGCCAATCGGCCCTACTTGGGTGAGGAAGGAGAGTGTGCCTTCGGTCTGATCAATCAGGCTGGCAGCATAGCGGGCAAAGCAGCGCGCGCCATTGCCGCACATTTCGGCCTCGCCGCCGTCGGCATTGTAGTAACGCATCCGCAGAAATTCGTCATTTCCTTCCACGGCCAGCAGTCCATCGGAGCCGATCCCCCGATGCCGATCGCAAAGCTCGGCGATCTGGCTCTGGGTGAGGCTATTCTTGCCGTCACGGTTATCAATCATGACAAAGTCATTTCCTGCGCCGTTCATCTTGGTGAACTCTAAAATCATCGCGTCATTATCACCCCTGACGCGGCCTTAGTCACGCCACAAAGAAGGAATCAATCTTGTCTGTCGTGGCCTCAGACTTGATCTTCATTTCCGTCTATCGAGCGCGAGTTCGCACTGCGGCGGCGATTGGGCGGACGAAATCTGCAATGCGCCCGGCCAAATCAGGCAAGGCTCCAAATTCGCCAATTTTGCGGACAATGGCGCTGCCGACAACGACCCCATCGGCGAGTCCTGCAACCGTGGCGGCTTGTTCCGGTGTCGAAATGCCAAAGCCGACGGCCACCGGCACCTTGGTGAGAGCCTTAATGGCGGCCACGCGTTCGGCGATGTCGGTCGAGAGACTGGTCTGCTCGCCGGTGACGCCTTCGCGAGAAACATAATAGATGAACCCTTCGGCGCTATCGGTGATCTCCTGGAGGCGCTCCGTCGGCGTGGTCGGTGCAATGAGTCGGATTGATTTGAGTGAATGGTTTGAGGCGAGCTCGGTGTTGCAGGCTGCTTCCTGGGGTGGCAGGTCTAGCAAAAGCAGACCATCAGCTCCAGCGGCGACGGCGTCTTGTTGAAATCGTTCAAATCCGTAGATATAGACCGGATTGAGGTAGGCAAAGAGCACGATGGGCATCTGGCTCGATTTGCGGATTTCTCGGACGAGATCCAGAATGCCTGGCACGGTGGCTCCGGCCTCCAGGGCTCGACCGGCAGCGGCCTGAATGGTGGCGCCATCGGCAAGCGGATCAGAAAATGGAACGCCCAGCTCGAGCAGATCAACGCCAGCTTTCTCCATGGCGAGCGCAATTTTAGCGGAGGCTTCGAGTGTGGGATCTCCGCCAGTGATGTAGGCGATCATGGCTGGTCGTCCTTCAGTGGAGAGACGGCTAAAGAGTGAGTCGATCCGATTCATGCGAGTTGCATATAAAAGAGAAAAAGAGTCCTTGAGACAATCCAAACTATTGCAGGCACCCTAGATTAAGCGAGTTATCAATAACTACAGATAATATATGTCATGAATAATGGAATAGTGAAAACGGAGTGCGCAGTATCCAGAAAAAGCTACTTCAGCTAGGACTCGATCAACCTTCACGACAATCCACAGGAGAAAGCAGAGACCAAGGATTGTCCCCCACCCCATTCCCTTCTTGGGCTCGGCATACGGCTGATCAGGGTGATCGTAGGCGTGATCAATGAAGCCATCCGATACGGCATGTCCGTGATCGGTGTAGTATTTTTTGAGGACCGACTTGGAATACTCCTTTTGCGCCTCCTTGAGTTGCAGGATGACGCTGGCCGCCTGATCCGATCCGAGACTTTTGGGGTCAAACTCCGCTGATATTCCTGCATGCCCCAGCGAGTTGAGCGCTTCGATCTGTGAGTGGGATCCTCATCTTCCTTTTACTCGTTTATGCTTTTCATGGCATGTTTTGGTGGCTCATGGCTTTTGTGTTCTTTGGTTTGTGGGGTTGGGCCGAGAAGAAAGAGCCTCGTTACTCGATTGTGGAAACAATATCGATCAAGCCAGTGATGATTTCTTCGGTGAGAGAGGTGCCGAGGATGCCGCAGCGTGCTAGAAATCCCATTGAGGAACAGCCTCTGTATGGTGAAACATTGCTCCAGCAGGGCGGACGGGTTCTTCTGAACATTGAGCAGGGCACTATCCGTTTCGTAGGGTGATTTACCGCTGGCTATCTGGCCTACGCGACACTCTGCTCCCCTTCGAAAATGGTCATTCACCCCCTTTGTCTGAACGATCTGCCCCGGTTCTCACAGGACAACCCTACCAGGTGATCAAGGACGAGGATTCGGGCGGAATGATCCTCACTCCCATCGAACTCTCGGAGGTTTGGAATCAGATGGATTCAATGAACCTGAAATTTTAGAGCATCTTGCGTTAATCTGTCGCAGAGGGAGAGACTGAATGATCAATCAGGAAATCAGGAATTTCTCAGAGATTCTCACGCGGGGATCGCTGAGTACGCGAAGAAGGGGAATTTTTCACCACGGAGGAAAGACAAAGAAAACAGCCAAGGTTGCCGAAAAGGACTTAAAAAATGGGTAAAGAGATTCTGATAGAGAGGCGGAGATGCGACTGTGAACAGTCACTTGCCGCCCGTGACAAGAGCTAGGCGCAGCTTCCCGGTTGCCAGCATGTGAAGAGCTGAGGCGGCAAGGGTCTGGTAGGGCATTCCGGCCTCCTGCGCCCGTTGTTTCAGGCCAGTCAGGGTCTCTGAAGAGAGACGCAGATTGATCCGCTCTTCCTTAGCCAGCTTGCGCTTCAGGTGCGCCTGAGCCTCTGCAACAGTCGGAATACCGAGCTTCTGTTTTTCTGCTTCCGTTAAGGGAGGTGTTGTTGGATCGAAATGCCATCCCTCTTCTTCAGGTTCGTCTTTATAGATTGGTTGCTTTGTTCTCTTCATAAAGCTTGCGGTGCTTACGCCAGTATCCGGCCCCGATCACACGGATTGATTGATTTCTTAGCGTGAATCGGACGGTCAGGATTCCGACTCCATCGAATCCGATGAGGTAGAATCGTTTCTCATTCTTGGAGCTGTGGGTTTCATTGGGAAGGGTCATTGACCAAGGATCGGCAAAAGCAACCTCCACCGTGGAGAAATCCACTCCGTGCTTTTCACGATTTGACTTCTCCTTGGCAGGATCGAATTCCAGATTTACCACTTACACTGTCTGCCTTTTGTCTTCATTTATCAAGAGGAAAGCCCGTGTCAGTCTGAGAAGATTTCTGAATGATCAATCAGGAACTCATGAAATCAGGAATTTTTCAGAGATTCTCACGCGGGGATCGCTGAGTACGCGAAGAAGGGGAATTTTTCACCACAGAGGACCGACAAAGAAAACAGCCAAGGTAGCTGCAAAGGACTGAAAAAGAGGGTAAAGAGATTCTGATAGAGAGGCGGACATCACCCGATCTCCCAAGTGATTGTCACCGTATCTTCAACCGAGATGTCCTCTGGATCGAAATCAACTTGCCAAGATGTTTCGCCGACTTGTTCCTCTGAAGCCATAAGATGCTGTTCCGCTGAGGAGACACGGATTTCTGAGTAACCGTATTCGATGTGTTCTATTACGCCCAGTTTGACCTCCGCTGCGGCGGCGATGGTATTGGCGCGTTTTTTGGCATTGGCGACAGCTTCAGCTAGAACCATCTGCTTAATGTCTTCCGGGTTCGAGACAGTAAAGGCCAGTTTGATTTCCGGGATTGCCTTGCTACTGACGAGGGCTGATAAGAATTTGCCAACCAGCGTTTTTTCGAGTGGCAAAAGGATATGCAACGCATGGGTTGCCAGAAATCCGATATGTTTAGTGCGCCCATTTGAATATTCTTCCTGATCCCTCACGCCAAATGCTGAAGTCTTCAACAAGTCTCTGCCGATTCCGACCTCTCCCGCTACTAGCCGGACTGCTTCGACTCTCCGATTAGCCCCTTCGATTGCCGCTGAAAAGTCAACCTGACTCTCCTCAATGGTAAGGTAAATACTGATTCGGTCTGGAGTTTGGGCAATAGAACCCCGTCCTTGAACACGGATATTTTTTGTTTTCATAAAAATTTCGTTGGTTGCGACATGGACTTGGCGACGGCGGCATCCAGTTTCGATCACTGACGGCAAAGAAGATCTTGCCCGTTTCCTTGATCCGCTTGAGGACTTCGCGGTTGGCCCCTCCCCTGATGGCTTGGGTGGCCAGCAGTCCGGCGCGTTTGACTTTACCTCCGACGACAAGGGCTCGTGCCTTCTCAAACCAGTAGCAGCAGAGATCAGCCTCCGCCGGGACATTTTCCCGATAGACCGCGTGCAGCGCTGAAACATAATCGTAACCGAGTTCGCGGCGGAGCATTTTGCCACCCAAAAACGGAGGATTGCCGACGATGATGACTTCGGCATCGGCTCGGAACTCGGGCCATGCAGCCTCCCTCGGATGGACTGGGTCGCTGAGATCGAGCAGGGCGTCCATGAGGTGGAAGTTGTCGAGCTTCTTGAGGATCGGGGTTGCGGTGATCGGGTAGCCGTTGCCGCGATGCCACTGGAGGAATCCGATCCAGAGGGTCATCTGCGCCAACTCGTAGGCATAGGGATTGATCTCGATGCCGTGGAACTGCCAGGGGCCGATAGAGGGAAAGAAGGAGGTCTCCACTCCATCGGCACCCGCGAAGAGGATGACCTCCTTTTCCAGATCCTTAAGGCTCTGGAGGGAGATGTAGAGGAAGTTGCCCGAGCCGCAGGCGGGGTCGAGGACATGGATGCGGGCGAGACGGACGAGAAAGGCGTGCTTGAGGATGGAGGCTTCGCCGAGGGCCTTGCGGAGGGCGGGGCCGGACAGAATCTGCCGAGGGGTGCCGGGCTTCGGATTCTTTTTCCCGGTTTGCAGGAGATTGGCAATCGTGGCGCGGAGGGCATCCCATTCCCGGCGGAGTGGGGAGAGCAGCACAGGCTCAATGAGATCTTCAATGTCGCGGCGTCCGGTGTATTCCGCGCCAAGGGCGGCGCGGGTGGAGGGATCAAGTCCTCGCTGAAAGAGTGTGCCGAAGATCGAGGGATCGACCGCTCCCCAGTCGAGCCGGGCAGCCTCATGAATGGCGGCGATCTCCGCGCTCTCCAGCTCCAGCACGACGGGATCGGTACAAGAGGCCGCCGTTGAAATACGGGATGGTCTTGTACTGGAACTCCCCTCCGGTTGCCATCGTGCGGAAGAGTTCCGCCGTGTATCGAGCGAAGCGCTCGGGATCATGCTGCGTCTTCTCCAGCAGGTCGGCAAAGATCCCGTCCGGCAGGAGTCCGACATCCTTGGCGAAGAGGCAGAAGACGATACGGTCGAGGAACCTCGCGGCGGCTTCGGGATCGTCATGTCGTGCGCGGAGGCTGCCAGCCAGTCCTGCCAGGGCGGCGGCGGCTTCTTGGGTGATGGCTTCCGAGGTGCGGCCGGGAAGGAGCTTTTCCGGATGGTGGAAGAGGGAGCGGAGGATTCTCCAGGGAGGCTCGGTATCGCAGGAGTTGGTCGTAGGCTTTCGCGAGATTTGCATGGCGACCCTTGTATTCAAAGGCGAAGACCCCTCGCTTCCAGACATCCGCCCATCCGTCTCCCCTACCCTGCTTCTCCGCTCCCCGCTCAAAGCAGAAAAAATCACCGCAGGGGGCACTCTCCGCAGGCTTCGGATGCCCGGCCAGTTCGCACAGGTCGAGGAAATGCTGCTGGTAGGAGGAGCGCTCCGAAAGCGAAACTCGTGACCACTTTTTGATGAATTCTGCCGGAGAAACCAGTCTCCCAGCAGGCTTCCCCGACCCCGCAACGCCCACCGCTCTTTCCCGGTGCCCCGTTGCGGCAGACCTTGTCGCCGGAGGAAAGGTCATTACAATATCTCCCGAAGGAGCTCCCGGCGGTGCTGCGCTATTTTTTCATTCATAAGGGGGCTCCCGGAAACTCTGATTGAAGCAATAAATTGATAGGGAGAGCATTGCAAACTTGATAGAGGAGAAGTTTTTTGACAAAACAGGGTATGAGCCGCTTTAATGATCAAGGAGA
>Ga0302320_10013339_pt1 | contig 17187 bp, 16 predicted proteins | sample Bog_T0_3_FD_202130 | JGI IMG/M metagenome (GOLD analysis project Ga0302320, IMG submission 202130) | Peat permafrost microbial communities from Stordalen Mire near Abisko, Sweden - Bog_T0_3 | ecosystem: Environmental > Terrestrial > Soil > Wetlands > Peat | place: Sweden: Abisko, Stordalen Mire... | reverse complement strand
TTTTACGATAAAATCCTTATAATATTTCAAATTTCTTAAAAGAAACAAAACAGGAATGTTTAAATAAAAATCTGCTTAAAATTAGAGAAAAAAACACAAATTTTTTTTCAAATTATGTAATATGGAAGATAATTCCATCTCCTTTTTAAATAAAAAAAATTTCTTGAGTGCTAAATCATGAAATATTTTCAAATCATATTAAAAAATCAAAAATATAAAAAAGTATTAAAAAATATATTAAAAAAATTCAAATTCGATTCTGAGCTCTATTTCAAATCCTATCCCAAAATGATGAAAGAATAGTAGGCACTTCCCATAAAAACAATACAATAAAGTGAATTTTTTTCCATAGTGACTATCTTTTCAAACTGGTGATAATTGGTAATTCTGGAGTTGGCAAATCTTCCCTTTTATTGCGTTTTGCTGTATTATTTCTCACCCTGCCACTAAAATTTTTCTAATTTTTTTAACAAAAAGGATGACTCTTTCAACGAAAGTTACTTGACAACAATTGGAGTGGATTTCGTAACTAAATTTATTAATTTTTTACTTAACCTCTTCTCAGAGATTCAGAACTATGCCGATTAATGGGAAAAATGTCAAATTGCAAATAGTACTATCAATACAAAAAATAATAAAATTCAAATGATTTTAATTAAATAGTGGGACACCGCAGGTCAAGAAAGATTCCGAACAATTACCAATGCATATTATAAGGGAGCAGATGGGATTGTTTTGGTTTATGATACTTCAAATCAAGTAATAAAATGTTTTTCGATGAATGATTAAAACGATTTAAATTCTGAAAGTCATCCTTTGAAGACATTGACAGGTTCTGGATTAACGAGGTAGAGAGTTATGCTGAAAAGAATGTGGAACTGCTTTTAATTGGAAACAAGTGTGACTTAAAGGAACAGAAAAACGTAAACCAGGATATAGTACAGGTAAAAATTTAAATTAAAAAAAAAAACTTAATTTTTTTAATTTATTGGAAATTTTTTTTTTTCTCTTCCATAAAAGGAATACATCACCAAAAAAAACATGCTTTTCTTTGAAGCCAGTGCCAAAACTGCTGAAAGTGTCAATGTAGCATTTGTCACTCTTGCCAAAAAGCTGATGACCAAAAGGTTCTTATTTAGAAAATTTTTTTAAAAAATTATTTTTTTGTAAAATATATGGGTATTTTTTCGTAATTATATAAAAAAAATACAGGGATTGTTTGTCAGCAAAGCAAAATCTGCCAAATAAAAGAAAGCAAGAAGGAAGCCTCTCCACAAGTGCCAATTCATCTACTTTGAATCAAAATAACAAAAGATTGAATAGTGCCGGTACAACAAAAGGGTCTTCAGGAGGTTGTTGCTAAAAACCAAAATTTAAAATTAAAAAAGTCATATATGAAGCATATAAATTTTTCTGCAAAATCCAAAAAAATCGTTAAAGCATCTTCTCTTTAATTACAAGGTTAAAGCTTTCATTTTTATAAAAATTCATGAAACGTTTTTTACAAAAAAAAAAAAAATCATTTGATTTTTAGACAAATTTTAACAAAAAGAACTACTATTTTCTTCAAATTTTAACCATGTCCTCATCATCATCAGACCTCATGGGATTTTACAAAATTCTGCTGCCCCTCCCAGATTCCGCACTCTCCATACAATATCTTCCTCTCTATTTCACCGAAAACACACGTTTCCCAAAATATCAATTCAAATATTATAAAATGAAGGGTTATCACATTCCAGATGAGTTCCTCTGTCCTGCGATCATCGAATCTCTAACTCCTAATGCCATTTTATTAGAAACCACTCAAGAGAAAGACTTCTTTCCTATCTTTCGACTTATGAGTTCCAGTGAATTCGACGAATGTTTCGAGTTTTTCTCCAAAAACTCCTCTCTGAACAATTTTTATTATACCTTGGGCTCAATTTATGAGAAAAGACTCGATTATGTCAAATCAAAGGACTTTTTCCAACATGGATGTGATCATGGTGAGAGTTTTTCCATTTTAAAAATGATAAAAATCGTTTCGGAGCCTCTTCTCGCTGAAAAATATCAAATGAAGCAAGATTTAACAAAAACCTTGAAGCTGACGCTTGAAAATTTCCTCTTGAATGGATTTTTTGATTGTTTTACTCCGAATTTAGAATCCTTCCATGGCCTATATCTTTTTTATCTCTATTTGGATTGTTTCCCTGAACTGAATTCCATAGCCCAAAAGCAATCGCTAACAAATCCTCTATTGAAGTTGCTTTTAACTCTTGAATGGAAAAACCCAGAGGTTTATTTACTTATGCAGGAAATTGAAAAGAAATTCCCTGAAAATTTCTTTCTATTGGGAGATCTTTATCATCCCAAAATGCTTGGAGTCAATATAGAGACAGAATTCAATAAAATGCAGGAAAAATATACCAAGACACTTAGAACCAATAATCAAGGCTGGTTGAAAGTCGCTTGTTTGAATGAAGGATTCCTAAATCATGAGCTGAAAAGACTCACCAAAAGCAAGGCCCCCAACCAAATTTTAGAAGAATCTATTCGGAAAATCAACAAAAACATCGATACTGCTTATAAAAGGCTTGAAAGCTTCCCTGAATTCGCATGTAGCTTTGAACTTTTGCATTATCAGGCTTCGAACTCGAATAAAAAGGCCTTGGAATTCTCCCATTTGGAAAATTATAGGAAACTATCAAAATTTGGTGATGAAACAATCCTTAGAGTCTTCTTCAAAGTATTGAAATTTCATTATAAAAAGCTTGAAAATTCTGGTTCTAAACAAGAAATCGCACAGGAACTCTTTCTGATTGCCTCAAAAATAGCACATATTGACCATGAGTTCAGAGAAGCTCCTTTAGCCTTTTGTTTTGAAAAAGGACTTGGTTCTCAGAAGAATTTCCCAGCGGCTTTTAATTTATATCGAGATTTATTGAAAAAGATTATAATGTCTGGCTTTGAAATTCATTTCTTTTGTTATCGTTTCGCTTCTTTATTGAAAGGCTCAACAATTTCCGGTTTTGAAGATGCGGCTGTTTTCTTCTTTCAAGTGGCTTATTGGAGTCTGATGTCCTCTATAAATGAAGATGATTATAATGGTTTTTATGAATTAGGCAAATTCTATTTGAAAGGAAGAGGAATAGAAGCAAATGAAGCTTATGCTTTGAAGATATATGAAAACCTATTGAGAAATGTAAAGGAAAAAAAGAGGGATTCTCTAAATGATCAGATTCTTATTCAATCGCTGAATAGAAAAATAAGCAAAATCAAGAAAACTGGGCCTTCAGTGATAAAAAATAACAATGATACTGAAAACCTTAAAGATTTCATCAATAATGAAAGAAAAAACTCGAATAAAACGATAAAAAACTGGCCAATTTACAAAACCTTGTCTTCTGGAAGTTCTGTTTCGACTGAAATAATGAATGCTTTGAATAATTTAAACGAAAAATTCAAGAGTTTGAATCCAAATATAGAAGAACTTCAAAGCAAAATCTACCTGCCTTATGCAAAACCTTCGCTTTCGATCATTGGGCATCTAAAACCCAAAGAAATGAGGAAAGATTCTTCTGAAGTTCCCAAATGGAAAGCTTCAATGAAAAATTCGATAAAAATGAAAAGAGAAGAATTGATCTCACATGTGAAAGAAACTTTGGGGAAATATCTCCATTTCTTCGAATTAAAGGAAATGACTCTAAATTTCACTGAACCCAAACATATCGGAAATCATGCTTTATATCCAGCCCTTCTTAAACATAATAATCAAGTGTTTTCAATGAAAATAGTTGAATTAGGAGATTCACAGGAAATTATCATGATTTTATTAGAGAAATTGGAAGTCTATTGCAAGATAAATTCCCCTTATTTTTTGAATATCATTGCTTTCACAGTGGATTCGACCTCAGAAAAAGCCAATATATATCTATTTTATGAGACATTCACAGAAAAACTCAACGATTTCCTCGAACAAAATGAAACCAACCCTCAAATCTCTCAGAAATGTTTTTATTGGATAATCTTTATTGTCCAAACCTTCCAAAACTCAGGCTTTCTTTTATCCTATCTCACTGAGAACAATTTTGTTATCGCGAAAACATTGATCCCAAAATTCGCTGATTTCGATTTCGAGATCCTTACCAAAACACCCAAACAAACCATAGCGATTGATCCTGCGAAATCAATGAATATTCTTCAATTTGCCCAATATGCAATACCTCCAGAATTGCTTTATGGCTTTATGAAGAGTAATAAAAGTACTTTATCTATAGGTAGTGTGATCTGGAGTCTTGGAACTATAGGATTTTGGATATTTGGTAGAAGGAGGTTATTTGAAGGTGTTGAAGTGAAGACCTATGAAGATTTTAAGACTTTTTATAATCAGTAAAAGATTTTCGCTCGAATTGAGAGTTTTATTATTGAAGAATGGTGTAAGACCCTATTGAAGATGCTATTGAATATGAATCAACAGGAAAGAACCAATTTGAATTTACAGCAGGTTTTGAGCACGAATGCAAATGGCATTGTTGAATTCCCTAATGAAAGTTATTTGACTTTAAATGGATTTTTGTATGCGAATTTCATGGAGATTGATACGAAAGATCAAGAGATTTTCCTTGGAAATAAAGAATATTTTAGAGGGGAATGTCTAGGAAGCTTGCCCAATGGAAAATGCCAATTCAACTCTAGTAAATAGATCTTTAAATATATTTTTATTAATTTTTTATTAATTTTTTATTAATTTTTTATTATTAATTTTTTATTATTTTTTTGTTTGTTTTTTGGAGCACAATTATAAAAATGACAATTTTTAAAAGAAAATTAATTATGATGATTTTTGAATAATTTTAGATAATTTGAGCATGAAAGGTGAATTTTCTAAAGGAAAATTTATGGGAAATGGTGAGATTTTCAATTCCTTGACTTCAAGTATCCTCGAAGTGAATACTCAACTGGGTTCTGGTTCTTTCAAAAGTAAATTGGTCAAACTTTCCTTAATCGATGATTTCGAGATTCCCATAACAATCAGCCCAGTAGGCCTTAATCTTGATGAGAAATTATTTGAAAAATTCACGTCAGGCTTCATCTCGAATGAAGAAGCCTCTTGGACCTCTAATATTGATTTGGAAGAGCAGATGAAATGGGAAATAATTACAAAATATCTCATATCCTATAAGAATTTCAACAAAAATCCTCAAAACAAGCTTTTTTGCATTGATAATTTGATGGTTCATTGGAATAATTCCCCAGACGATTCTATATCCGAGTTTATCTTGATAAAAAGCCATTATATTTCTCCTTTTTTTATAGTATATGATGAAAAAATCTCCCCTAAAAACATTTTCTATTGTTCTTTATTTTCCTTTGGACTTTTCCAATTAGCCACAAAGCCTAATTTCCGCAACCCTATAGTTTCATTATTTCAAAATATCAACGGAATCAAATTAAGTTACCCTGGAATCAAGGAAATGGGTATTTTTTCAGATTTCGATCTACAAAAAGGAGTGAAAATCAAGGATTTCCAAATCGGTGAATCCTTTGATATCAGTAAAAAAGTGGTTTTTTCTAGAATTAATGATGCCAAGGAAAAGGAGAAATTCGAAGGGTTAAGGAAAAATCTAATCAAATGGTATTATGGTATTGAAATCTATTCAAATCTCAATAAATATGAAGGAGGCTTCGAAAATGGGAAACTTTCTGGAAAAGGAGTACTTACAGATTCTGAAGGCAAAATCTTATTTAAAGGCTATTTCTCGAATGGATTACCAACCTGGGGTCTTTTTTATAAGGAAAAAAACAAGAAATATGAAGGTATCTTCAAACAAATTGATGGTTTCCATAGCGAATTTCAAGTTAAATCAATTGAGAACCTATTGGAGAATTTCGAAGTGCATGGCACTTATTTAAGTCCTGAAGAAAAGATCATTGCGACCTTTGGTGCTTTCAATTTAAAGGAGCCGATATTGGATTTAACAGGAAATTTCCATCTTGTTTATGATAGTTTAAACGAATATGAAGGGTTTTTAGAACAAGGAGTTAAAAGAGGCGTGGGTTCTTATATTATCAAGAAAGATGGTAATGTGCATATTTCTATCAAAGGTTATTGGGAAGCAAATAAAGTGAAAGCAGTGATTCGTTGGGATTCACAAAATTCATTTGAAAAATCAGTTGGCAATTTCTCTTTTAATGATAATGGCAATTATATAATGGGAGATTTCGGATTATTATATTTTAAAAATGGGAATAAATATGAGGGACTTTTATCCAATAATAAGTTACAAGGTTGTGGAGAATTCCAACAGAATGCAAATGGTTTGAGAAAAAGCTATAAGGGTCAATTTAGCAATAGTTTACGGAATGGATATGGGGTTTTGGAAGATGTCAATTTGGATAATGCTGAAAATGCGCTTTATAAAGGTTTTTTCCTCAAAAATAAGAAATCTGGATTTGGAACGTTAAGGATCAATGACTTTTTACTATTGGAGGGAATTTTTTTCGATAATTCGATAAAATTCGGATGTTTATTTTTGAAAACTCATAAGATTTTTGATAGAATTTGTGCGAATTTAATGAAAACTCAAGGAAGTAACACTGAATTCATGCCTGTTGGTTTCGGAATGGTGTTTTTTAAAGATGGCAGGATATTAGAATGTCAAGTTTCACAGATAATAACGGATTTTATGAACGAAATCATTGGAAGATTAATATTCAATGATAAGAAAAAGGTTTATCAAGGAACTCTAAAAGGATTGAAGCCAAATGGTATGGGTGAAATGTATCGAAATGGGAAATTAATCTATTCAGGAGAATTTTCAGAAGGGAAATTTCATGGATTTGGAAAATTGAATGTTGGGAGAAATAAGGAATTGGTTGGGGAATTTAGAAAAGGGATGAAGGAAGGATTTGGCTTGGAATATGATTATACGCAGAATAAATGTGTCTTTAAGGGATATTGGGAACATGGTATGAAAGTGAAAGGGGGAATTTTGAAAAATGAAGGGAAGGAGAATAATGATGAAAAGAAATTTGTGAGGATTAAGAATAATGGAATCAATCAAGTGCTTCTTGATTTATGAAAAAAAAGACAAAGATATTAAAAGATAAAAAATTGGTGGATTTTATAGTTAGAAATTCATGATTTTTTTCATAAAAATTAGATAATTTTTAATAAAAATAAAATTTTGATGCGTTTTTTTGAATTTTCTTTGAAATTTTTCAAATGTTTTTTTAAATATTTTTTCAAATTTTCTTTGAAATTTTCAAATATCGCTCAAATAAAATTAAATAATTAAAAAAAAACATATCCTTTCTTTATATATGCTTAAAAGTTCCCAAACTACAATAAACGAGCTGCTTTCCGTTTCAGTTCAGCTCGTTTCGGAAAGTATTAAAATCATCTACGATGTGAAAAATTCCAAGGATTTGCAACAATCCTGGAAAGGTAAAAATGACCCTCTAACGATTGCGGACATCAAATCGCAAACTCTGATCATAAAAGGTCTGACTCATCATTTCCCTCAAATCAAGATAGTTGCTGAAGAAGATGAGGTTTTTCCAGGTCCTTTGCATGTGGATTTCAGTCAACAACAGAAGAAATTATTCACCAATGAGCTTTTTCCTGAGGATTTGCAAATCAATGTAGAAGAGTTGACTGCTTTTATTGATCCTTTGGATGGAACCTTGAGTTATGTTAATGGAGATCTCAATTATGTCACTGTGTTATTGGGTTTCGCTTTGAACAAGAGACCTATAATAGGAGTTATTGGCCAAATATGGAGTTTAGATAATGAAGGAAAAATAGTTTATGATCCCAAGATTTATTTTGGATATAATTTATTAAGAAAAGTCTTTGTTCTCAAAACAGAAGAACTTAAAAATTCAGTGATTTCTCCAGAGGAAATCCCGAAACCACTCGCAAAGGATTTTTCTAAAGATTTTGTTGTGATTTATTCAAAAAATAAAACGAATGAGATCTTGGAAAACAACATCGCCATTCTCAATCCAACAAGAACAATTAAAGCTGGAGCCACAGGATATAAATTGATGGCAGTAGTCAAAGGAATTGCTGATTGTTATTTCTATGAAATAGAAGATAATGGCACCAAAAGATGGGATACTTGCGCAGGTGAAGCTTTGGTGAGCTGTTTTGAAGGAGTTATGACAGGAAAGGATGGAGTCTTTTATGATTATGTTTATGGAATGGATCCTAGGAATTTAAAGGGAGTTCTGACAGTAATAGATAAGAAAAAACATGAGGAATTAATTAAGATCACTGAAAAGATGCCTTATGATATAAATATGAAACTTTAGAAAAAAGAAAAAATAATGAATTTCTAAAAAGTTGTTTTCTTTATTTTTTAAGAATAATTTAATTTATATATATTTAATTTATTGTTTATTAGAAATTAAAAAATTTCAAATTTACAGAACAAAATTTAGGAAATTTACATTTTTTACAAAATAAATTCTGAAAAATGTGTTTGTTGTAAAATGAAATTAATTTTAAAAAATTAATTCAACTCGAAAATTTTTTTAATTAAAAATCTTTCCAGTTTTTCTTGATGCCTTTTCAAACCCAAAAAGATGTGATTGAAGTTTGATCTCTTCATTTTATAAAAGTTTACAAATTCATTTAAAGCAATCCTATAATAAATTAATATTTTCATACCAACATCAAAAATTTTACATATAATATGAATAAAAAGCATTGAGGTTTTCATTTACCACTTCATTCAAGCAACAACAATACATGCAAAACTCCTTTAAGGAATTTTTAATGATACCTATGATTAAAGTTAAGTACAAAAAAGTATAAAAAAAACACACCCACTATAAAGTGTGGTTCCCTTGAAATTTTATAATATAATTTTGTCAATCTCTCAACAAAAGTAAAAAACTTGATGCAAGAACTTTTAGCTACATCTTTCAAAATCTCCTTATTTCTATCTTCTGAATTGACTTTTCGATTAAAATAAAAGTCAATATGATTCAATAAAAGACTGTTGATAAAAATGTCAATGATTTTTAATTATGATTATTTGACCTTTTCAACTTATTTTTCAGGTTCAAGTACATTTGTTTTTTTAGAATGTTTGCATTAATTCCATAAATCAACCCTTAATAAAAATTTCTAATTTTTGAACAAAAATATAAAATTTGTTACTTTCGTAGTCCCATTTAATTAAAGGACTAATTTCCAAGGTGTTCATATCAATGATTTTTCCAATCCAAATGCAAAGATCTTGCAAAAATAAAATAACATAAAAAAATAACTAATTTATCAATTCACTATTTTCGAAAGACTGAGAATTTTTAAAATGTTTTTTTCCATTATAAACATAACTAAAATTTGTTGTGATTTTGCTTTCATTAAAACAAAAGTCATTTGTTTGAGCGCATTCCATCAATTTTTCCAAAAACATTGAAGCTACCTTTTTTTCCGTTGTTATTAGAAGATAATCATCAATCAGCCTCATGGCAAGATTTAAAGAGCCTGGAAATTCAATTTTTGCAAAATCTAACGCATTTTTCTCAATCAGAGTAAAATAAAATGAGCACAACACACTGGATATGTTTAATCCTTGAGGTATTCCTTTTTTTTGTGAAAAAAATTGATTCTTTCCATACTTTGGAAAATAATTTATCAAAATTTTTTATAAAAATAAACTTGTATTATATTGTATTTCAGCACAATATTTAATTTTTCAAGAATTTCCTCTTTTGTAATGGCTCTGTGCTTGGCAAAATCAATTAAAATAAATGGCCTATTGGTGTGAACGTTTTTTTCATTGAAATATTTTGAAAAATTATGAATGTTTTTATAATCAACAGCATTGATTCTATCTTTGAGAGTAAAAAATCTATTAAAATTGTTTCCGTTATTATTCGTTAAAGGAAATCCTTTTTTGTTTCTGTAACAAATGAGATATTTGTTGATGAGATAATTATCTTCCTTTTATATTATATTAATAAGTAATTATAAATCATTTAAAATATTACTAAAAGATCAGAAGTCTCAAATTGAACCAATAGTTTGTTCTTATCAATGGAATCATAGCATTTTTTAATATCCATAGTTAAAAAGTATAATTTAGGCTTATCGGCTGACCTCCATTCTTTAACAAAATTCTCATATCTTAAAGCTATTTGATCATTGTCAAAGACAGAAAAACCTATTTTTTCATAAAGTTCTTCCTTTAAGTTTCGCAAGACAATGTGTGTGTCTATCAAAATCTTATTAAGAGAAAGTTTCTTAATGCTTCCTTCAGAGATCGAACTTCCTCCTGATTTTCTGAAAAAGGTCATTAATGGCCGAAATGTGTTTTTTTTTGGCAAAATCCTCAATTTTGCAATAGGAATATTGTAGATCTTGACAATTTCTTGAACTTCAGTTTGAGTCATCTTTGTCATGTTTTCTTTTTCAAACTTGAAGAGAGAAAGTTTTGAAATCAAACACCATATTTGTTTCCTTTTTTTTAATTTAAGATAATTAAAAGATATCATATGTTATTTGTTAATCAACCTAAAATAAAAGATTTTGCTTCCTTCATTATGTTTTTCAGTCACATAAAAGTTAGATCTTATTAAAGGGACAATGATGTCTTGAAAAATCCATCGAATAATTTCGATTAATATCTTTTTGTTCCTCTCATATTTAAAATGCTTGTATTTGTTATTATCCATCTCTTCTTTCAACCATGGAATTTTCAAAGGCTTTTGTTTTTATTCCCCCAAAAAATAAAAAAATTCAACATATAAATCATTTCTCATTATGTAAAACATTCATGCTAGATATCATTTCATTCAAAGTGAAAACCTCAAATCTCTTCAATCCGACAAATTCTTTTAGTTCTTTTAATAAATTAAATAATTTACAATAGAACTATTGAAATAATTAGAAACTTGATATTAATTCTTTGAAATTATCTTTGCCAATAATTTTTGAATCAAAACTTACCAAAAGAACTGCTTTTAAAAATTTAAATACATTATCATAAGAGGTATCCAATCCATAGAGACCAATGAAAATATTATCTATTTCTATTTTTTTTCTCATGGTGATTTGAAAATAATGAAAAAAACCTTTGTCATTTTCTCCAGATTTTTTATTGCTTAAAATAAATTGAGTTTTTTCTGTCAAAGATTTAAACTTAAATTTGCAAAAACAGCAATGTATCCCTATCATTTTATCGTAATTAATTTTTTTTAGCTTTTCTGCGGTCTTTTCTATGAAATTTTGGCAAATAAACATTTTGTTTCTACTCAAAGATTTGCGTTCAACAATTATTTCTGAGATTTTTTTAATATAAGCCCAATTATCATTTTGTATAATAGGATAGTTTTGAAAAAAGCCTGCATGTCTGTTCATGTTTGAACAAAAAAAAATCAAATTTCTGTTTATAAAATTCCTTTTATCCATAATATTTTCAGATGTTTTCAAATCATTTTTTGGATAATATTTTTTCAAATTTTTATCCCTATTGTTGTGCTTATGAGAAGCGTTGTTATTATTAATACTGGTGGCCTTTGCTAAATTTTTAGTGTTATTTGAAAAAAACCAAAATTTTCTTCCTTGATTTCCTGTGAACAAATCCGCCAAATTAGGTCCAGCCAATTGTATAAAACCTGAATTGATCTTTTTGAAGATCTTTTAAATACCCATTATAACAAAAACAAAAATGAATTTTACATAAAAATTGGATAATATCATTATAATGACATTCTCTCCGAAAATTTCCAATATTTTTTCAAAATGGGGAGATAGCATCAAGTTCTTGTTAATAAGATTTAATTTGGTTGAGGAAAAATGGGTTCCTCTTAATTCGTAACCAAATGTTTGAACATAATTTTTTTTATTTTGCGTCAATAAATCCACTATGTTTTCTTGGACTAGATCGCAATAATGTCGATATTGAATATTATAATTTCCTTTCAAATTTGTATTATCAAGGTTATAATCCTTCCCTGAACAAATTATGATGTCCTCCAAAAAGTTCCTTTTTTGTTCAAATCTAAAAATTTAATAATTCCATTAATATACAAAAAGTCAGTCGAGATTATTTCAAAGTTAAAGTCAGTTCTGAATCTCCTTAGAAAAGAAGCGAGGGTAAAAATGTTTGAAAATTCTGAACAATTTGTCAAAATTTCGAGAAAACTTTCATTTTTTTTCAAAAAATCCAAATTCATCCAAAATGAAAAAAAAGACTTTATTTAAATTAAAATGATAGTCTCAAATTTTAAAACCCGCGTTTATAAAGCCAATTAATTATTTTCATTTCATTTTTTGAATTAAATTTCCTATTAACAAAATGTGGTGATTTTGAAAATAAAATGTTTTTTTCAAATAAATAGAAACAATAAGTTAGAGTTTTTTTTTCTTTTTTTTATGAGAAGTCTGCATTTTATATATAAATAATACAAAATTATTGGAGTTTTAAAACAAGTATTCATTTAACTTTTGGCGTTAAATTACAATTCACTCAAAATTTCATAGAAAGTTTTAAACATAATATTAGTGTTTAATCGTGTTCGCCTCTATCAGTTCCAAGGAAATTGAATAGGCTTACATCAAAGCCCATAAGTTCTTCTTTTAAAGATTGCCGTGGATGGACATTTAATTCAAGTTTTGGAAGATCTCCTCCATCTTCAGAATTATGACTAGACACTTTATCATTTTCTGGTTTCTCCTCTGAAATTTTTTGCATATTTAACATTTCCAAATTTCTATTTCTTGAACAAGGCTCATCAAAGTCCACAACATAGATTTTTTCAATCTTTTCATCCTGAAGATCTTCATTGTGAAACCCAAAAAAAGTTATTTCATGAGATTTTGTGGTTTTTTCTTCAATATATGTGCATGGCTCCACTTGCATTGACAAGCATCTTTGATGGGGTTTTAAAGTCAAAAGAGATGGTATATCTTTTAAGGAGTTTTTTCTAGTTCTATCTTTATCTTTATCATCAAAGATGTCTTTGAATTCGTCATCCTCACCATTATCATGACAAATAACATGAACTTTTTTCACAATATTCAGTATTTTTTTTCTAAATCTTGGAGAACATTTCCCCAATTTTGGTGAAATGGGAGAGCCCAAATCCGTGATCTCCTTCATATATTTCTTCATCAAATTAACAAAATTTATTTTTGAAAATTTATCAAGTTTTTTTATATATTTATATATCTAAAGACGGATTTTGTATTTATAATATATATTTTTGGGTTAATTTGCTAAAAATTCAATGGGTAAATCTAAAAGAAATAAAGTGATATCTTTGACAAAAACAACCAAAAAGACCAAAACGTTCAAAGAAGAGCTCATAACAAAAATTAGGGAACATATTGACAAATATGAAAACCTTTTCGTGTTCTCACATAACAACATGAGAACCAATCCTTTTCGAGATATCCAGCAAACTTTCAATGATTCCAAATTCTTCTTAGGAAAAAATAAAGTGATGCAGTTGGCTTTAGGGAAATCAGAGGAAGATGAATATAAAAAGAATGCCCATTTAATATCAGAAGTAATTTCTTCCCCAAAAATTCAGGAAAATTAAACTATTTAATTTAGTGTTTGAAGGGAGATTGTGGGATTTTCCTCACTAATAGAAAACCTAAAGAAATCCAGAAGTTTGTTTTTAATCCAGGTTTTATTAAACTTATTTCCTTATGCTAGATATTTTGATGAATTTTCAACACAAGAGTATGCGAAAGTAGGGACATTGGCAAATCAGACCATAATTTTAGAAAAAGGAAGCAATATTTTTCTCAAATTTTCTCATTCATTGGAACCATATTTAAGAAAATTGGGCTTAAACACAAGTCTCGTAAACGCGGAAATTCATTTAAATGAAAATTTTGTTCTTGCTGAAAAAGATAAAGAGTTGAATGCTGAACAATGCAAAATATTGGTAACATTATTTTTTTTTTTTATGAAGAAGTCATTTATGTGTTTTAGAAACTTTTGGAACTTAAATTGGCTGAGTTTAAAATTGACTTGTTGGGATTTTGGAACAAAAAGGGCGCTTTTAAAAAATTGATAAAATAAAAAACAGATTTCTTTATTTATTTTTGATCCAAATTAAAATTAATCATGGTCATTTATTTAAACTCGGCCTATATTTTTTTACAAATGAATGTGGAGTGTTACTGTTGCCGGTTGTAATTGTGCCATTTTTTTCATTACCAGACAATGTATTTGACTTCAGGCTTAAAAAATTTTAAAAAAAATAAAATAAACATAGAAATAATTAAAAAACCTTGATGAATTCTCATTGATGTTTTCCGATTTAACATTTGTCTTCTCATAAAGCTGTTCGTTTTCATTTTCTTCTCCTTCATCTTCACCTTTCTTAATGTTATTATTATCATATTTTTTTTTTGTATTATCAGTATCGATCTTGTTTTTTTTGAGGAGTTTTTCCAAAACTTTGCTGTGGGAAAAGTAAATTTTATTAATAAAGTTCAATGATACTCTTTCAAGATTTTGGTATTATCAATTGTAGCTTCAGAATATTTTGAAAAATCCAAATTGGCATAGACTTTTTGGTTATCACCTAAAAAAAAGCATTATTATTGTTAAAGCTATTTATAACTTTGTTTAGAAGGAAAATATTCTTTTGAAATTTTTTTCAGCAGATCAATGTAGGAAAAATTTCCCACCTTTTAAAGGTTGAAAATATATTTAAAATAAAATCATATACCATAGTGACTCCGATAGAATCAATATTATCCAACCCTTTTGAAACAAAAATTGGCTTCATGTGATCTTTTTGGAGAACATTTGGTGAGATATCACTGAAAAGATATCCACTAAGCAAGGTTTTTATCTTAATTTTATTTTTAAACTCTACAACCAAAAAAATATATACTTGAGATGAAAGTTTGGGATTAACAACTGATACATAATAGAGTGACAAGGAATTTGTATGACAGTAGTATCTTAAAATTCGACTCATCCATTTGCGGCTCTCTCTATTTAATTTAATTATGAATTTATATAAAATTGTAAACATTTCATGGGTTTCAAATATGTCATATTTGGTTCCTAATACGATGATGTTTGTTAACATAAGCATCATTTTTGACCTAAGACAAAACATTTCATTCAATTTTCCCGTAATTTTACTTTTCTGGAAAATTTTCAAATTCAGTGATTTTATTTTGCTTCCATTTGTTTAATTCATTTGGGTTGTCAGCATATATTTCTGAAAGCGCTTTTTCAAACTTTAATATTCATAAAAAAAAACAACGAAATATTCTTAATTTCTCACATGATCTTTGACATTTTCGACCCAAAATATTAGTGAGTCCAATGCTGAAGCTGGATTTGACAAATCTAAAGTGATTACAAACGTTGCATTATTGATTGTGTTTATTGTCAAAGGGACAGATGTCAAATCTTTGCTGAATTTTCCCCCAGCCATTTCATAAAAATGAATGATTTCTCTTCTATTTTCATTATTTCTTCTTGCATATGAATACTCAAGTGCAGATGTTGGTTTGGGGGGTTCATCTTTTAAGGTTCCTTTCAATAATGATATTAGAGAAGATTTTCCTGAATTCGGTTCTCCAAGAAAAATGACAGTTCGCTCGAATGGTTTAACTGAGGAATTAATTAAATAAATTATTTCAATCTGTTCTCACATTCTTTGGATTTTGTTTCTAATTCTTGAGCTATTTGCCAAAGATCAACCACATTTGGGGGTTTTTGAATTTCATTCATTTTTTAATTATTTTTTCAAATAATATAAATAGTTTAAAAAGAGATTTTAAAACTTGAAAATGAGCTTCTGAGGGTGATAAAAAAAAAAAAAATTTCATGGAATTTCCGCATAAAATAATTAAAATATTAAATTTGGCTTTTATTCAAATCAGAAATGTTTTCTTCTTTTTTTACTTCTTCGCACTCTTTCTTTTTTCCTTTCCTTTTGAATTCATTTTTTCTTGAAACAACAACAAAAGTGTCTAATCCTCCTTTATTTATCATGAAAAAATCTTCCCTTTTCCATCCGTTTTTCTTTTTGAAATTAGTGAAAATCAGATTTTTTTCTGTAGTGACAACCACAGCTTTGCCTTCATCTGAGACTATCCTGTTGAATTCTTTGATTAAATTAGGATAAATTTTTAAATTATTGTGATGTGACCCACATCTTTTACCAAAAGGCATATCAGTTATAATTTTATTGAAGCAATTTTTCCTAAATGGAGTGCGCATTGAATTGCATAAAACAAGGTCAACATATCCATAATTCGCAAGGTTTTTTTGAGACTTTTGGATCGAAAGTTCATCGATATCTGAGCAAATGTAAAAAGCTTGTTGTTTAAATTCTTTCAAAGCAATTTCAATTATTGTTGAGCTCCCACACATGGGATCAATTATCAAATCACCTTCTTCGATATTTAACAATCTACATAGATTATAGGCTATTGAAGGTCTCATGGTAGCTGGTGTTTTTTCCCTTAATGCTGATACTTGAGAAATACCTAAAGGTAAATTCATTGTTAATTTTATGGAAAAATAATATTTTTTGTCTATTTTTTCTAAAGCGAGTTTTATTCCATACTCAGTCAAATCCGCTTCCAGAAATGAAAAATTTTTCTCTAAAAATTCTGCCATCAACTTAGCAAGTTCGTTTTTTTCAGATCTAGGAATCACATTTTCCTTAATATCTATTCGAAATTTCAATTTTTCAGGGTTTATGCCTTTCAAAACTTTGTAAATTTCTAGAAAGTCAAGAAATATTTGCTGGTTTTTGTGAAGATTTTCTTTAAATTCTTGAAAAAGGATCAAATTAGATATATTTGCTTTGTCTGCATGTGTTGATTCTTTGAGAATCTCCAATTCTTTTTCATTTAAAGAAAAGCTATACAAAATTAAGAAGACGTGCTCCACACTTTTTAAATCAGAACACAATTTTTTCACAACATCTAAAACAGATATTTGTGTTTGCAAAGAACAAATTATCTTTCCTGGAAAAACTTCAAAATTAACAAATTGTGTTTGAAACTTTTCTTGAAATTCCAATTTAGAAAGTTTTTCCATTCCAGAAGTTACTGTGACATAAACTTGGCTTAACATAGTCAATAATTTATTTTCTTCCATTTTCTTTGTTTTTAAAATATAGATTTGATTTTTTTTAATAAATTTCTATTTTTTATGATATTTATAAAAAATTAAAAGAACATATACTAAATTATTA
>Ga0302320_10013336_pt1 | contig 17192 bp, 18 predicted proteins | sample Bog_T0_3_FD_202130 | JGI IMG/M metagenome (GOLD analysis project Ga0302320, IMG submission 202130) | Peat permafrost microbial communities from Stordalen Mire near Abisko, Sweden - Bog_T0_3 | ecosystem: Environmental > Terrestrial > Soil > Wetlands > Peat | place: Sweden: Abisko, Stordalen Mire... | reverse complement strand
AGGTTCCCCCTTCGACACAGGACGATCAAATTTATAGTTAATTATCTCACTCTTCTGTTTAAAAACAAGTTATTCCTCAACTTTTTTACTTATGGTATTCCCCGTCATATCCGGTATCTTCTATTATAAGAAACAAAATTCTTACTCCCAAATTATCTTAACAATATCGAATAAAAGCTTATGGCGTTCTTCCAGCTCTTGAGGCCCAAAAGTATCCAGAGACCTGAAATTCAATTTATACTTCTCTATCATTCCTTTAAAATCAAGTTTTGATTTATAAGTATCTTCTCTTAGTGTTTCATTCCAATATAAAGTATTAGCATATGACTTAAGTTTTTTCTTATACGTCTCAGCGTTACTTGAAATATTATCTTTCCCTTTCAATAATAATAAGCCACCAAGACGATTTCTTTCTCTTTCAAATAGTTCTTCATCGCCTTTAAATAAGGCCTTGTTCTCTGAATTTTCAGACAGAATATGTTCAATATGAAAACCATTAACTGTGCCCGTATTTTGTACTAAATCATACAAATCATGCTTCATTTGCATATTAGTATTTTGCGCAATAAATTTATCGATTCTAGCAAAGAAGTACCTCTTAAAACGTCTATCTAATTCGATCCCTGTTTCTTTAAAGAAACTATACGATACTGGATTCTGAACCGTAACGCCTCTGGCATCTGCCAACAAATTTAATAAATACTTATTAAAAATTCTTTCAACTTGGTCTACATTCTTATCTCTTATTTCTGCACTTAGCTTATAAAGCTCTGTTGCAAAATCATTGCTATCATAACTTCTTTGCAACTGAAGCAGACAAAACATGCGATCAATATGCTTACTAACCAAAGAAATTTTCTTTTCTTCTTCAGGGTCATTTAGTTTACAAATACTCAATATCAAAAGAAACTGAGTGTCCATTTCTGTCAAACTGTTGTAGTACACATACGGTTGTTCTTCCGAGAAATTGTTATAGTAACCCAGAATCTTTGCGTATAAATCTGTGTAATATTTAAACTCGTTTTGAAGGAATGCTTTTACTTTCTTAGGGTTATGTTTTAATGAAAGATAAGCATTATATTCATCATCAAATATTCTCCTATGATAGTCTTTATCAAATTTTACTGCTGTCCCCCGGGTATCCGCTAACTTTGCCTTTAGAAAATAAACAAAGAACTGGTCAATTTCATCCTCTTTGAACTCATTAACCTTGTTTACTTGTGCTTCCCAATTATCATTAAGATAAAAAGCGTCCAGTTCTTCTTTATTAACCTGTCCTAAAAGTTTGCCTTTTAATATCTCATATGGTTTTAATTTCACGCCTCTATCATTGATAACTTCAAAAACCATAGGGACTTCTGTTTGTTCAACATTCAAATTGATAAGCACCAATCTTTTTAAAAAATAAAAAACAAAAGATTCAAATTTATGCCTGTCCTTTAGTTCATCATCCAGCCATTTGTCAATTACCATATAATTAGCCACCATATTACGAGCAGTAATTCCACTATCTGTATTAATAGAACCTACTTCTTTCCCATCAAAAAGTTCCTGTAAAGTCCCTTTATGAGCTTCATGCTTCATCCAAAATTCTTTTTTGAATCCCTGATGCCCAGTAATTTTACTTTTTAACCAATCTTCTGATTCAGATTTAAAATTACTGGCCTTATGCTTTAATTTAATAAGTATCAAAGCAATCGTTGTCAATCTTTGCTGCCCGTCCACAACAAATAATTTTCCATCAACGATATTGGTAACATAGGTATTTAGATAATACCAAGAATACTTTCCTATCAATTGATCTAACGCAATATCGGAATCTTTGTTTTTTATATATTCTTGATTGAATTTATAAAATATATCCTCTAAAAGCCTTTTCACTGGCACATCATCCCATTTATATTGACGTTGATAAAAATCAATATAGTAGGTGGTATTAGAAAACACTTGGTCAATATTCTGTTTATCTGGTGAAATATCCATAATAATCTTCTCCCCGCTACTTATAACGTTCTTTAATCTACCGCTTCCCTGTACTGACAAAACTGACAATCTTCCCCAAACCGGTAAATCTCCATCTGTCTCTTATAGCCTATTTGCCAATCAGCATCAAGACCAACACCTTCAAACTTAGAATTTGCTTTAGTCCAACAAATACAGGCACCACTTTGTTTCAGTCTGCCTTTAAATCATTCAGTTACCAAAAATTCAGAAGGCTTTAAAGAAGAAGCCAAAATCTCTCCAATTTTATCATAATGAATAGTTAATTGCTCAATAATAACCATTCGATCTATAATTTTTTTATAAACGATGACAATTTCTGTTAAAGGATTATCTTTTCTATTTTTTATAACTAAAACTCCTCCTTCCTTAAGCGCCTCCCTCATATCATCAATGAATTTTCTTTCATCTGCATCTGAAAAATGAGTAGTCACGTGATTGGCCATAATCACATCCTGCTCTTTTATACCTTTAGCCGCTAAATTACCCGTTAAAACAAATTTTACCTTAGGATGGAGTTCAGCTAATCTACTGCCTATAGGATCATGCTCAATATTAATTCCCTCAATATTTGCACTTTCCTTTTCAATTACACTTTTTAGACCTCCTTGACTAAAGTTAAGCCCTCTTGCTCTTAGGTAATCCATCATCCTTTCAAAAAGTATTGGGTATCCATGGGTCTCACCAATACTAGCACCTTTAAAGCTAACATACTTTACATCAGGTGACACAGCGATGGTCATATAAATTTGCCTGCCAGATCCACTACCCCTAAATCCAACGATTGCGTCAGTAAACTTAAAATCTTTATTAACAACTAAAAACACATCATCAGGGTCAGGGTTCTGTATCCCAGTACCTTTCATAAATTTTGATAATGCGTCACAAATGATTTGCCTATTAGCAGCCCCACTTAAAAAATCAGTCAAATGTAGATAAGCAAGCGGCCAGGCATCAGGGAGTTCAGTAGCTATCAAAGACAGTTGATCATTGCCAAGCCCCTTTAATGCATGACTTAATTCAATAGTATCAAAAGGTATTGCACCGACTCCAACGTTAAGAAGGGCATGTCTACCGTATCTTAAATCAATACCTACTTTTTGTTGAAAAGCCGCTGAAGTAATTAAATCTATAACATCCTTATTACGTTGCGACCAAGTAGTCCTTGGATAAATCACTAGACTATTGCCCTGAACTAATTGGCCATTGTCACCTGTTTCCTCAGATAACATCACTCGATCATCTTGTGTATCTGTCCGACGAATACAGGTGAGCATTTGCTTTTATCCTATGTATGTAAATAAACAAAGAAATATTACGTCAAAACTTGATTAAGATGTTTTTTTAACTGCTTGCAATGGGTCTTTTCCACAATTTCCTTGAAGCCATTCTTAAAAAATCTAGCATCAGAAAGACGATACCAATCTAAATCTGGTACTAAAGTGTCCTTTAAATCATCTATTTGGAATTTTATCGTTCTTGCTTCTCCAGGAAGAAATTTATCTTTCCATTGAACCTTCATAGACTCTATAGCATCTTTTGCCTCCATCACAAAGAAATCATCACTCAAGATTGATCCTTTGGGCAACATTTTCTTATCTAAGGTAACAGTAAAAGAAATATCTTTACTGGTATCTTCATTCCAAACAATATGCCGTTCCATAATATATTCTGACAAATCCGGTGAATCATAAACAGCAAGAATAACCATCCAATAATGCGGTACAGAATAAAGTTTTCCAATATATAAGCCATCATGCATCTTGTTTTCCATTGCCGTCTCCTTGATCTGCCCCCTGTATGAATATTGCTCTTCATCCTCCTTATAAATGCCCTTACATCATCAATGGTATTCTCATTTTAGGCCACATTTAGCGGACACCTTCGGAATAATTAAGCCATTTATCTACTAACCTTTTAGCTTCCTCATAACTGATACAAAAACCAAATCCAACTGCTGTTACCAGTTCCATCACAGTTTTTTTAGACATATCAGCTGAACTAATAGCATTTTTGATTTCATTTTCTTCTTCAGATCCAGGAAGAACATAAACACCAGTTCCACTAAGAACCCCTAAAACTCTTTCTTGGTCTAATCCTGTGCTAATACAAACCGCCTCAATTGCTGTTTGAATATCTGAATATTGATCTCTCAATTCAGAAAAAGATCTAAGAATTTTTTGTAACTCTTCCATCGTCTCGACCCCTTCAGCGAATATCTTCATAACTAAACCCTGTTAAATCTTTAAAGGGGATCTTAACCTCAGAAGAACCTTCGGCATAATCAGCAACCTGATACTCTTGGAAGATCACGATTAATTCAGTCTTGTCTAAACAGAATGCTTTAAAATTCTTTTTCTTTGGCCCAGCTCCATCCTTAATGCTTTCCTTATCTACATAGCCCGAAGATTTAAACTTATCGTATAGATATTTACTGCAATATTGAGATAACTGGTTTAAATAGTTAGTCCCTGAATTAAATAAGTCTTCCAACTTTAATAGACGCATCTTTTTAATGTCGTAGTTAAAGCAAATGGTTTCATGATCGGGATGAGCAGCTCCTGCTCCGTATGATTCTTTCTCAAATTTAATACTTAAGAATCTATCATCAAACCTAATCACTTTAAAACTTATGTCAACGGAATCCCCCAAAGAAGAATCCATTTCTTTTTGGTCAGATTTTGAATCCTTAATAAAAGCTTTTAGATCTTTATCAAATATTGAATGCACAAACCGAACAATAGCTTTATTTGCTTTCAATTCCTGAGCATTGGGATCTTTGAACTGAGGATAATCAACTGAAACATCATAGGAAGCCCCTTTTTTCTCAATATGTGCTGTTCCATAGGTTGCGGCCATGGCAAATGAGGGTAAGATAAACATTAAAAGTAAAAGTCTATATAGCATAACCAACCTCTTTGATTTCTTATTGGTCATTACTCAACCCGGTTTTCTTGAAAGCAAGGCATCTTCTTTAATGTTGGATATCTGTCTAAAATTCTTTTCAAATGCAAATGTGATCTTGGCTCACCCCCGCTAACATTATAGGCTTTTAGATAACACTCCGCCGCTTCCTCATACTGCCCTTGCCATTCAAGGCTCACACCAAGGTTTTTCAAAGCATTATATCTTTCTGGATCAAAAGCAATTGCCTGACGCAACACCTTTTCAGCTTCATCAAATCTTCTAACAAAATTTAAACAAAATCCTAAATTATTGAGAGAGAAGTATTTATTTTGCTTATCTTCAAACGATACTGCAACACAAGCACTATAAAATATCACCCCATTCTTGTAATCTCTTGCCTGTTCACAATATGCCCCTTCTCCAAGAAGTAATCCTGCCACTTCATCCTTAAACAAGGGGACAGATGTAAAACTTTTAAGGATTTCAACAAGCTCTTCACATAAATTCTCTGTATAACAACCACTGGTAGCTATAGTCTTTGATCGGTAATATAAAATAACAGATTCTAATGCCTCTCTTTTTTCATCTAAATTTGAAGTTATTTTGGCCTTATTTAGATATTCCTCTACTGACATTGGTGGAATCCAAAATTCTGTAATTCCTTCCTGCTGTTTATCAATAAATAGTTCTGCCATCATATCGGGTTGTTCAATTTTAATTTTCATATTTCTTAAATTTTGTTTTTGACTGTTTTAGCGGCTTCCAGATTAAACAATTCTTTGCTTCCATAGCCAGCAACCAATCCTGTAGACCTTTCAAAATTTACATTTACAGTACAACTTACCTCTCCATATTTCATCGCAGGTATTCTGATATTCATTTGTCCCCTGTTATTTTTCTTAGGGTTGTAATACTCTTCCCTGTAAAGATGAAGAATCCTTCCAGCATGCTCTGATAAATTTCCCTCTTTGATGCTGAATTCATGCTTTGGTATTGCTAAATAAGGATCACGTTCAGTTCGTCTTGAAAGGCCTTGTGTAATCAATACTGGTATATTCCATTCTTCTGCCTGCTCTTTCAATATCCTAAGCTGTTTGTCATACCTTTTTCCCCTGCTCTTAGAGGTCTGTAATGTGTTCCCATAAATATCACTCATGCCATCAATCAGGACCATTTCACTTTTATGCTCTTTAATAGATTCACTGATGGTTTTTATAATATCTTCTAACCTATGCTGCCCATCCAAAACTAATAATGGTAGAGAAGACAACTTCCCAGCAGCTTCATTGAGCCTGGCAGTTTCTTCCTCGTTCAGTTTTCCTATTCTGGTCTTATGCAGATCAAGATTAGCTGAAGAACATAAAAGACACTTTGTCCATTCTTCCTTACAAAGGCTTAAAGAAAACACAAGGACTGGTGTGCCTTTGCTAACTATATTTCTAACTAAATTTAAAGCAAATAAAGTCTTCCCCATTGAAGGTCGGCCAACGATAGCTGTAATCTTCCCTGATTCCAATCCTTTTATCTTAAGATCCAAATCCTCAAAATATGTTGGCCTATACAGATCCTTGGTAGTTTTATTTTTAGCTTGATCAATAAGCCCCATGGTTTTATTTATCAATTCTTTAAAGTTCATTAATTTATTGCCTTCAATTTTGTTGATCATAATCGTTTCCCCCCATCCAGCGAACAATGGCCTTCCCATTCTTAGTTAACTAATTAGACTAATTAAAAAATACTCTTAAAAATTCTTCTTAACTTTCTACGAACAGAGAAGCTATCATCAAATTTCCATTCAGAACCCTTAGCTAAAAAGCCCAATTCTTCAACAAGCAATTTATGATCCCTCTGAATTGATTTCTTGGAACACTCCATACCATTCTGCAAGATTGTCTGTACTAATCTTCTGTCCATCATTGATTTTATTTATTATGCTTAGAAGTCTTATTAATCTTTTAGTAGATGGCCTTTCTTTTGGCTCAATAGAAGCTTTAAATGGCTTTTTATCTGAAATTTTAATAATTCTTTCTTTTACCATTTCACTGCATCCTTATATATTTTGTGTCTGTCTCTCCGATATCTGCCTTACAACCCTTGAAAAATTTTAATTGCCTTTGAAATTTCTCCCGCAAAACTTTTAAATGTATATTCTCTTTATAACAGACCCTTTAGACAACGTAATGTCACACAAATCTATTGTTTCATTCCCACTGGACTCCCCTTCCGATTGACATAGCCCCTTTTAAAGTTGATTTAAACGCTCCCACTTCTCTGTTATTTCATTCAATCTTTCGTGGATGTGGTCTATTGCGTATGCTGGGCCTAAGTGCTGGCTTAAAAATGGGTTTGTGAACATTTCCGTAGAAATAATCGTCCCAACAGACTAAATTTACTTGTCTAATATTAACTTGCTCTTTCTTTTCCCTTTTCTCTCTTTCCCATCTCTCAAAAAACAATCCTACATTTCTCTCTATCACCCGAGGATTCCTATCTGTGTCTCCATTAAAAGCAACACTCTTTACTCCCCTTCTGTTCAATTCGTCTAAGGCTGCAAATAATTCTTCTCTCAACATTTCTCCCCTAAACAATTTTTCACTATTTTTCCTTAAAAAATATAGATATTTCAAGGGTTCACATTGAGGAACAACTACTGGTGGGTCAAGAGTAAGAACATTGTTGAAAAGTGTAAGATCCTCATGGAAAGCCAATTTACCGACATTACGCACGTCAATCACATCGCCACTATCCTTTCTCATGTTTTTTACATTAACCAGCGTATCCTTAACAAATTGCTCCCAATCTCCCTCAAAAGCCATCCCAAACTCCATAATAATATAGCTTTCCACATTGGCTCTAAAAATATCTCCCTCATCCGATATAATAGCCCCCTCTCTCAAAGGGACTATTCTTGGTGATGCAGGTCTAAATACAGGCTTAACCAAAAGCTCTGACTCCGGTCTTGGAATAAGTCTCACAAAGAAATCTCTTGGACAGACTAAAGTGACTTGCTTAATATAGACTTTTTGTTTGTTTTTTAATTTTTCCCGCTCCCAATTCTGTATGATATGACCTGTTCCTTGCACAGCTGAATCGGCGTGTTTATTGCCTCCATTAAAAGCAACACTTCCTATATGCTTATCATTTAATGCATCCAAAGCTTTAAATAAAGATTCTCCCAACTCAGCTGACGTTTCTAAAAAATATAAATAACTCAATGGCTGACAGTCATTCTGAATAAATGACGGCTCAAGCTTTAAAACACATTCTTTAAGAATAAATGCGCGCCCCTTATTAACTTCTTCTTCATTTTCATTCTTAATTCTTATCCCTTCGCCCAAGGTATTATTAACAAAATTTGTCCACTGTGGCGCCCAATCATTTCCCCACGACATAATGATATAACCCTCCACATTGGCTCTAAAGATATCCCCATTCAAAGGAACTATCACCATATTGCAATCTCCTTCCTGCTTTTAAATATTACAGCGTTACAGGGCTCTCACCCAGATACTATTTTCTCTCGATAAGAAAATACGTTTCTCCCGTTCCTGAAAACTCTTTAGAAATGTCTAAACCCTCAACAACCTCTTTTCTGTTCCATTCGCGCAATGGAAAACTATCACGATAACTAATTTTCTTGCCATCTATTACACCATCTGTTTGCTCAGCATAAATAAAAAGATTTGGTGGCTCCTGGGCCTGAATCAATATGTTGCGTTTTATACAATCATCTACATCTCTGCCTTCTTTTATTCTTCCATTATAAAAATCTTGCATTGGCTTCATTTTTTCTACAAAACTAATCATGGCTTTCCCGCCAAGTCGCAACGCATGGCCGGCATTATGGATGAATCCCTGCATCTGCTTTGGCTCCGTAAGATAATTTAAAACCGTAAATACACATACAACAAAATCATATGTCCCATCTTCTACCTCAAACTTTAAATCGGCAGTCATATCTTTATTTACTATTTGAATCTTCACACCTGCCTTTTTAGCTTTTTCCTTCAGGACAGCGCACATCTCCTTACTTATTTCAACAGCCGTGACTTGATATCCTTTTTCAGCCAATGGTATTGATAGCCGACCGGTTCCAGCACCCATATCAAGGATTTTGCCCCCCTTCTTAACCCTGCTAATAATTGCCTCAAGCGCATTATTTGTAAGTTTTGTGTACATCTCACCAAATCCAACTGGTAGATCATAAGCCTTGTCATAATACCTTGCCCACGAATCATGAATTCCCATAGTCATCATCTCTTTCAAGTATTATTTCTTATCCTCTAATAACGGAAGCTCATCCACATCCCCTGAAGCAATTTCCTGAAGTTTAGGCGGCATCTTTTTATTGACTTTGGCACCAAGCTCACGCAAAATCTCTGTCTGTCGGATGAGATTACCTTGGCCGGTACTTAACTTCCTCAGAGCTTCATCATAAGACACTTGAGCTTTACCAATTTGACCCCCGACATCTTGTAAATCCGTTACAAAGCCAACAAACTTGTCATACAAAGCCCCACCGACCCGTGCAATCTCCAGGACATTCTTCTTTTGTTTCTCCTGCTTCCAGATAAAAGAAATCGTCTTCATAGTGGCCAAGAGTGTTGCCCCTGTCACAAGAACAATATTTTTCTCAAAAGCCTGGTTAAAAATCCCTACATCCTCCCTCATTGCCATAGCCAAGGCTGGCTCCTGTGGAATAAACATCAACACATAGTCAGGAACATTCAGACCGTAAATATCCTTATAATTCTTGGCACTCAATTCCTTAATATGATCTTGAACGCTTTTTAAATGACGAGCAGCGCAATCATCCCTATCTTCTTCTGTCTGTGCGCCAAAGTAATCAACAAAAGCTGTCAGCGAAACCTTGGAATCAATAATTAAATTCCGATCTTCTGGCAAAATAATAATGCAATCAGGACGCTGACGATTGCCTTCTTCCCCAGTAAAACTCTCCTGCATACGAAAATGAATGCCACGCTCAAGGCCAGCAGCCTCCAAAAGGGTTTCCATCTGGAACTCACCCCAGTCTCCCTGTAATTTTGAATCACCCTTAAGCGCATTAGTCAAATTATTGGCATCCTCACTTAACCTTTGGTTCAATTGACGCAGATTTTCAATGGCTCCTTTAAGCTCAGTCTTTTCCACAATGTCCTTGTCCCTGAAATCCCTAACCTGTTTGTTAAAATCCTCCAAACGATCTTGGAGAGGTTTTAAGACAACGCTCAGCCCATCCTTACTGTTTTTGACGAACTGACCTGAGCGCTCTTCTAAAATACGACCAGCAATATTTTCAAATTCAGTCATCATTTGCTTACGGGTTTTTTCTATTTCCTGAGCCTGACTTGCCAATCGCTCATTAGTTTGCCTTAACGACTCTTCCTTTGTAGCCAGATCACCTGTCAGAACCCTGATCTTCCCCTCCTGATCCGCAATTTGTGCCCGAGAAGCATCCAGATCTTTGGAGATCAGGTTATACACTTCTTTAGACACAAGCCCCTCTGGGACAACGGTCTTATTTCTACCAAAATAAATCCCGATGGCCGCCCCAATGCCTAGCCCCGCACATCCTATCAACAAATAAACAACTACCATTTGCCCCTCTTATGCTTTTAAATATTACAGCGTCCTGAATTCTCTATTCCATTGTTTAAACATTGCCTAATTACTTTTCTTCAATGATTTCAGTTTCCTTATAGGGATAAATTTCCCTGATCATTTTGCCACAATCCAGACAGCGGAAAGTCACATTAAATTGATCTACGTCAAAATCTACCTTCTCTTCTCCATGATTAGCATGACCACATACTGAAGGGTCCATCTTATTAGAGGTGCATTTCTTTATTGCTTTTGGCATATACGTTTCTCCTTATTAAATAGCCATTCTTGTATTCAGTCTCATTAATGGCTTCCCTTTATATCTTTAGCTACATAGAAATACTGGTCTTCTGTTTATCTTGTTTCTTTAATCAGTTTTTGAGCCCTCATCCCTATTTAAATCCTCACTGCTGATTTGACGACAATGAATTGAAAGACCATACGATTCTTTTAGCTGATTTAAAATTGTATTGGCTTTAAAAATACCATTCTCATCCATATCATCACGGGTTAACTTAGCTGACCCAATATGCCCTTTTGCTGGGCAGTCAGGTTGAATCAAAAGCCACTCTTCATAACAGGAAAAGATGGGAGATAGTTTCTTATACAGAAAATAAGTATTGAAGTCGCTATCATTATCAGAAGGATTGTTTTTGTCTTTCCACGGGGTCATTAACCATCTAAATGAAAGCCCTACCACTGCATTCTTGTCTTTAATGAAACACGAGATTTTTAACATTTAGCCCTGCTCTCCAAATAAATCCTTTAATAATCTTCTAATCAATCTGGCCTAATTCAAAACGTGAACGTCAGATGCCCAGAAGTAGGACTTTAGGTTTAGGATTTACACCAGGTTGAGGAAAATTAGGTGATCTTGGACGCGGTTTTTTAGTTCCTTCGGCAGATATAGCAGAAGAATCTGCCCCTTTAGTTACTTGTTTGGAGAGAATGTTCCATGTCACCTCTCCATGCCCTGACCAACCTGAGCCAGGCAGGAATCTTATCTTTTTAAGAATTGGAGGTGTGCCTGCAAGCTCTGGATACAATCTAAGCGCAGCTTCATCACCAGACTGCATTCCATAATGTCCATCGGTAATAAACGCCTCACATCCTAAACGCTGAAGGACATTAAGTATCCAAATTCCTGTGGACTTGCCTCCACCGCCACAACCTCCTCCATATCGCACATGAATCACATGACTTATTTTAGCTTCCAACGGTATAAGCTTTTTGGCACAAAAAGATTCATTCTCAGCAAACACATAAACAACCGGATAGGAATGTTTCCCTAGCACATCGGAAGACACCTCGACTTCTATAAACACAGCACGGTTAGTTGCATGACTTCCCTCCGGGAAATCGACTATTTCATTATCAAGAGCTAAGTCAACCCTGGGTAATTCTTCTAATTTATTAACGGTTATTTTGGTCCTGTCATCAGAATGTATCACCCTGCTATCAAGGAAGGTGGATGAGGACCATGGGAAATAATCAGTAAATAGAAAAATATTTGGAGGTAATGGCTCTGGCTCGCTGGGAGGATTTATTCTTGCATATTCTGGGCTGAGGTAAAGCATGGCACGAAAATCTACACCAGCAGATGGATACCATGCAATGCGTGGGTCACCTTTAAATCCTTCAAGGTATTTATAAAATTCCCCCTTTTGCCCCCCATTTAGATCATAAAACAACTTTTTTGAATCGATCCCTATCACTCTCGGACGGTTAGCTATATCATCTTCACTAGCTGGCTTGAATAATCGATTATCATTTTTAGTCTCGATCATTTTAGATCCCCTTTCAGATTACAAATATTACAGCGTTCCAATCTTCCCGTTCCTTGTACCTACCTGACATTAATTATTATAACAACCCCTGCGACAGCCTTTTGTCGCCCCTTTTCAAATTTTTTACAAATAAAAGGGCGAGCATTTTTAAGTCTCTCACCCAACTTCCAAGTAAAAGCGAAAGACCGCTCGCCCCGAAAGCGCCTTAGCGCTTCGGGACACAGTCCTTTCCTCTTGGAAGTTGGTTTTAGTAGGAAAGCGTGTTCCTATGTGTTTAAAAAAATTGTCTTACTCGATAATCCTCCTTTGTGTATTTTTCTAAAAAAAATAAGGCTGGGCGTGCTTTTATCCCAACCTTACGGTAATTCCTTCTATATGTTTGTACATATCTGTTTTCCCTAAATTTTGTCCATTATGCCACAAAAGCCTTCGATCTTCAAGACTGACGATGATCCGATAAGAGATCCGCTGCCTTCCCTCGTATTAAATTAAGCTCTTAAAGTTCTTCTGCATCTGTTCCATTTTGGCATCATCTAATATCCTGTTTGGAGATACTTTTGATGAATCCAGGGCTTCTTCATCATCAGAAGTAAGATCAACATTTGTCAGATCCAAAATCCACTTAAGACTAGAATCAAATTGCTTAAAGAACTTGAAAGCCGCATACTGTTCTTCAAATGACTTGATGCTTTCTTCCTTAGTATTAAAAGGACTCCCCCGGTCCCGTGAACCGGCTACATTGTTTTTATAATCATAAATTACCCGGACATAACCTTTAAAGTTGTCCTTATCTCCAGCTTCTGTTACAGCGCTAATGTGACGATCTCCTGGATAAACATAAAGCAGTTGCCCAGTCTTAGGGTTGTAGGCATATTTATAAACATGATCCCCATACTTCTTACCTACAGCCGATAGTGGGTTTTTAGGGTCTTTCAACACTATGTAATCCTGTGAATTTTTAAATACAATATCCATTTTCGCTTTCTTTTGTCGGGGCTGAAAGGAATGATCCTCTGCTTAAAAGCTTAATCACATATTCCTATTAAGCACTGCCTTTCTACATATGCTTTAGGAAAATGCTTACTTGATACCCCTTCATTTTCAGCCCCCAATACCCCTTAAATTTTTGATCTTCGTGAATCCTGCTAAAGTTTTTCTTCAGTTCTTCTACTTGGGTTTCGTCAAGTATCCTGTCCTTAGATACTTTCGATAAATCCAGGTTTTCTCTCCCATCATCAGTAACATCCTTTTGGGACAGATTAAAAACCCACTTGAGTTTGGGATCAAATTTTATAAAAACCTTATACGCAGCATATTGAGCATCAAATGACTTGGCGTCTGCTTCTAAATCCCTGTTCTCATAATTAGCCTCACCCCATATCCTGGAACCAGCCACATTATTATTACAATCATAGATAACCCTGACATAGTTATCAAACTCATCTTCGTCGCCAGCTTTGTTCATAGCATCTATATGAAATTCCCCAGGATAACAATAAAGAAACCTTCCTGTCTTAGGGTGATAGGAGAATTTATAGACAGTGTCTGGAGGATTCCCCTTAGCAACTGCAGTCAGTGGGTTCTTTTGATCCTTCAATGAAATGTTGTCTGGTAAATCTTTAATTAAAACGTCCATTTTTTTCCTACACTTTTTACCCGATTTTTCTATATTATAGCACTTTTATCGACGAGAATCAATTCCTAATCGGCTTCCGGTGCAAATTATATCTAAATAGCTAATAAATAAGCGCTGATAAATCTTAAAAGGGAGAAAAAGAGCCGAAAAGATAAAAAGTGGCAAAAAATAACATAAAAGATGACAAAAAAAATACCCACTGTAGATAAAATTTCCACAATGGATAATAATAAAATAAAATTAAAAAATATGCTTAAGAAATACTGCTCTGCCAGACCTTATTCACCTTTCTTTTTGCATGGTCATTGATCCGGTAAGCCATAAAATGATCCAAGGAAGCATCTTTAACATACTTTTCAGTAAGATATTGAGCAACATTTTCATGAATGGACTCTACCTTACTTTCACCAAACTCATTAAAAAGCCTGTCAGAAAGGAAGGAAAAATATTTAGGATCAATATTACTAGCTAAACCATGGATATGTACTCCCTTTCTGCCATCAGGATACTTTTCATAAAATAGAAGTAAATTAAGGAAATTATCATAAAACTGAATTTGACCATTATTTAACTTATGGAAAAATCTTTTTATTTTCTTTTCAAATTCTTCCTGATCAATAATTCTTCTTGATGTTACTGTGAACCATACTGAATATTCCTTACTTTTTCCTTCTAAGAACTCTTTCATTGCCTTGTACAACTTTTTCTGATGATTTTCTTTATTTTTAACCTGTTCTACAACATCAGCTTCTTGCTTATTCATTTCCATATTAACTTATCTCCTAACTTTGTTTATTTATGTTTATTTGTACATATATTGGATATATTAAGGTTAAGTCTTAAAATACCTGTAAATTCAGTTTAAAAAATAAGGGCATGAGGTATTCTTTGGATAGCAACAAAAACCAAAGCCGTTAGCGCGGCTAAACCCAAAGGAGACACACTCATGCCAAGCAAAAGAATACCACCGACAGCTAAAATTGACAATGAAATCAATAAACTTAAATACAACCTTGGTGAAGAAGAAAAGCCCAAGGATGTGCTTGGCAAACTGATTGACTTAGGTATGCGACGCATCATACAAGAAATCCTCGAGAAAGAAGTCCAAGAATATATTGGCCAGGCATATTACAAGCATGGTGAAACGCGTAATGGCCACCGCAATGGCTACGAGAACTCTGATTTAAAGACCGCTGAGGGGCGATTAACCATTGAACGCCCGCAGGTCCGGGGCGGCGAATCCCCTTTTGAATCAAATACATGGAACAATTTAAAGAAAAAGACCGAGCAACTTGAAAAAATGGCTGTTGAAATGTATGTCCGTGGATGTTCGACCCGTGATATTGAAGATCTGTTACGGGATGAACAAGGACGGATATTATTATCAAAGAGCACTGTGAGCGAACTCAATGAAGTTCTCTGGAAAGAATATGAAGAATTCTGTCGTCGAGATCTCAAAGAGCTTGATGTTGTCTATATTTTTGTCGATGCCGTTTATGAACCCATGCGTTTAAATAAAAGCCGGCAAGAAGCTATTCTGGTTATCTGTGGAATTTTATCCACGGGCGACAAGGTGCTTTTATCCATCCGACACGGGCACAAAGAATCTTATGAAAACTGTTTGGAAATATTCAGAGATCTTAAAAAACGCAATATGTGTGATCCGGTTTTAGGTGTATCAGACGGCGCCCCTGGTCTTATTAAAGCTTTTGAAGAAGTCTTTTACAAAACCATGCGTCAGAGATGCCTTTTTCATAAAAAGGGGAATATTTTAAGTAAAGCCCCCTTGGAGATCCATAGCCAGATGAAAATTGACCTTAATGCTGTCTATTACGCATCAAATTTGGAATCGGCGCATCGCAATGCTGTTATATTCCGTAAAACCTATGCAATAGACTGTCCGTCGGCGGTCAAATGCTTTGAAGATGATTTAGATGCTTGTTTACAACATCTGAAATGCCCGCCAAAACATCGTAAACGCATAACAACGACCAATTCGCTGGAAAGAATTTTGGGTGAAGAAAATCGCAGGAGCAAAGTTATTCCCAGATACTTTACAGAAAAAAGCGGGTTAAAGCTTATTTACGCAACGCTGATCCGTGCGTCTCAACGTTGGCAAAGAATTATTATCACGTTTAACGAGCAGGCTAAGATCATGGAGTTACGTGACAAATTAGGACACGCAGCTGTCAAAGAACAAAATGTTAAATCAAAATTGACCAGGAAAACCTATGCCCTTAAATAACCGAATTAACAGGGAAAATTAAACTTGACCACTGAAAGTTACATTGATAATATGTCCATAGCTTTAGCTAAACGTGGGCATAATGTTCATATAGTATCATTTTCAGATAAAAAAGCAGGGTGCAGTCTGAAAGGCTATGAAAATAGGATCATATTTCATAAGGCTAACTTTAAGCCGCCTTCATTTCGAGGGGTAGATCAACTCGAGAACTTTTTTCCGGTTTATAGTTTAAAATTTAGTTATACCTTGAACAGATTTTTGCAGTCTTTTATTAAAGAACATGAGATTGATATCATCGAATCTCCTGACTGGTCTTTTGCCATTTGGGCTTATACACAAAGATGTACTATACCTGTCTGTATCAGATTGCACGGGTATGGCGTAATACAGGAAAAAAACAAACAGAAAACATTAAAGGGACAAATTAAAGATTTTATTATTAATCATTTCTTGAAAGACCAAATTACTAAAGCCTCTTTGGTGACATCTGTTTCGGATGCGTATACTGATGTAGTTAAGAACGCATATAAAATTAGACGCAAGGATATTTACAAAATCCCCATTGGCATTAATACATCTATTTTTTGCCCTGAAACAGTTGAAAAGAAAGAATGGTCTATTCTTATAGTTGGCCGGTTAGAAGAAGCTAAGGGTTTGAAAGTAATTGAAAAAAGCATTCCGTTTATATTAAAAGATTTTCCACAAATGAAGTTTTATTTTGCCGGCCCTGATCTTAAACATGATCATGGTGATGAAACCTGGTCCCAGCATTTAATTAAACTCTATGGCAGTGAAACAATTATATATTTAGGACAGCTGTCAATGGAGGCCCTTGTCCATTATTATCGAACGGCAACAATGCTTGTTTCCCCTTCTTTATTTGAAGCGGGAGGCATGGTTGCCATAGAGGCTATGGCTTGCGCTTGTCCTGTTGTGGGGACTCGAACTAATGGTTTTCTGGAGTATGTTAAAAACAATGAAAATGGCATTTTGGTCCCAGTAGGAGATCCCCAAT